>ERZ779637.389-NODE-389-length-30379-cov-14.390944_pt1 | contig 30379 bp, 26 predicted proteins | sample MGYA00514196_ERZ779637 | MGnify/ENA primary metagenome ERZ779637 (study PRJEB29562, sample SAMEA4376700) | mouse gut metagenome | isolation source: Cecum | study: EMG produced TPA metagenomics assembly of the A DSS colitis mouse model was used to assess the...
TCTCAGGAGTCCCCTGTAATCATGCCCTATTTTCCCACCCGTGAAAAGTAACCTATATTGTTACAGTTCACGGCCTAACCGGCCGCAAACTGTAACGCATCCAGCCCATTCCAAATGTCTACGTTCCACTCCGGTCGGCGCTTAGCAAACGTCCCCCGGACGTTTAGCGCCCTTCGGCGAGAGGCTGGATGCCTGAAACCGTAAAGTTATCGGCGAGTACTACGTACTCAATGCCCATGCAGCAAGGTGCAGGGCACCGTGAATAGTAACACTATATTACTGTAGAAGTAACCTGTCAATCAGGAGTACGCATTACACTGCGGACTCCGTGAACGCGCCAAAATCTCCGATTTTGTGTGCATATTTTTCTAAACACCCACTTCTATTCATGGTGGTATCATAATGTAGGATATGGGTGTTTAGGAACTTTTGTCTTGCCACTCGTCCCCTCTATGTTACTTTATAAGTAATGATTTCTAAAATCTTCAACCTCAAATTCCCCCAATGGTAAGAGGCACGCCCATGCAGATCCTCTCACATGAGCGTGCCTCTTATTACGCTTTCTTTAATCCTCAAAATATGTACTCTATTCCTTCCTTACAACAGGCCCCATTCCTTATGCAGCCTGCTTCTTCCTCACGTCATTCTGCAAAAGCCGGTAGAGGGCCGCAGCCGTCGGCACACCTAACAGCATTCCGCCGACCCCCATCACACCACCGCCGACCGTCACCGCCGCCAGCACCCAGATACCGGGCAGGCCAATGGAGGAACCGACCACTTTCGGATAGATCAGGTTACCTTCCAGCTGCTGTAAGACAACCAGGAATACAATAAATACCACGGCTTTGACAGGCGACACTGTAAAGATCATGACCGCGCCCACTACCGCGCCGATATATGCTCCCGCCACCGGGATCAGCGCCGTAAAGCCGACCAGGCTGCCAATCATGGCCGCATAAGGCAGCCGCAGCAGAAGCATACCGATGATACACAACAACCCAAGGACTACCGCCTCCGTACACTGTCCGACGATAAAGCTATGAAAAGAACCGTCGAAAACATGCAGGACATAGAAGAACTTATCCACCAGCTTAACCGGCAGGTATTTCCGGAGCAGACGCGTCATCTGCCCACCGATCTTCTCTTTCCCCGCCAACAGATAGAGGGCAAAAATAAATCCGACCACCACTGTGACCGTCGTAGAAAAGACGGACGATACGATCCCGGCAGCCGTGATCATCGCGCCGCCGATGCCGCTCCACAAGAAAGAGGACAACTTCGTCACCCATTCCTGCCAATCCCCCATACTGTCAATGTCCATTGCAAGAATCCCGTTCTCTCCTTCCAGCCAGGTACTGATCTGCAAATTGTCTTCCAGCCACTGCATGCTATCCTGCAAGATTCCCGGCAGTTCCCGGAACAGAAGCTGCATACAGCTTAAAAGTTCCGGAACGATCATCCGGATCACCAGAAACACCACCAGGACAATACTGATCAGCGCCAGCACCAGGCTGACCGGTCGGTGTAGTCTTCGCAGGGCGAAAATACCACTCTTCCATGAACGTTGTTGCGTTTTACTATTCTTTGTCTCCTTTCCCTTTTGCTCTCCTTTAACCTCCGGACTTTGCGAATTACTCCGAACATTCTGAGCCTCCGGTTTTCCTGCCCGTTGGCTTGCCGGAGCTTCCTGCTCCTCCTGCCCGCTCCGGCTTCCCCGGTCGAACTTCCGCAGCCCCTTTTCAATGAAGGTCATGGGAATGTTCACGATATAAGCAATAATACATCCCAGAAACAAAGGCATCGCAGCCCCCAGCGCAATCCCTGCCACACTGGTAAAAGCCGTCCAGTAATGGATCATCAGATAAAGGACTATCACCGTGACACCGGCCCGCAGGCAGCTCTTCCATTTCAATTCCATATCTGCAATGTACCCCTTTCTTAGTGTACAGATCTTACCTACAAGCGCAAACCTCAAGTCAAAGCATCCGCTATTTCCTCTTATACGGCCCGCCCCTATCCTATGTAGTAATAATCGTCAATTCGCGGAAGCGGAAAAGTGTTCGATCTCCTGCTCCAGCGTACCGCTCACGCCGCGGCAGATGTTTACAGCATTCTGTACCTCATTCATCTTATCCACCAGACTGGATGCATTCTCCGCCGAGATATCCACCGCCGCCGAGCCTTCCCCAACGGCATTGGTAATACTTTCCACTGAATCAACGATCGCCGCCATACTGTCATTCAAACTCTTGGAGCTGGTAGAGAAATTGTGCAAAATAGAATAGAACTCTTCCATATTCGACACATACTCATCCATCGCAATCTCAAACTGGTCATAATCCTTCAGCACATACCGATTGATATACTCCAGTGCCGCAGAAGTGTTTTCTGCCATTTCCTGGACCATATCGATCACTTCCTCGTTGATGTGCTGAATATTCTTAGCTGTCTCCTGACTGTTGTTGGCCAGCGAGTTGATCTCACCCGCCACTACGGCAAATCCCCGTCCCGCTTCTCCGGCTCTGGCCGCCTCAATAGAAGCATTCAGCGATAGCAGCGTAGTCTCGTTTGCAATATTCATGATGGTCTCCGACAGAGCATTGATCTTGGAAACCTTCTCACTGTTCTTGATCGAACAATTTAACAACTCGGTAATCTCGCCCACCTTCTGAACCGTGAAGCCCTTCACCTTGACAATATGCTGTTTCATAGCCCGCGCATCATCGGATACTCCGACAGCCTTCTGCGACCCTTGGTCCGCCTCCTGCCAGAGAATATCTACCTGCTCCTTGACGCCCCCGATCGTATTCTGAATGCCTTCCGAAGTGTTGGCAACGGCTTCCATATTGGCCGCCAGTTCCTCCATGGCAGCAGAAGACTCTGCAATATTGGTATTGGCATTCTCTACCATCGTAACGATCTGATCGTTGGAGCGGGCCAGTGTCTTCGTACTTACCGACACCTTGTCTATGATATTCTGCAAAGTCTCCAGAAACTCGTTCACACCATCGGTCAGAAGCCGCAGTTCGCTTCGCGTACTGGTCGTGATCCGAGCATGCAGATCACCGTTGTTCCTGTCGATCTCGTCGATCATCTGATGCAGTTCCCGTGACGATCTCCTGATCGGACGTATCACATTGTGCTGGAACAGCGCCTGATTGATGCCGATGACCACGATCATCAACACTGCTCCCAAGATACTCGTACTGATGGTACGGTCATACATATCCGTCTGCTCCTGGCGCAGGGTCGCTATCGACTGCTCGAAATAAGCATTGGCCAATTCCAGATTGCTGTCGAACTTCTCGTCCTCTGCCTCAAGGGCATCGATCTCTTCGATGACAGCCTCCGTACTTTTGCCCGCGGAAGACAGAAGCGACTTCTTGGCATTCTCCGTATAGGCCCTCAATCCACTCTCCATATCCGCGATATTGACCTCACTGTTATCCTCCAAATAGACCTGCACCTGCCCGATGTCATCAAGCAGCTGAGTATAGCGCTTATCGATATTCTCCAACAAATGTTCTCGTTCCTCTATATCGTTGGTTGCCAGATAGGCGTAGATGTACCTCTGGATCTTCTCATAATCCTTCTTCATATCACCTCGAAGCACCATAGCGGACAGATAAGTGTCACTGATCTTATTGCACTTCTCGATCGTACTTCGGAAATTATTGATGTTATTTCCGAAGTAAATCCCAAAAACCACGAGCAGTGCCAGATTCATCATACTAAGCTGTGTTGTGATACGGCTCCAGAAAGAGACCTTAGGTGCGTTTTTTCTCATTGTCAGAATTCCTCCAAATTGTTTCTTCCTTTTACAGCATCTTTGATGCACAGATTATTATATCCTAAGAGAAATTCAAAATCAATGCACCATTTAAATCACACACAAAATCTTATCCGCCGCTGTTACAGTTCACGGCCTAACCGGCCGCAAACTGTAACCATATCACATCAAAAACAACCTCACTGGAATTACGAGAAAGCTTATGGTAAAATATATAATAAAGTAATAACGCTAAATTATATTGACGCTTTCAAAAACAGCTATTGACGTGTAATAGGACGGTAAACAACGAACATGAAGAAGAACACTGAGAAGACAAACGTCATGCGGATACTGGACCAGAAAAAGATTCCCTACAAAACCTACTGCTATGTAGACTCCGGCGTCATCAGCGGAATCGATGTAGCCACTGTTCTGGAACAGGACCCGCAGCAAGTATTTAAAACATTGGTGACGATCGGAAATTCCAACACCCATTATGTATTCCTGCTCCCCGTGCACCGGGAACTTGATCTGAAAAAGGCCGCCAAAGCGGTCGGGGAAAAGAATATCAGCATGATCAAGTCAAAAGACCTGCTGCCGCTGACCGGCTACATCCACGGCGGCTGCTCCCCGATCGGTATGAAGAAGCCTTTCAGGACAGTGATCGACGCTTCTGCCGCAGTCTTTGACACGATCATTTTCAGCGCCGGTAAAATAGGATATCAGGTAGAGACATCTCTGGAAGAGCTGAAGAAGGTCATACGATTTGAATTGAGTGACCTGGTCGTCAACTGAAAACGGCATGATACATCCCGAAATGGAGGCACCTATGGCAACAGATATCAGTTTAGAAGAGATCCGCTTTTTTGAGACGAAGCAGGATGCTCTTCCCTTATACGAAGCCCTCCGGGAAGCGATACTTACCACCTGCAGCCCGGTGGAAATTCAAGTGAAGAAGACCCAGATTTCCTTTGTCAACCGTCATCTGTTCGGCGCAGTCTCCTTTACCCCTGTGCGCAAGGCAAAGGAGCGTCCGAGTCCCTATATCACTGTTACCTTCGGGCTTTCGCACCAAGTCGGATCCCCGCGGATCGATGCGTCCGTTGAGGCATATCCGCACCGATTTACACATCATCTGATCATCGGCAGCGCTGACGAAATCGACGACGAACTGTTGCATTGGATGAAAGAAGCGGCAGATTTTGCTGCCGCAAAACGTTGAGCGTCACCGGCTCCCAAGCCGGCGATCCCCTCAAGACCAGAAAGAACCAGCAGGAACAGCAACCAAACAGCTCACTTACAGCATGGAGGATCATTATGAAACGTTTATTTTTCTTTCGCATCGCATGCGTGCTCCTTTGGATCATATGCATGATCGCGCTCTATATAGAAATCTTTGTCCATGATATAGACAGCCTGTCCAACATATACGTTTGGTCCGGTCTGGCGCTTCTTGGCCTGGGTGGGATCATCACCGGCACATTTCTTTCTCTGAAAGCTAAAGGTTGCTCGCAGCAATAACACCACAGTATGAAAAGAAAGACTGTGTCCATGAAATATGAAATCTTATGTTTAACTGACAAGCCTGAACTGTTGCCAGTCGCTGCCCAATGGATGTTACCCAATGTATTCTTCATATAGTATAGCTGTTCAGCCTATGGTTTCCCCATTTAATTTTTTCAATATTTTTCTTGACCTTATACTAACTATATCCCTTATGCTGGGCATACAGAGGGACACACTAAAAGTAAAGGAGGTCTTATCCCATGAACATCAATGAACTGGAACGTCTCACCGGCATCACAAAGCAGAACATCCGTTTCTATGAAAAGAAAGAACTGCTTCATCCTGCCAGGAATTCCATAAACAACTATCGGGAATATACGCAGGATGACCTTATGCGACTAAAGGCCATCAAGCTTCTGCGCAAACTGGATCTGTCTCTGGAGGACATTCATCGAATCTTGCAGGAGGAAGCGCCTCTGAACGAAACGCTTGCGCAGCATCTGAAAACACTACAGAAGAGACAGCAGGAACTGAACGCCTGCATAGACGTCTGCAAGGATCTGCTGCGCAAGACAAAACCTGACATCGCGCAGGCATCCGCATCGCCGGACATGATCTCACCGACTGCACGATCCGATGCAGCACAGACCACTGTACAGTCTTACGCAATGCAAGGCGACAGTACACTGCCTGCACAACTGTCACTTCTGCATGTGGACGAAACACTCAGGAAAATAGAAAATATGGAGAAGAATGGAGGGAAGTTTATGTCGATCGTTGAAGATTATAAAAGATTTGCCCAGGCAGAACATTTAAAAGGTTTTTCGTTTAAACCGGATACCATGGTGACAACTCCCGCGGAATTCACGGAAGCGCTGCAGCAGTACGCCGAAGAAAACGACTTAAATCTGGTCATCACGAAGGAAAGCATGTATCCCGTTTTCAGAATAGACGGCATGGAATACGAGGCAGAGCGGTTTTTCGACCGGTTTGGGGCAACGATCCGCTGTACACTGACACATCCGGAAGAACTGGAGACGGAGCTTACAGACATCTCCCCCACCCGCAGGAAGGTCTATAAGTTCCTGCATGGCCCATGGTTTTTCCTGTTGGTACTGTTCCTCATCATGGCCATCAGCCGCCAAAGCTTTAAGTGGGCCTTCCTGGTGCTCGCGATGATCGGACCGTATCTTTGGTGGATGTTCATACGATATCGCAGATGGTAGAACAGTCCTCTTGAATCATAACGTCCTCTTCCCTATTTCATGAAATTGGTGTAAAATGCATATAAAACAGTAAATCAATGAATTCATGTCAGTTATTCAGGAATATGCAGATCGACATCGAACACGGAAGAGAAGTCTGAATCAAATTCAGCGCTTCGGAATGGGGGGTATAATGGACAGACAAAACCTGACTCTGCTCACGGATTTATATGAACTGACCATGATGCAGGGTTACTTTAAGAACAAGGATCGCAACGAGACTGTTATCTTCGACGCCTTCTACCGCAATAACCCTTGTGACGGCGGTTTTGCCATCGCAGCAGGCTTAGAGCAGCTGATCCAGTATATCAAGGAACTGCACTTTAATGAAGACGACATCGCCTATCTTGCAAGCCTGGGCATTTTCAGTAAAGACTTCCTGGATTACCTGCAAGATTTCAAATTCACGGGGGATATCTATGCCATCCCGGAAGGTACGGTTGTCTTCCCCCGAGAGCCTCTGGTCAAGGTCATCGCGCCTATCATGCAGGCACAGCTTGTAGAGACCGCCATCTTAAATATCATCAATCATCAGAGTCTGATCGCCACCAAGGCGGCCCGGGTCTGCTATGCTGCACACGGCGACGGCATCATGGAATTCGGCCTGCGCCGTGCCCAGGGTCCGGACGCCGGCACTTACGGGGCCAGGGCGGCAGTCATCGGCGGCTGTATCGGTACCTCCAATGTCCTGTGCGGGCAGCTTTTTGACGTGCCTGTAAAGGGTACCCACGCCCACAGCTGGATCATGAGCTTCCCGGATGAATATACCGCGTTTAAGACTTATGCAGATATGTACCCATCGGCCTGCATCCTTCTGGTGGATACCTACGACACTCTAAAATCCGGTGTTCCTAATGCCATCCGCGTCTTTACCGAGATGCGTAAAGCGGGCATTCCTCTCTCTTTCTACGGCATACGCCTGGACAGCGGCGACCTTGCTTACCTTTCCAAGAAAGCCCGCAAGATGTTGGACGACGCGGGTTTTCCGGATGCGGTCATCTCTGCCTCCAACGACTTGGACGAATTCCTGATTCAGAGTTTGAAGGAGCAAGGTGCTGCCATCACCTCCTGGGGTGTGGGCACCCACCTTATCACCTCCAAGGACTGCCCCTCCTTCGGCGGCGTGTACAAACTGGCTGCCATTATGGGAAATGACGGCAAGTTCATTCCGAAGATCAAGTTGTCCGAGAATTCAGAGAAAGTGACGAATCCGGGGAATAAGACCATTTACCGTGTCTACGAGAAAGAAACCGGTAAGGTAAAAGCAGACCTGATCTGCCTTGTGGAAGAGACTTTTGACGAGAATGAACCGCTGCTTCTTTTTGACCCTAACGAACCCTGGAAGAAAACGAAACTGCCCGGCGGCAGCTATACTCTGCGTGAGCTTATGGTTCCGGTGTTCCAAGGCGGCGAATGCTGCTACACCTCCCCGAAGGTCATGGATATCCGCGCTTACTGTCAGCAGGAGCAGAACACCCTCTGGGATGAAACGCGCAGACTGGTAAACCCGCATAAGGTATACGTCGATCTGTCCAGCAAACTATACAATATCAGGATTGAATTATTGGATCGGATGAATTCATAGCAATACAGCACAATGCCTGACCCTGTTTCACGGTCAGGCATCGCGCTGCAAGAATTTACTTGAAATGTCCTCCTCCTTGCATTATGATAAACAGTGGATCGTCTCTTGGAATCTCAAGAGCCTGTTTGGAAGAAACGGAGGGAACGCTATATGCTTCGTATTATTACGGATTCAGCAAGTGACTTGCCAAAAAGCTACATTGAACAGCACCATCTACACGTGATTCCGACCCCTGTCGTGATCGACAATGTGGATTATCTGGACGGCAAGACCATACAAACAGAAGAATTTTATCAAATACTGGACGATATCAAGCGTGATGTCAAGACCTATCACATCAATCCCGCCATGTTTACCGACGCTTTCCTGCCTTATGCACAGGCCGGAGACAGTGTCATTTATCTGTGCTTTTCTACCGGGATCGCCGGAACCTACAACGCGGCGAACATCGCACTCACCAGTATCCGTGAGGATCATCCCGATTTTGACTTGACCATCATAGATTCCAAGTGTGCCTCCATCGGCTTCGGCCTGCTGGTCAGCAAACTGGTCACCATGCTGGAAAAAGGCGCCGACAAGGAGGAGCTGATCGAAGCCGCCGATTACTATATCTCGCATATTCGCCATGTCTTCACGGTGCAGACACTGGCCTACCTGATCAAAGGCGGCCGCCTTACCAAGTTCAAAGGTACCTTAGCAGAAACGCTTGACATGAAGCCCGTTCTGGTCGTAAACGAAAGTGGCGCACTGGCAGTCGTCAAGACTGTGCGTGGCCGCAAGAGATCACTGCGCTTTCTGATCGAGTATGCCAAAGAGAATGGCTGCCAACTGGAGAACCAGACCGTTGCGCTCTGCCACGGAGAAGATACGGAATCGCTGGAATTTGTTAAGACACTGGTGCAGGAGACTTTTCACCCGCGAGATGTCCTCATCTCCGTAGTGGGCTGTGCCATCGGCGCGCATACCGGGCGCGGTCTTGTTGGCTTCTGTTTCTTTGACGCTGATGACGGTAAATACGGCAAATATTTCACATAACATAACTACCATCTTAACGCAGACAGAAGCGCATCATACGCTGCATGAAAATTGGAACCACCAGTCATTATTTCCAACCGCACAGTTGGCATTATTTTATGAACGAGGATATCAACATGGAAGAACAACAGCATACCTACACTTATCTGGAGACCAACGGTGAATTCAAGATGCGTGAGTTGGACAAACGCGATCTGGAGCAATTTAATGCACTGCTTCAGTATGCGTTTCAGGTCACCTCTTACGATCTATTCCAGACCGGATGGGAACAGGACGAGATCAAATACGCGAAACGTCCTATTCTCGAAGAAGCCTACGTGCTGGGCTGGTTTTACCAAGACAGACTGGCATCAATGATCGTTGTCTATTCCATGAAAGTCAACGTCCACGATACGATCATAGATATGGGCGGTATTACCGGTGTGGCCACCTACCCGGAATATACGGGCCGCGGGCTGATCCATGCATTGATGCGGCACGCACTGGACTACATACACCGGAACGGAATGCTTCTTTCCTTCCTCTATCCCTACTCGATCCCCTTTTACCGCAAGATGGGATGGGAGATTGTGTCAGACAAACTTTCCTTCACCGTCAAGGATACGCAGCTTCCCAAGATGCGCCCAGTGGACGGCATGGTGGAGCGCGTCAGCCTGGATTCCGAAGATTATCACAATGTGCATTCCTATTTTGCCCTGCAGCGGCACGGTGCACTCATTCGTGATTCCCTTTCCTGGGAAGAATACTGGCGCTGGGACAATGACGACATGATCGCCGCAGTCTATTACAGCAAGGAACATAAGCCTCTGGGCTATGTAGTCTACTATATCGCCAACGAGATCTTTCACATCAAAGAAATGGTCTACCTTAATATCGAGGCCAACTACGGACTCTGGAACTATATCAGCGCTCATTTTTCTATGATCACACTGGTGCAGGGCGATAACTATTCCGGCGAACCGATGGCCTATCTGTTCGAGGACAGCGAGATCACGGAGACGATTTCCCCGTACATCATGGCGCGGATCATTGATGTCAGAAAGTTCCTGGCCGAATATCCTTTCCAGATACAGCCGGAGGAACTGAAAATTCACTTTCTTGTACATGACGAGATGGCTCCCTGGAATGAAGGGGACTATATGCTCTCCTGGCACGACGGCAAGACTGTCTGTGAACAGGTCGAGAATAACCAGTCCATCAATGTGGTGGAACTGTCCGTCAATACCCTGACCGCCATGCTGATGGGATATAAGCGGCCTTCCTACCTCTATGAACATGAGAAGATCAAGACCGAATATTATATGCTGACATGGCTGGAGCGCCTGATTCCCGTCGAAAAACCATATTTTTCGGATTATTTTTGATTCCCCGCCCCGGCTGATCGCCAGCGGGAAGAAGATTCGCAGAGCATAATCCGAAATTACGCTCCCGTTCTCAGCACAAACGCTACGGAATGGAAGTAAGATAATATACCTCACAATATTTTTCCGTAGTAACATGCGTTGTCTCGGAAATCTTCCCATTGCTATCCATGACTCTGCCGATCTGCGCCTTGCTATCTGCCCCGTTTGCGACATATACCACCAACGATTCTGCCTCTTTTATCCTGTCATCTCTGATCTCATCCACGCTGTCGGCAGCGGCAAAATAAACTTCTGAATATACAAACAACTCATCCGCCACGTCCCAGATACACCATTCCGCCCCCGGCTCATACAGGTAGATTACAGGCGTGTTCTCCTTTTCCCACTCCTGCGCATATTCCAGCTGTTCCCTATCCTCCTGATAGAGAAATACTACCCTGCCTGCCTTAAGTCCTGCCACATCAATGATCAGGCAGATCACCACTGCTGCCGCAAAGCCATACGCGCTTTTCCCTACTTTCTTCCGCCTGCTGTCCGTCTGCCCGGCTGCTCCCGCCTGGTTTGCGCCATCCTTATCTGTCACCTTTTCCAGTGCCGCATGTCCCTCAAGACAAATGCTGCCGATCGTCCACAGCGCCTGAAAAAGCAACAGCACGATCATCCCATAAACCGGCAGCTGATACCGGTTGGAAGTATCCCCCAGCAAAAGCGCCGTCTTAGACACCGTCAGAAAATACCCAAGCACGGCAAAAGACAAGATTACATAGTTAACATTGTCTATTCCCTTCCCGGCATCTTTTTCCCTGACTTTCCCTTCCCTGCCCCTCCACAGGCCCTTCTGCCTGTAAACGGTCACCGCCAAAACCAGAAGTAACAGCAAAAGTACCGGCAACATCTTTCCGAAAACAAATTCATCCAGCAATTCATAGAAAAAGTTCAAGCGCTCCAGTGTATTCGACAGATCAAAGAAATTCTCCGTGGCCTGCGCCCCTCTCTGCCCCCGGAACATCTGCCCCAGACAGGACGGATATGTCAGATAAGCCAGCGCAAACGCAACCGCCTGGCTCACACCATATCGTAAGCAGTTCCACAGCTTCCTCTCCCTCCACAACATCCACACACCAAATGCGACAGCCAGATAAAACAAGAAGATGAAATAGTAATACTGCGTCAAAAATCCCAGATACGTCACCGCCGCCATCGGCACCAGGCACCTGAATACCGGCAGGTTTTTCCATTTCCCGGAAGCCAAATGCTCCGCCGCCTGTACATGCAGGGTGGCACACAACAGCACATACGTCGTCAGCATCTCATACATCCTGATAAAGACCACGCCGCTCATGGCTGCCGGAGATAAACCATAGAACAGCGTCACAAGCAGCGCCAGTTCCTCCTTCCTGCCACTCACACGATACGCCAGATAAGCCAGCAATGCGATATTGACACCCCACAGCGCCAGGTTTAGCGACAACCCGATCCACTTCGAGAACACCCCCGGTGCCAGCGAAGCGGCCGTATGGAATACCCAGTAATACATCGGCGGATGCACATCCCAGGACTGCACCAATTTCACCAAGCCATACTGAAATCCCTGCCCCGGCAGCACTACAAACTCATTCCGGTAAGTATCCCGTTCCATCCACTGCCCATCCTCCACATAGAATCCGTTCGTACGCGCCGTAGAATAATACGTGTAATATTCATCCTCATGAAATCCCTGTTTCTGCACACAGAAATAGAAGGCGGCCGCCATCTGCACCACCCAGATCATCAGAAACGCTGCAAGGTATTTTCTTCTCTTATTCCCGTTATCCATCATCGCCCACCATACTTCCATGATCCTGCCGTACGAAAATCTCAAATCCATGCGTGGAATGCCCGTTTCCTGTATACCTATGCAGGATGCCGTACGAAGGCATGCACCTGCCGCACCATTCTCGGTGCAGCGGTCAGCGCTAACAGATAAGCTTTATTCTTCCCCGTCAAGTACGGATTCTTCACCGTGTCTTTCACATGCCGCCTCAAATACCGCTTCACGCACTGATAGAAATCATTCTTCCTCACCATCTGCTGGATCGGTATGTGCAGGAGATAGTCCAGTCTCTGGAACAGGTTAAACCGTATCGCATACACATGCAGTTCCGGATAAACTCTGTCCACAAGCTCCTGCATACGATCTGCATTGTCCACGATATCCAGAAAGACCCGCGAAAAACTGTCCTTCGTCTTCCTGCGGGTCGTACTCTCCTGCCTGCACACCACGTGATAACACTGCTTCGGCAAGATCGTGATGCCCTCTATCTCCTGCAGCATTTCCACCAAAAGCCTGAAATCCTCGTTCAGTACGCCCTCCGGAAACCTGTGTTTCCTAAACAGTTCCCGTCTGATCAGCTTGGTGCAGAACGAGCAGTCTCCCCTGTGCAGCAGCAATTCCCGCAGAAAATCCTCTGTCCTGCAGAACCGTACCTGCTCCGGAGGAATGCATACATCCGGCAGGCGCCGCCCCAGGTCGTCCACCTCATCCCGGGAAATCTGAACCGCATCTCCCGGCCTGTCATGCATGGCATTCATCATCAGCTCATACATATCCGGCTCAATATGATCGTCGCTGTCGACAAATCCCAGATATGCCCCGGACGCCAGACCAATCCCCATATTCCGCGCCGAAGAAGCGCCGCCGTTCTCTTTATGGTAAACACGGATACGCTCGTCTTCCCGCGCAAGCCTCTCACACAACGCATCCGTTCCGTCCGTAGACCCGTCATCGATCAGCAGGATCTCCAGCGCAGCATATGTCTGCGCGCTGATCGACCTCACACACCGCTCCAGGCAGTCTATTGAATTGTATACCGGCACGATCACACTAATCTTCTCATTCATAGTTTACTGCTTCCATTCACTGTCTGTCTCCAACCTCTGCCTGTCCGGCCAAGCATTTTGCCTGTCTGGCTCAGCCCTTTTCCTGTCCGCCCAACCTTCTGCCTGTCCGGCATCACCTCGGCCGCACCACCGGCGCCACACTCAACGGCCCGTCCTCCGCCGGCAGGATCTTCCCGTCCAACAGCCCTTGTGCAAACCGCAGCAGTTCCTTCGCCGCACTCTCCGCATTCCACACATCCCGGATTGTCTCATAAGCCGCACGCCCCATGCCTTTACGCGTCTCCCAATTTTCAAACAGGTCCAAAACCAGCGCTTCCATCCCTTCATACTTATCCTTCGGATACACTAGTCCGTTCTTTCCGTGTCGGATCAGATAAGGCGCTGCCCCCACCTGCTCATTGACCACCTCCACGCAGCCGCTGTTCATGCCCTCATTGACCACGGCACCCCAGCCTTCCAGGTGATTACTTGTAAAAAGATGAATGTGGCACCGCTCCATCACATCCCGCACCCGCTCCGGCTCCATGTAGCCGTAGAATTGAAAACATTCTGCCAGGCCCGCCGCTTCCACATCCTGCCTGATCTGCGCATCCAGCTCTCCGTCTCCCAGCATATGCACGTAAAAAGGATACCCCCTCCTGCGCAGCGTTCCTGCCAGCCGCACTACATATTCCGGGTGCTTTAACGGAATAAACCGCCCGGCCCACACGATATGCAGCCTGCCGTCCTGCATCTTCATAGACGCAAACTGCTCCTCACTGTAAATCCGCAGCTTTGTAAAGTATCCCCACCGGAACAGCTTGCCCGGATACGCCCCGATCAGTCGGAAATCTGACGCCGCATAGGCTCCGGCACACAGCATACATACATTTTGGGTGCGATATTTGATGTGCTCCTGATATTTGGCCAGCAGCCCACGGGGAGAGACTGCCTTCCACTGCCCTTCCCGGTACAGTCGTTCGCTCACTCGCATCGTCACCTTCCCGGAGGCAAGTCTTGCCGCTGCGATGTCTTCCCGCTCCGACCAGCCAAACAGCACTACATCACTCTCCGCGATCTTCTTACGGCACTCGTATTCCGCCTCATACAGGCAGCGCACATAGGGCAATGTCCGCACATCCACGCCCCACCCCATGGCAACCCGCTCTTCTTCCATTGGCATGGTCTGGATAAAAGTAAAGGCATTCCCCAGCTTATGCCAAAGCGCCTCACACAGAGGAATCTGATGGTGATTGATATAATTTGACACAAACGTAAAGGTCATGAAAGCATCTCCCGATAGATGCGGATCAACCGGTAATAATTCTGCTCCGCATCGTGATTCACCCGCGCATGTTTCCTGGCATTATCCGAAAATCGCTCCACAATAGCTTCTTTCGTGAAAATCTCCATGATCCTGTCGGCCAGCGCTTCTACATCTCCCGCCGGATATAGCATACCGTCCCCGCCATCCGTCAGCAGATTATGTACACCTCCCACATCCGCAGCCACGCAGGGCACTCCCAACAGCATCGCCTCCCCCAGTGAATTGGGCGAGTTCTCCAACGCCGAAGGCATCACAAACAGATGACTTTTCAAGAACTGTGCCTTCATCTCCTCCGCCGAAAGCCGCCCGAGCATCGTCACATGCTCCGTCAACTGCCTCTCCCTGATCAGCCTCCGCAGATATTTTCCATATGCGGACAATTTCATCCTGTCCTGCCACGTATCCGTATCAATGATATTGCTGCCAGCCACATAGACATGCGCCTCCGGGAACTGTTCCAGTACCCTCGGCATAGCCTGCAGAAGATAATGAAATCCCTTTAACGGATAATCGCCCTGACTTAAGAAAATACTGTAAGGCTCACAGGCCGTTCTTTTCCATCTGTCTCGATAGAAAATGCTGCGCAGTGTCTCATTCAGATAATGATACTTGGCAGACGGATTGAGCTTCGCAGCCTGCATCCGGTCAAAATCCGTCCTGCCTGCCACATGCCCCGTCATCCCCAGGGCCTCCTTCTCATGTTCACCGCGCTTCTTGAATTTCTTCTGCTGCTGCCGGAGGCTGTCCTGCCTGATCCTGTCACGCAGCGTCACCTGCCGCTGCACCTTCATCGGCAGATCGGCCATGTACTCCTCCGCGATACAGCCGCACAGCCCCTGCATACTGACCAGCGTCCTCTCCGGACGCCCAAACATCCTGACGCAGGCCAGCGTGTGCGGAAATTCCGTTCCGAAAATATGCACGATATCCGGCTCAAAATCCTGCAGGATACTCCGAAACCGCGCTTCCAGTGTGGCGTCGTAGATTTCCGGCGTATCCAGATTCTCTACAAATCCATAGCACCGACAGGACATACTCTCTCCCAGCTGCATATTTCTCTCGAAGTCTCCCATCTCTTCGTCCACCGGAAATGCGATCCCCAATTCAATCCGATTCCTTCCCCGTTCCAGAACGACTCGCTCCAACAGCCCGCTCAGCCAGCCTTCTCTGTTGCTGTAGGAGACTCCCAGCTGTCTGGCAATTGTAGGAATCATAATGTTACATATCCACAATACCTTCATGTTTTCCCCTTTTCCGGACATTGCTATGCCCTGCCGTTTTTCCGATATACCTTCCTCTTCACACTCTGGTACAGCCCTGCCAAAGCCGGATTCCCCGCGATCCATGTCCTAAGCGGCGCGAGTGTCAAAAGCATGATCAGCCGATATCCAAGCACTCTGGCCGCCGGCATATATTTCGCCACGATTTCCTTATGCTCCAATTTCGATCTTTTCCTGTTCGCTTTTGTCTCCGAGAATCCGCCACCTTCGTAGAATGCCACCGTCACGGGCATATATACAGATTCTGCACCGCCCTCATAGCGGCACCAGAAAAAATGCTCATAGTCGGCACGCACTTGGTACTTCGTGTCAAATTTTCTCTTCTTTAACAGATCCGTCGCATAAAAGCAGGCCTGATGGCACGGCAGATTCCGGTAACACGCAAAATCGTTGAGTGCCGGGTTCGACTGAACCATTGTCCCGGTCACCTGTTCACATATATTCCCATAGAAAATACAGGGTCGCTTTTTCTGCGCATGTCGCAAGTCATCCTGCGGCCGCTTTTCCCCGGTATCTCCGCATCCCTCGATCTGTTCTCTGACCTTCGCCAACACTTGACCGTCATAAAAGCTGTCCCCGCAGTTCAAGAAGAAGATGTACTCACCGCCGGCATATTCCACCGCCTGATTCATGGCGTCGTAGATCCCCGTATCTTTCTCCTGCCGGTACACTCTGAGCCGATGATCAGACTCTCCCGCCTTCTCCAACTCATCCAGGAACTCCGTCGTAGCCTTGTCTGTAGAGACACCGTCCTTAATAACGATCTCATAGTCCTGTTCCGTCTGCCTACGGATGCTTTCCACAGTCTTACGCAGCTTCTCTCCTGCATTCAGACAGACTACGATGATGCTGAAAGTCATAAGATACCCCCTTCCCTCCTCGATCGGATACCTTGCCGCATTAATTCACATCCGACAAAATATTGACCATATCATGGAATAAAAATGTCTTATACGGCAAGATCAGAATCCCGTCATTGCCTGCCCTGCTCATATAGATCATAAAATACAGGATTGCCGCAGACAGTATCCCCATCCGGAACACTCTGCGCCATTTCGCATCCCTGATCTGTCCGAGCAGCATCGGCAGATACAATATGTGGCTGACCGTAAGATAATACCCGATACGGGATATGATCGGCAGGAACGAACAAAACACGTACAAAACGAGCGCGCCCAAATTTAAGTAGAAATAGAAATGCTCTGCCGCCACATCCTCTTCCTCGATCTCTTCCGTCCCACGCCGTTTCTTTTCCAAATACACGATCGCTGCAAACAGCATCACCGCCGTGCAGCGCAGGATATTGATATAACTTGTCCCGCCTTCCAGATATTCCGTGTCCTCATAAGTCGGATACAACAGCACGACCAGCTTCAAATACAGGTCCTGGCAGAATAAAAAAGTCGTACAAAAAAGCGCTCCTACAGCAAGCTGCCACTTCTTCCACGGCAGTGTTGCAAGCAAATATAAGGGAATCACCACCAGCAGCGACTTGTGGAAAGTCGACCCGAGCAAGATCAATACCAGGAATCTTCCCCACTGCCTGCGCAGCACAAATTTCATGGAATACAGCGCAAGTGCCAGCGCAAAATAGTACCGCACGGTACTGAACGTCTGGAAATAGTATCCAAGCGCCATAAAGAGGAAGAACGTAAGCGGAAAGTCCTCGCTCTGTTCATACATCGCCAACAGGAAGATCCCCACCGTTGCAAATGCATAGACCGCAAATACCAACAGATAATTCTCAAATCCCGACAGCCCATACACCAGCTTTACCAACAGATTGAAGCCGATCTCCGTCGGCACATAAGCGTCACAGTTGACCAGATGCATGAATTCCACATACTTGGCATAGTCATTGCCCACGTTTAGCCTACACGCAGACAACGCAAAAAGCAGCAGAAAAACGGCAAACAGACAGATCCTATTGCACATCTGCTGTCTTGTCGTCCTATATGGCTGCGTCACCGGCCTGCAGTTCACCATGCCGGCGAGCAGCGCTGTTACCGCCGTCACCGTAATATACAGAATCATCTACCGCCGTTGTCCTTTCCCGGTCCTTCCTTCTTATTACCGCATCGTCCTGTTACTGCCTGAGCCTGTCCCTATCAAACCGTCTATGCCTGTCTTGCCCAATGTCGTTACATTAAACTTACCTTAAGGACATTGCCGGCCTTCCCTCACTCCGTCCTTCATCCACCGGAATGCCTTCCCAAGCGGAACATCCCTGCACATCTTTCGTCTGTGCACCCACAGGAAACGAAGGGACAACGGCAGCGCCATCCGTCCATACAGATAGTGGTAGAGCACTCCCCTGTCTCGGAAGAATTTCTCATGATACCCGGTAAACCAAGTCGATTCCCGCTCCTTCTCTTCCCCAATGCAGATCGTATGCGAATATATCTTCATGCCGGCTTTCAGGCAATCGCGCAGAAAGAGACTGTCCTCCCCATTGCTGTATCTGGCGCCTCCGCCAAAAAGCAGGGAATAATGCACATTGGCCCGCAGCAGCGCCTCATGTCTGGCCGTAATGCTGTATGCCGGATAGCGTCCGTAATTCCGATGATCGATCCGATGAATGTCCTTATTCCAGTAAGTGCGTCTGGCAGGCGCTACCTTCACATTGACCAAGATCATATCCGCATCCGGCAGTTCCTCGTATATCCTGCGAATCCGCTCCTGATAGTCCTTGTGCAGCACGATATCCTCATCGGAGAAAACGCAGATATCCGCCGCGGCATGCAGAAGCGCCGTATTACGGCTGAGTCCCACACCTCTCTCCGGCATGGTAAAGACTTGTATCTTATGCCCTGCTTTCTCAAATTCCTCATATCCGTACCGATTACTCTGATTCACGATCACGGCGTCACTGCAGATGTTCATCCGCTCCGCCAGCAGCACCGCATCCTGCTCCACCGCAGACACCAACAGCTGTACCCTCTTCTTCATCCTAGCCTCCATAATACCTACCCAGAAAGCTTCCGTCCGCATTCCCGATCGCAATTCCCACGAGCGGGCATTCCCTGACGGCAAGCTGCTCTGTCACGTAGCTCAAATAAACCGCATGTACTTCACCGTACGACACTAAAAGCACCACTCCGTCCGCTGCGCACAATTCCTGCCATTGTTCTTCTGTCACCGCTTCCTTCTGTCTCAGCAAAAGCACGGCTATATCGCCTTTCTGCTTTCTTACATATGCCAGATTCGCTTCATAATCCTTCTCCAACCGTTCCCCCGCACCGCTGTAGCCGATAAACGCCGCATCCGTCACCTGTCTTAGATCGGAAGCCACCATAATACGGTCATCCAAGACATAGTAGAGAAGCATCCCCAACAGCACCAATACAGTCACAAGCACCGCGCCGCCTGCCAGTGCCTGCTTCCATCTCGCATCCGCCACCACAAGCTTCGCACTGGTAGTCTGTATCACCTCAATCTGCTTAAACTCCTTAGCCGTATTTCCACGATCCACAAGCGACTGTCCGGTCGCCTGCAGGATTCGGTCACAGCTGTCTGCGTCATGTGTCGTAACCGTGATCGTCAAAAGTCTTAAGTCCGAAAGGATCTCGGCCTTGACCGCCGCGGCCACCTCTTCCCGCGTATATTCTTCCGGCAGATACTGCATGGTCACGTCAAGAATAGGATCCGTAGCCATAAGATCGTTCCACGTGTACCCGTTATACGCCTGATAGACCTCTCCCGTCTCATCCGTCTCGAAATCCAGATAGATCTTGGCCATCGCCTGATATTCCCGCTCCGATTCCGGAATCACACGGGAAGCAGCATAGATCCCGCCGCTAAGCGCGGCGCCGGCCACTGCCGCAAGCAGTATAAGCTTGATCTTTCCCATAAAACAAAGTAGTATCTTCTTCATATCCATGCCTGCATCGGCATACTTGATCTCCCGCATATATTTGCCCCCATATCAGCCTGTCCGTCAGCCCTTCTTGGCTGCCGTGACCTGATCACCGTTCACGCCTTCCGTACTCTCCGGTTTTATAAGGATCTTCAATGTCAAAAGCATCAGCTTTAGATCCAGCCAGACCGAATACTGCTCTATATAGGTCAGATCCAACTTTAACTTATCGTAAGGCGTCGTATTATACTTCCCGTACACCTGGGCATATCCTGCAAGCCCTGCCTTTACCTTCATACGGAATGCAAACTCCGGCATATCTTCCAGATATTGTGCAATGATCTCCGGCCGCTCCGGTCTCGGCCCGATGAAAGACATCTCTCCCTTTAAAATATTGATCAGCTGGGGCAGTTCGTCGATCCTGACCGCACGGATGAATTTACCGATCGGCGTGATACGGGAGTCGTTCTTCGCCGCCAGCCGCGCTACCCCATCCTTCTCCGCGTCCACGCGCATGCTCCTAAATTTCATGATAGAGAATTTCTTCTGCCCTATCGTACACCTAACCTGTTTATAGAATACCGGCCCGCCGTCATACAGCTTGATCGCTGCCGCCGTGATCAGCATGAAAGGCGAGGTGATCACCAGTAAGAGTACGGAACAGATCAAATCGATAGCTCTCTTGGCGATACGCTGTTCTATCTTAAGCGCATACTCCCTTGTCAGGTAGATCGGCGTGTCAAACAGATGTAGCTGCGTCGCTCCTTTCACCAGTACATCCGATATTTTCGGCATCATATAGACCCGGACCGAACGGCTGTAGCAGTACTTCAACAGCGTATTTCTCTCCGCCGCCGGAATATCCCACAAGACCACCGCCCCATAGTCCTTCCATATCTCCTTCTTGACCGCTTCGATGCCTTCTGCAATATTGATGCTGCCTGCGATCTTATACTTCTCCCTGCGCGATTCAAACTTGGCCACAATATCATTGATCGGCCGCTCTCCATGAATGATCAGCAGCCCTCTGGGCGGAAATACTCTAAAATAGCAGGTATTGCAAACAAACACCCACACAGCGGAGAAAACGGCCTGGATCAGCATGACCTCCGCGATCGGCCTGACCTTTACAACCCAGTTCGCCATCAGGGATATCTGGAAATAAGATATCACATTTGCAAACAACAGCGAGAAAAACTCCGATATGAATACATCTATGGGCTTCAGATAGCCGATCTTCAATACTCCATAAGTACTGGCAAAGAAAAGCAGCAATACAAAATAGAGTACAATGATAAGGACATGTCCTTTGAAGTAAAACTTGGCATGCCCATGAAATTTCAGATACGGGTAATATTCCTGAAACCAGTAATACGCATAGACTGCCGTATGAAAAAGCAATCCGATCAGGGACAGCTGCAATATGATCAATCTCTTTAAAGATTCCATTCTTTTCATTATCATACCTCATCTGTAACAGCAGACCGGCTTCCTGTATAATCCACGCCTCTCCTGTTCTTGCTGTCTGCTGTCACAATCGTCTTTTCGTTGCCCGATAAGCCCACATAACAAAACAGTACGCACTGACAGGTAAGGACAGTCGTTCCTGTCTTCGGTACAAGTTCCAGATGCGTCTTAGCGCCGTTAGTTTATTGGAAGATAGCGACCGTGCCGGCCGCCTGTAGATCGCCAGCACCTCATCCAGTCCGTATGCCGTATGGCCTGCCCGCAATATCTGCCACCAGGTAGCCGTGTCTTCACTCTCCACTACAGGCATTCTAATCAGTTCCGCCGGAATCTGCTCTTGGTCCAGCAAAACGGTCGTCGTAAAGATCACCGTTCGGGATAAAGCCTGCCTGTACCGCAGTTCCTCAGGGACATGTACCACCTTACCCACTGGTCTGGCTTCCTCGTCTCCAAACTCATAGGCCGTAAATACGAACCCGGCCTGCTTGCTTCGCATAAACTCCAGTTCTTTCTCTAATTTACACGGATGCCAGATGTCATCCGCATCCAGGAAGGCGATATACCGGCCTGCAGCGTAATCCAGGCCGGTGTTGCGCGCGCGCGCTGCCCCTTCATTCTTCTCCTTACAGATCAGTCGTACTCTCTGTCCACCGGCAGCGACAAACTCTTCCACCGGCAAGCTCTCCTGCCCGGATCCTTTAGTACCAGGCTCCACACAGTCATCTGCTGAAGTGTATGTTTCCGCCCCGTCCGTCTTCCGGCCCTCCTTCGTTACTGTCAGCACCCTGCGGATCTCCCCGGCACTGTCGTCCGGCGAACGATCCTCTATCAGCAGCAGTTCCCATTTCTGAAAGGTCTGCCGCTGTACCATTGCGATTGTATCCTTTATATAAGCGGCCGCATTATATACCGGCACGATGATGCTCACCAGTTCTTTCATCAGATATCCTCTTTAACAAGATATATAGGTCTTTTCTTCACTTCCATATAAGTCTTGGATAAGTATTGCCCTACTATGCCAAGACAAAACAGCTGCACGCCACTGACCAGAAGGATAATACACACCAGTGACGGCCAGCCCGAAGTTGGATCGCCATAGATCAGTGTTCTCACGATCGTCACAATGATCATCCCAAATGCCAATACACAAAAGAGCGCACCCAGCACTGCCGCCATCGTAAGCGGCACCGTAGAGAAAGCAGTGATACCCTCCAGAGAATAGACAAACAGCTTCCAGAAGGACCACTTTGTCTCCCCCTTCTTGCGCTCTACATTTTCGTATTCCAGCCACTTTGTCTCGTAACCCACCCAGCCGAAGATCCCTTTGGTGAACCGATTATACTCCGTCATCGCCAGAATGGCATCCACCACCTGTCTGGTCATGAGTCGGTAATCCCTGGCGCCATCCACAATCTCCGTCCTGGAGATCTTATTCATGATCCGATAGAACATTCTCGCGAAAAACGACCGGACCGGCGGTTCTCCTTTTCTTGTGACACGCCGCGTTGCCACGGAATCATACCCTTGTTCAATATAACTGTACATTTCCGGCAAAAGCGAAGGCGGATCCTGCAGATCGGCATCCATCATGACTACCATATCTCCCTTTGCTCTCTGCAGTCCGGCATAAATTGCCGCTTCCTTTCCAAAATTACGTGAAAAAGATAGCAGATGCACTCTGGCATCCTCCTCGTGCAGTCTCTTGACCTCCGCTACTGTCTTATCTTTGGATCCGTCGTCCACGTAAATGATCTCTATCTCAGTCTCTTTCTCCTGAAAAAAAGAAGCATTCCTGAGCAGTTCATCATAAAAGTCTCTCACATTCTCTTCTTCATTATAGCAAGGAACGATCACGCTGAGTAATTTCATCTGCAATAACATACCTTTCTTTTACATAAAATAACAAATCATTATAATTCTATCATAATTCAACAAAAAAAGGAAGAGACAGGTCTCTTCCTAATTCCCAATAACATTCCGTCAGATCAATTCATATTCCAGCCGTATATGATCCGCCACCGCTGCAATATATTCACTGTTCGTCGGTCTGCTGTATTCTTCCGAATTATTGTAGCCAAATAATTCTTCAAACAGATCCCCATTACCTCTTTCCCAAGACACTTCAATTGCATTTCGAATCGCGCGTTCAATCTTTTGGTCCGTTGTCTTATGCTTTTTCGCCAGATCCGGATACAATAACTTGGTAACACTGCCTACTAATTCCATGTCCTCCGCACACATTTCAACCGCACTTCTTAAGTATTGGTACCCTCTCAGATGTGCCGGAATCCCCAGTTCCAACATGAAATCGGAGATAGCCTGCTCCAACTCATGCCCGGTCACTGTCTTTTCCTCTATCATTGCCCTTCATACTCCTTTGCGAATCAAACCAAATTGTTAGTGTAGTTTCTTTATTTAACTACATAATAGCAAACTAACGACTCGCTGTAAATAGTAAGGCATCGCCTATAATCGGGCCGATTCTACATTCTCCTTGAACCATTCATATGCAAGCTGCACACCTTCTTCCAATTCCACCTTATGATGCCATCCCAGGCCTTGCAGCTTCGACACATCCGTCAGTTTACGTGGCGTACCATCCGGCATCTCCTTATTCCACAGGATTTCACCATCGTACCCCACTACGCGCTGTACCGTCTCAGCCAATTCTCTGATCGTGACCTCTTTACCCGTGCCGATATTCACGTGTTCCTCCCCACTGTAATTTTCCAGCAGAAATACACAGGCATCCGCCATATCATCCACATACAGGAACTCCCTTAAGGGCGTCCCTGTTCCCCAAAGTTCTACGTGCGCCTCTTTGTTGACTTTGGCCTCATGGAACTTACGGATCATTGCAGGCATAACATGGGATCCCTGCAAGTCATAGTTGTCATGCGGCCCGTAGAGGTTCGTAGGCATACAGCTGATAAAATCATCCCCATACTGCCTCTTGAAGAACTTACACATTTCAAGCCCCGCGATCTTGGCGATTGCATACGCCTCATTGGTCTCCTCCAGCGGTCCGGTCAGAAGCGCACTCTCCGGAATCGGCTGCGGCGCCAGCTTCGGATAGATACAGGTACTGCCCAAAAACAGTAGTTTCTTCACATGATAGTCATGACAGCACTTAACTACATTGCACTGTATCTGCAAATTCTCATAAGCAAATTCCGCCGGCGCAGTATTATTGGCATTGATCCCGCCGACCTTCGCAGCCGCCAGTACAACTATATCCGGTCTCTCCGCCTCAAAGAACTCCCTTACTGCCTGCTGACTCGTAAGGTCCAGCTCACGATGTGTCCTGCCGATGATATTGGTATACCCTTTCTTCTCAAGGTTTCTCACGATTGCGCTGCCCACGAGTCCCCTGTGGCCAGCTATATATATTTTGTCTGTCTTATTCATAGTCTATAGTCTCCTCCTTAATGCGGGTTGTACCAGCCTCAACGTTCCGCCTCGAACCCCTCTTAACGCCTTATCTCACTGCTCTTTATCTATGGCGGAAAATCCGTCTTCGATATCAGCTCCGAGAAATTCTATTTCCGCCCTGACCGGCGCAGAAGGAAAGGCCTCATACCCGACTTGATCTCCGTTCACCGGATAATAAAACACAACGTCTTCTATCAAATACGAATCCGTCTCATACTCTTCGTAATCTTTCTGCACCAGCCAGTATGCATTCTCATAAGACGAGACGATCTCCCGTCCGAGCGCCAGACATTTATAGCCCAGCAACAGAATCACCGCCGCCATACCTCCCAGCCTGACTGCCTCTTTCATGCCTCTGTCGCGCTCCTGTCTTCTCCCGGATACGATCCCATCATAAATCCCTCCGAAGATGACCGCCGCTGTCAAATATACATAGACACAGCCATAACGGATCAAAGGAGAAGTGCCGAGCCAGAATATAAAGGAGGCTGCCATCGTGGTCTGCACCAGTACAAGCCCCCATCTTCTGCGCCAGAGTCCAAGGACCATGCCGACGACATACCCGATCAAAACAAGGACCGCCGCTGCTGCCGCCGCCACCAGCACTTTATCGCTCCCCGGCAGGGCCCGGAACCAATCCGGCAGCCACTCTCTCACCGGGATTTCATATCGCGTCACATCCGAATATCCTCTGCCCCAGACCTGAATCTCCCTTGCATCATAGTCTGCCACCCCTTTTGGTATCTTCCATCTTACGTCGAACAGATCGATCTGCGTAAACGGATAGACCAGCCAGCCCGACAATACTATATTCCGGATAAAGAACGGAAGCGCCGTCACAATGCCGAGCGTCAGGTACAGCCCCGTCTCCTTCCAGCGCTTTCCTTTCAGCAGCCAGTATGCCGGATAGATCACCAGCAAGAGAATCAATGCCGCCGAAAGCTTCACCGTCATCAGGAATACTCCCATCACACAGAGTATTCCGTAAGGAAAAATCATCTCTGCACGGGTATTCTCTTCCTCTTCCAGAAGTTCCAGCCATCGTATCACAATATAGAAGGCCAGCAATACCATAAAATAGTCGGACGCAGGGGATATCATCTCGTCAAAAATGTTCACCAGATAATATATGCCCATCACTCTTGCAAAATCGCTTGTCCGCAGTACGCCCTTCCGCAGCCGCCCTATGATCTCCAGACAGATCTTCGCCACCAGAAATGCCAGCCAGCCGGCTGTACAATGATAGGACCGCCCGCCCAACGCTGCCATACTATACAGTGCTGAAAGGGAAAAGGAGGCGCTGTTATAAGCCAGTCTGCAGTGCAGATTACCAAGTCCTTTCACCGCACCGTATTCTTCCAGCCACCTGATGCTTTGCGCGTGATACAGGCCGGTATCGTAGTGGATCATCCCCCTTGAAGTCCCATATGCAAACACGCAGAAGAGAAACAGCACTGCGGCACTGCGGCCTTTGTTCTCCCACATACCGCGCCACGTCTTAGACAGGCTTATACAAAGCTTCCGCCTGCTGCCCCACAGGATGCCCAGACAAACTGCCACAAGCAGCAGGTTAGCCGTCAGTCCCACACCGTCAAATAAACTGAAGAACTGTGCATATACAGTCACTGCTGCCAGCCCACAGAACAGATAAGTATCCGCATGCCTGATCCGATAAGGTACAAATCGAGTCAGCCCCCGCAGGATGCCGTAGCCTATAAGAAAAGTCGTAAGAAATAGATAGATCCATATTCCTGTCACTATCAGCATAACTCTATGCCTTTCACTTTCTGTTCCTGTACTCCTCACAGGTCAAACCTGCAGTCTCCTTCAGATCGGCTTCCATCATCATTGCCACAAGGCCTTTAAAGTCCACATCCCGCTTCCATCCCAGCTCTCGCTCCGCCTTCTGGCAATTCCCCCATAGGAACTCAACCTCGGCAGGACGGTAGAACTCCGGATTCACATCCACTAACAGTCTGCCGCTCGCCGCATCGTATCCCTTCTCATTGACTCCGGTACCTTCCCAGCGAATCTCAATACCCAGCTCACCAAAAGCCGCTTCTACAAATTCCCTTACCGTATGGGTTTCATTGGTAGCCAACACATAGTCGTCGGCTCTGTCCTGCTGCAGCATCAGCCACATACCTTTCACGTAATCTCCCGCAAATCCCCAGTCTCTCTTGGCATTCATATTGCCCAGCGACAGCTTCTCCTGTTTGCCGGCAATGATATTCGCGATCGCCAGCGTGATCTTCCTCGTAACAAAATTCTCGCCCCGTCTGGGAGACTCATGGTTAAAAAGAATCCCGTTGCACGCATACATATTATAAGATTCCCTGTAATTCACAGTGATCCAATATGAGTAGAGTTTGGCCGCACCGTAAGGACTCTTCGGATAAAAAGGCGTTTTCTCACTCTGCGGAGCCGTCTCCGGAATGCCGCCGAACAACTCAGAAGTCGATGCCTGATAGAATCTGCAGTTTCCGCCGTTCACCCGGATCGCCTCTAACAACTTCAAAGTACTCACCCCGGTAGCTTCCGCCGTGTACTCCGGCACGTCAAAGGATATCCCCACATGAGACTGCGCCGCCAGATTGTACACCTCCGTAGGCCGAATCTCCGCGATCAGCCTCATCAAATTGCTGGAATCCGTAGTGTCTGCAAAATGTAGAAAAAATTTTATTTTGTAATAATCCGAATTGATCAAATGGTCGATCCTGGCTGTATTGGAAATACTGTGTCTGCGGATCAGACCATGGACCTCATATCCCTTCTCCAACAAGATTTCTGCCAGATAAGAACCATCCTGTCCTGTAATTCCTGTGATCAACGCTATTCTTTGCATGCTTTCTCCCTTTCTTCTGTCTCATCAATTCCTGCCGGCCACCGCTATCCGATGCCCGGGCAGCCTTATTCTCTCATATAATCGCAGTCCTGTAAAGAATATCTCCTTATATCTTCCCGATATACGCCGCGATGGCATCGTGCCAGTCCACAAACATGAAATCCGTAGTCATCTTAAGCATATAATTCTCCAGGATAGAGTAGGCCGGACGTTTCGCAGCAGCAGCATACTCTTCCGAAGTGATAGCTTCCACTATCGTATTCTTTCCTGCCAATCTGAAGATTTCTTCTGTAAACTGCGCCCAGCTGCAATCGCCCTCACATGTGCCGTGAAACAACCCGTAATTCTCGGTAGGAAGCAGATACGCGATGGCCTTAGCCAATTCATCGGCACTGGTCGGAGAGCCGACCTGATCCATGACAACCCGCACCTTATCATTCGTCTCGGACAGACGCAGCATCGTCTTCACAAAATTCTTACCGTCGCCATACAGCCACGCCGTGCGCACAATAAAATGTCTGTCAGAGAATTCCCTGACAAAATCCTCTCCCGCCAGCTTCGTCCGTCCATAAGCTCCCTGCGGGCCCGTAGGATCCGTCTCACGATATGGTCTGGTGCCGTTTCCGTCAAAAACATAGTCCGTGGAGACATGCATCATCTTCGCCCCCGTCTCCGTCGCTGCAATACTTAAATTCCTCGGTCCAATAGCATTGATCCGAAAAGCAAGATCTTCCTCCTTCTCGCAAGCATCCACTGCCGTATATGCCGCGCAGTTGATGATCGCGTACGGTTTCACTTCCCGCACAAACGTCATCACTTTATCAATATTGGTAATATCCAATTCTCCTACATCCGTATTGATCAGTTCATACTCCCCGCTGTCTGCATACTGCAGGTTGACAGCGCGACCTAACTGTCCGTTAGCCCCTGTTATCATCACTCTCTTCTTATTCACAGCCATGCTCCTTTCCAAACACCTCTTCCCTTCTGTTCCGACTGCCCCACAGTCGATCCGTCCTAAAAAGTCTGTTCTTCACAATATCATTATCATACAACCTCCTATGGAATTATGCAATTATTAATGTTGTTTCTCATTTTTTCTTCGTAACAGTTCAGCCATGAAATAATCTGCGGACTGTGTGTGGGTGCTTGCACACAAAACACTGACAGCAGATTATTTTATGAGCAGAGCGCCCTCAGATGAAAAAGGTGAGCCGCAAAGCGGCGTCGGATGCGCAGCAGACGCTTTTATGAATTATGAGGGCTGAACTGTTACTTTTCCGCCATTTCGAAACAAGTTACACTAGACATACTCACAAACTTTTTGTAATAAGCTTGTAACATTTTGTGGACTTTTTCACCTTTTTTTTAGTGACTCTCCTTTTTGCTTATGATATACTAAGAATAATTGGGTTATTCCCGAAATAGAGCAAAGGAGAGGATTAAGAATGAAAAGATTGCAAGTGCTTTTTCTTGTAGCCTTATCTTCTACTCTTTTATTATTTGGTTGTGGAAAAGAAGAGGATGTTACCGGACCGGTCGTCGAACAGGTCATAGATGACATCGACGAACCAGAAGATATAGAAGAGGAAGAAGAGACGGATGCAGAGACCGTCGACACGGACGATGATGTTCCTCCGGAAGAAGGAATGGTTCGCAGTCGTATTACAAATGAATGGGTGACCGAAGAGGTTAATAATACAAGGCCGATCACAGTGATGGTACCCAATACCAAGACAGCATCTCAGTATGGACTTTCCAGCGCAGATGTTCTCTATGAGTGTAATGTAGAAGGCAGTATCACACGACTGATGGCATTGTTCCAGGATTGGAACGATTTTGACCGGATCGGCAATGTAAGAAGCTGCCGTGACTATTACGTATACTGGTCCTTTGAGTGGGATGCATTCTATATTCATTTCGGCGGCCCCTTCTACATAGACGAAGTTATCAACCGAAGGGATACCGAAGATATCGACGGACTGTCCAGCAGCAATTTCTGGCGTGCAAACGATGCGATCAATGCGACCGACAACGCTTACGTAGACACACAGGGGATTTTGGCCGATATCGACAAATTAGGATATGACCTGAGATACCGCAGCGGGTACGCCGATGAGAATCACTATCGTTTTGCTTCTTCCGGCAACCCTAACACACTGGAACAGTACAGCGATGCTATTACCGCCAATAAGGTAGATATGTCTCCTACCTATCCGGTAACGAACTGCTACTTCGTTTACAACGAGGAGACCGGTATGTATGACAGATTCCAGCATCTTTCCGGAACCAGCGACGGTCCCCATATTGACAAGGCAAACGGTAAACAGTTGTCCTTCAAGAATATTCTGATTCAGAACACTTATTATGAAGTCCGTGATGAGAAAGGCTATCTTGCTTTCCAGTGTATCGACAATACAAGAGATGGCTGGTTCTTTACGAACGGCAAAGGCATCCATGTGAATTGGGAGAAGAATTCCGACTATGGCGCTACCAGATACTATGATGACGCCGGTAACGAGATTCAGCTCAACACCGGTAAGACTATGGTATGTATCGTAGAAGACGGCGATTCCTTCCTGGTGGATGATCAGAAGATCGGTTCTTCAAATTAACGGCTAAATAATACCGGAGAGACCTAATCCGTCTCCCCGGTATTTTTATTGGAAATTTTACATATATGCAGGCAGTCGTTATTGTCCCGCAAGATATAGTCACCGCACCGCCCAACAACTAGTACTCCGTACTGAAAACCCTTGTGCAAATATTTCGGTCTATTTTCCCGA
>ERZ779637.390-NODE-390-length-30201-cov-11.047701_pt1 | contig 30201 bp, 17 predicted proteins | sample MGYA00514196_ERZ779637 | MGnify/ENA primary metagenome ERZ779637 (study PRJEB29562, sample SAMEA4376700) | mouse gut metagenome | isolation source: Cecum | study: EMG produced TPA metagenomics assembly of the A DSS colitis mouse model was used to assess the...
TCCACCGTCGTGCCATACCGGTTTGCCAACAACCACAGCGTATCTCCGGAGCGCACCGTGTAGTCGATCACATTACCCGGATCCGGCGAGGGAGAAGGCGACGGAGAAGGCTGGGGTACATTCTGGTTGATCCCCCGCCATGTCTCATACAGGGAATTCCATGTGTCGCGCCCTACGACACCGTCCGGTACAAGCCCCATCCTCTGCTGAAAAGCGACCACCGCCTGTTTCGTACCGCTGCCGAAGATACCGTCCTGGGCAGGACCTGGGATTCCCGGATAATACTCGGAGATAACATCCAGCAGATACTGCAGGGTGATTACGTCCTGTCCGGTGGACCCCTGCCGCAGCACTGCGGAAGGCGGCACCGTTCCGATTCCCAGTGTATTACCCTCACTGTCCAGTTCCGCAAGTCTGGTCACCGCCGTATACAACGCGGAGATCTTATACCAGGTAGATTTCCCTACAATACCGTCGCTTACCAGATTGAAAATACTCTGGAATCTGGCAACGGCCGCCCGCGTACTCTCTCCGAATACCCCCGGCTCATCCGTGATCGTGGGAATCGCCGGATAATTCCGTCTTATCCTGTTCAGATAAGTCTGAATCGTCTGCACGTCCAGCCCTCTGCTTCCCACCCGCAGGGGTGTGCCCGGATAAGAGGACAGCATATTGGTCATAATATTCGTCTCGACAATCTCGATATCACTCGGATAGTAAGCGCGCAAGATACTGATCGGTGTCCTGCCTTGACCTGCCAGTGTCACCGTTCCCCATTGGGATAAGCCTTGACAAGTCACGGTGGTGCCGTTGCAGAAAGAAGTGAAATAGGGCGCATTCTGTCCTTTTCTGCGGACATACTCATTAAAAATCTGATCTACGATCCGGCTGATCGAGCTGTAAATGGGTCTCCCATACACAAAAGCCTGATCGTAGGCTGTACTGTTCGTAATGTCGAAAGGATATCCTTTACTCCTATACCATTCCGTATAGACTCTGTTCAGCGCAAAAGTGATGATCGCGTAAATATTTGCCCGCAGGGCCGCCTCCGGCCAGGTTGGATAGATCTCACTGCTGGCCACATTCTTGACATAATCAGGAAAAGATACCTGTACATTGGACGCGGAAGAAGCCGGAGTGCCAAGATGGACAGTGATCGGATTCGGGATCACCACCTGCCGCAGCACATAGGGCTCCTCCCCCTCCGGCGCCCCCTCCTGATTGCGCTCTCCCGTCATGCTCACCGCTGGTGCCCCCACCGGGATCTGGGTCTGTACTTCCCTCCCCTGCTGCCCCTGCATCGGCACCAGCATGATCGGCAGAACTGCAGACTCCCCGTCATAGACCGGGATATCCGATACATAGACGGAGTTAAACCCCTCCGCCTGTGCCAGCACATTGTAAGTGACAAAAGGCGTTCCCGTAAAATCCGGGTTTAATGAAAACCTCTTGTCCACCGTCTCCAAAGGGACTCTTCTCGTTTCTCCGTTCTCGTCCGTCCTCAGTTCATAGACACGGTTCTGTTCATCATCCAACACCGTGATCCGCACACCCTGCAGCGGCACCGCATCATGCGCGGTCCTGGCCTGCATGGTCAAATAACCGATAGCCATAAAACTTCACTCTCCTTTTCACTGTAAACAACCGGTATACTGCCCACATTGTTCCATATGCTTTAGAGTATGAAGAATTATGGCTATCAGTTACAAACTACTGTTATATTGATTATGTTCTGTATCTCGATACAAATGCCGCATCAAACACATGCGTAACCCCTTACTGCACGACTCCGTCTCCGCCTCTCGTCCACACGATCTTCTGGCTGATCATCTGGTCGATGTCCATGCCAATGATCTCCGAGGCTCTTGCCTTCGCCGCTCCCTCATTGGATGTCCCCAGATTCTTATAAATCTCATAACCCGGCTTCTTATTGCCGTTTAAGTCATACAGCCCCAACGCAAGATTACTCTCCATCTCATGGGCGTCATCCGTCTGCCTAAACAGCATAAATGCATCAATATCCGGAAGTGACGCCGCTTTCAAATATCCATAAGCGATCGATGCTTCTTGCGACGCGTCGCCGAAACTGGAAGTGTATCCGATTTCTGCCAGGGAAATGCTCCTCACCTGCCCGGCCGGATTCAAATACTCCGCTCTGTGCATGTAATCGATCAACAGATCGATGTTCTGCATCGTGATATACGGTGTTGACAGGTTATTCTTTACCCAGACAGCCGGACCGTTCCACGCATAAGGGTCATACAGCGGGGAATTATAAGGATGATAAGAAAGTCCCCAGTCTATATTCCCTTCCCTGTTGATATAATAGTTAAACTGATCCAAATACTCCCTGGCCAGAAAGCTTCCCGGATTGGATTTCCTGTTCCACTCCTGGTCAATGGAATTGTACACGTTCACGTTGGCGTTAGCACTTTTAAGTTCATTGTAGATAATGCGAAAAGCCTTCACATAGATATTCACATTAAAGTCCAGAGAAGCAGAACTGCTATACCACCAGGATGTCCGGGCATTCACCTCATTGCCCAGGATCCAGTTATCCACCTGTCCATGGTCAAGCTTTCCGGAATACCGCTGTCCCAGAAAAGCGCCGATCGCTTTCAGATGATCCGTGCCGGAAGCATCCGCCACATTCAGGGCATATCCCGGGCAGTCCCCGCCCTTTGCCGTCGGATGTACCAGATCCTGGGAGTAAGCTCCCCTGCCGCCGTTTAAGAGCACCATCGTCACTTGCAGCCCATAACTGTTAAAGCTTCGGATCATGGAATCAAATTTACTCACCATGCCGCCGTTAAAATACCACGTGCGTCCGTTATAGTCAAAAGGCATCGCCCCCGGCTCCGACACATCGGAACAGATATCGTCTACATACATATTATAAACTACTTGTTTGATCCCCAGTTCCTGCAGTTCTCCGTTAGACGCCCTCGTCAGATCGGGCAGGATCCCTTTAATGCCAGTGTCTCTTCTCGGCATAGTGTAAGCGGCTATCGCTTCCGGATTCGTAATATAGTGTTCGTCACTGACCTGGACCATCTGTCCGCCCCGCTTCACCGCCACAAGGAACTTGCGGCTGAGATTGGAATCCGCAGTATTATACTGTAAAGGAAAAACAGCCGTCACTGCACTGCCTGCGCCTACACTTGCCACAGCCTTTCCTGTCGTGCCATCCTGCCAGACCTCATCTGCATAGATATAGTAAAGACCGTCGTCGCTGGAAGGCACGCTGCCCGCGCTGATCTGGCATACTACATCACTTCCCGCGATCGTACAGGAACTGATCGTCACGGGGCGTCCTGCCGCTTTGGCATGCAGAGCCGTATACGGATTCATAACTACACAGCAGACGACTGCAAACAGAACCGTCAACGCCGTCCATAACATTCCTTTTTTCCTGCTCTTTCTGTCTCTTTTGTACTCTTTCATTTTCTCTCGTTTCCCTCTCTGCTACAGTGTATTTAGGGCTGAAGTCTTTCCACATCTGGTTCCCTGACCTTAATTATAGTCGCTGAAGCCCGGATAAGCAACCGGTGTTTTTATACCTCTTCCGGATTTACATGCACCATGATATGCTTTACTTTGGGAAAGCTTTTCTCTATCGCATCATGCACCCGCTCGGCGATCCCATGTGCCTCCTGCAGTGTCTTGCCACCGTCCACCCTGATCTCGATATCTACATAGATCTTATTGCCAAACACACGGGTATGGAGCAGATCCACTCCCAGCACACCGTCCTGTATCTTCGCGCATTGCATAAATTCCATCTCCACCTCATCTTCACACGCTTTATCCACCATCTTATTCACCGCATCCATAAAAATCTCATAGGCGGCCTTCTCGATGAAAAGACAGATCACCACGCTGGCGATCGGATCTGCGATCGGAAATCCCAATCTGGAACCTGCGATACCGATCAGAGCACCGACGGAAGACAAGGCATCGGAACGGTGATGCCAGGCATCCGCCATAAGCGCCCCGGAATCGATGCGCCTCGCATTCACCTTCGTATATTGGTACATCCCTTCTTTTACCATAATAGACAAAATGGCTGCTGCCAGCGCCAGCCTGCCGGGTATTGCGAGATTCGTATAGTCTCCGCCCGCGATCTTACCTGCCGCCGTGTAACCAATCCCCAGACCGGTAACTGCCAGGATCGTTGCCAGCACGATCGCCGCTACGCATTCCATTCTCTCATGACCATAGGGATGATCTTTGTCAGACTCCCTTCCGGATATCTTGACGCCGATGATCACCACGATCGTACTGAATACGTCGGAGGCCGAATGGATCGCATCGGATATCATGGCACCGGAATGTGCAATGATACCGGCCAGAAGCTTGAATATCGTAAGTATGAAGTTTGCCACGATGCTGACCACGGAGACCCGCATAGCTGTTTTCTCGTAATCCTGTTTCATTTCCAAATCTTGTCTATCTCCTGTCATCCTGTTACTGCCCTTCCTCTCTCGACCTTTGAAGTTACTTTATAGAAATTTCGCGGCAGTCGCCAAATGTCTGCAATCAGCCACTTGGCTCGTTGCTCGCGGGAATAAAAAACACCCGCGTACGCAGTAATCGTAACTACTGTCCCGCAGATGTTTTAATCTACTGTCGCCTGACACGACCCGGCTCCCAGGCTTCACGCCCTGGCCTGTTCAGTTTGTACTGTATGAAAAGTCAAGTAGCCTGGTGCTGACGGCACAGTCTCTGTGCGTCAGTGTTCCGGCGTTACTTTCATATCTATGCAGTGCAAAGAGTTTTATGACTGTTTCCTTGTTAATTCTTGCGAATTTCATACACTATATCATATGCCGCCGGAAAATGCAAGGTTACTTACAGGCAATATAAATATCCATACTCTCCCCATCGGTCTCAAAGCAGGGAATCACGCCCTTCTCCGTGTGTTCCAGACCGTTTACACGCATATACTCCATAAGGGTCTTGTAGGCGTTGGGAATGGTCACAAAAGGGTTCCCGAAGGGGTCTTCAACATGTATTGCCGCATACAGATGGTCTTCCTGCTCGTGTACTTCAATGTCGGGAGGAACAACCCCGTCAGGCAGTATCCATGCCGCTTCGTAGCCGTGCATGTTATAAACATTTATCTGCTCCTGTGACACATTGGGAAAATCCCAGCCAATGACACGAGGATTCTCCACACCGCAGCTACGGGCAATAGAGAACACTCTGTCGATAGCGTCCCCTTCCGGAATGGAACTGACAACGGCATGTTTAATGTAGCGGAAACCGGGAACAGTCTCGACACGCAAATTTGTATACGCCTCGCCGCAAGTGACCATTTCATCACGGAATAAGTTGTCCAGGGAACAATTGAAAAGTTTACAAAGTTCTATAGCCTTGTCCATTTCGGGCTGCGCCGCATCCAGTTCCCATTTCGATACAGTCTGGCGGCTGATATTCATTTTCTCGGCCAAATCCTCCTGCGTCATATTTCCTCTCAGATGCCTTAAAAACTGTAAATTTTTACCGAAGCTCATATAATATTCTCCTTATATTTTCTCGCGCCGCGCCGCACTATCAATATAATATTTCCCCGGACAAACTGCAACCAACCAATACGTGCTATTTTCCTGGGTCTCGCAACTTCAAAGTGCGCTCCCCCTCAGCAGATCCGCATACCAGGACACGACTTCTTCGATCCGGTACAGTTCCGACTCTCTGCTCACGCTTCTCCAAACTTCCTTATAGAACATAAACCACTCCTCAAGCCCGGCCGCCAGCTTTATGCCGTCCACCGCCACCACCGGCTCACTCTGGCTGACCCTGGCCACGATCACCGCCCCAATCTTCTGAAACAGCTCTACACCCTGTATCGCCACCAGGCAGGCATGCAGTATCGCATTAGTCCGTGCCGGCAGGCCTGGCATCATCCGTCTGATCCGGTCCCCGATATCCGCAAGCTTTCGCAGCGTCTCGTCTACGTCAGCCATCCCGGCCGCCACTGCGGTAAACTCCCTTTGCACCCGTGCGTCAACACCCTTTTCCTTATAATATATCGCCTGTCCCCAGTCAAATATCTGACTGTCGGCGATCTTAGCCAGCTCCGAGACAAGCTCTCCTGATCGATCCTGAAATTCCACTATGGAAATCCGCCGATTCATCTCCTCAAAGTCCGGAATCTTTCCATTCCAGGAAAAAGCAGCCCCGTAAATCCTTCCCGGGATCCCGAAGTCCGGATGATTGACATGCCCGTAATCTCCCCAGTCCGTCGTCAGCACGCCTTCCGTCTGATACTGCCGCGCATAAGTACACATCCGCCTGATATTCTCATATGCCACATCCAGACGGTTCACGAACTGGTTCCACCCGCTGACGCCCGGACAGCTGTACTGCACCGCCCCGGCTTCGGCCAGTTTTCTCGTAGACTCGTCGCTCTGCTCCTTGTCATATCCCCAGTTCAGGCAGATCGTCTGCTTGGGCAGTTCTTTTATGACTTCCGGGAAATCGCAGATAATGTCTCCCCAGAACATGGGGATCTTCCCTTTTTCCACCAGAAACTCGCACAGCTTCCTCACATGGTCGATGTACAGCCGTTTCACGCCGATCCGCTCCGCTTCCGCAAGGCTTCTTCCTTTCCCCAGATCAAAAGTTTCATCCGCTCCGATGTTAAAATGCTTCGATGTAAAAAGCGGCATAAACTCCTCGATCAGTCCCTTAAGCAGCGCCAGGCTCTCCTCGTTTGTCACGTCGATCGTATGATGCATCATTCTGTCCACGAATCCGAAAGGCTCTGCCCCCGCATCCGACAGTTCGCACAGATGCTCGTAAGATTTCGTGCGCAGCAGCTTATACAAATGCCCGAAACAGGAAATATTCGGGATCAGTTCGATATTCAGCTTCCGGCAGTAAGCATCAAGCTCCAGAATATCCTGGGCGGACAGCGGCGTATCATCCCGCCACATCTCGCTCAAGTTCTCGAACAGGTAAGAGTGCTCAATATATAACTGCATCTGATTGATCTTATAAAAAGCCAGATTGTCTGCCAGACCTTTCAGATAAGAAAGGGTAGGAATCCGTCCCCTGGTCACATCGTGGTAGAAGCCTCTGTTCCTGATATCCGGATAATCATGAATCTGCATACAGGGTACACAGGCACCAGTCTGCCTGACGATCTGGCGGAGCGTCTGCACGCCGTAAAGGAGACCTCTGTCCGCACCTCCCACGATCCTGATGCCATCTGCCCCTGCCTCCAGACGATACGCTTCCTCTCCCAGCTCATCATCCATCATCAGCGTGACCGCTGCCTTCCCGGAGTTTCCTCTGGTGATCTCCGGCCCATATCCCATGCATCCGCAAAGCTCCTCCTGCAGCAGCTTCGCATAGTCATACGCCGCCGTGCCACAGGAACTGTCAATCACAATCTTATGGTCGAATCGGATCGTATACTCCCCCTCCAAAATATTCATCTGCTGTGGTTCCGGTATGATATACATGCGTCTTCTCCTCCTTACTCCTTCAGTCTTTAACCTTAACATATGCGGCTACTGCTATAATCAAAGCCCCGCTGCAAGCAGCCACTTGGCCCGTTGCTCGCGGAAATAAACCCCTTCATGCACAGCCTGCCGTCCGGCGGGCCGCATGACCATCCATGCTATGACAGTCGAAGACTTTGGCCGGTACTCGGCCTCATCCGCACTGCAAACCGGAAGCTGTCTTCCATCCGGTACTTTTCAAGCAGCATCGGCCCGCAGCTGTTGGAGCCGATTCCACTCTGTCTGTAATCCACGCACAGCACCGTATACGGTGACTCCGTCAGTTCATGATCATGGGCCTTCTGCGTAAGCTCCTCCTGCGTATAGACCGACGCATTGAATGCGAAAGTCTCTTTGCCCGCCACGGTAAGCGAGGCCGAAGCGCCGTACACAGTCACATAGTCACAGTCATGGTGGCTCCCGTTCTCCTGCGGCCTCACATACCCCTCATGCATTGCCTTTACCGTCTCGTTGAATACACCGTGCCAGCCGGCCTGCTTCTTATCCACATAGCTCTCTACCGGACCTATGCCACAGTATTCCACCCGCTCCATTGCTTTTGGCAGGAACAGCCGCAGCCCGAACCTGGGCAGGAACGGGAATTCCGGATCCTTTTGCACCATAAATTCCGCATCCACGGCCCCGTCAGCCCGAATCGTCCAGCATGCCCTGATATCCAGTATCCTCTGTATATAGACAGCAGCTATGGAAAGTACCGTCTCGATCACAACCTCCCGCTCTCCGGCTCTCACCTTCGTATCATAGGCTCTTGTCACGGTACGGTCATACTGTGCTGCCATCCACTTCAGCTTGATATTGCGGTCATTGTCCGTAGGCGCCCGCCAGATGTTGAATTCCATGGGCCGTTCCAACAGTGACATGTTATCATATACCATCCCGGTAAACAATCCTGTCAGCTTATCGTATACATATTTAAACCGGGTCGTAGCAACCGTCACCGTACAATCGTCTTCCTGCAGCAGAAACCCTGCCTGCCCGGCTTCATCCGTTCCTGCTGCCTCCTCGCCAAGCAGCCTGCCAACCTTCTGATTCACATTCTCCGCAGTCTCTACCGGAACCTCCTCAAATCCCAGCAAAAAGCCTGCCGGAAGAAGTTCCGTCGCCTCCCGCAGCTCATAGGAAACTTTCAGGAAACACTTTCCTTTCTCCGGTACCGTAAAGGCAATCGGTACTGCCTTTTCCTCATGCGGTGCAATAACAGGAAGTACTTTCTCCCCGATGCGCCCCTGCTCTGTCACAATACCGTCACATAGCACTTCGTACCGCACCGTACAATAGTCCCCCAGATTCAGGAAATCCATATAGTTGTGCAGCACCAACTCCTTCTTTGCCTGCCTAAATGCCACGACTCTGGCCGGCCTGTACACATTCTTGAATTCCAGCAGCCCGGTGTGCGGCCTGCGGTCAGGATAGACAAGCCCGTCCATGCAGAAGTTGCCGTCCTGCGGGTACTCGCCGTGGTCCCCGCCGTAGACATAGACCTTCTTCCCGCGAATCGTCTTACCAAGATCAATGGCATGGTCGCACCATTCCCAGACGAATCCGCCGCATGCCTTGTCATACTGCTGGATGACCTCGAAATAATCCTCCAGATCCCCGGGGCCGTTACCCATGGCATGGCAGAACTCACACATCACATAGGGTTTCGTCCCGTCCTTCTCGAAATACTCATGGATCTCCTGCAAAGACGGATACATCCGGCTGTGCAGATCGATATTGCTGTAATCATACTCCCGCTCATCCGACACGTACCGACAGCTCTCATAATGTGTCAGCCTCGTATCATCATACTGCTTCGTCCACTTAAGCGCTTCCTCAAAGGTACACCCGTAGGCACACTCATTTCCCATGGACCAGATCACCACGCTGGGCCGGTTCTTGTCCCGCTCCACGCAGCGCCTCGTCCTGTCCACTGTGGCCTGCGTAAATGCCGGGTTGTCCGCGATCGCCTCATTCCAGCGTTTGCTCCTGACATTCCAGTCTGCACTGTCCAGATAGATATCCGACGTCCCATGGCTTTCGTTATCTGCCTCGTCGATCACATAGAAACCCAGACGGTCATACAATTGATAACACCAGGGCGCATTCGGATAATGGCTGGTACGGATCGCATTGATATTGTGCTCCTTCATCAGCCGCAGATCTGTTAACAGCTGCTGCCTGTCGATCGCAAAACCAGTCACCGGATCGCTGTCATGACGATTTGTCCCATGGAATTTGATCTTCACACCGTTGAAATACAGCACCCCATCCTGCGTATGGATCTCCCGGATTCCCACATGGTCCGTGATCGTTTCCGCCGCGGTCTCTATCACCAGCGTGTACAGATAGGGTGCCTCCGCATTCCACAGTACAGCATCCTTCACTTGCAGCGTCACACGGCTTGTCCATTTCGTACCGCCGGCCTGCACTGCCGCCGTTCCACTCTCCTGACCCGCTCCGCCTGCTGTCATCTCATCGTCCGCCGCGGTTCTGCCCGCTGCTGCTCCATCCTCTGACGCCGGCTTATCCGCTGCCGCCTCGCTTTCTGCCACCAGTCTGCCTTCCCTGTCGTAAAGGCTTACCTTCGTCTCCACTGGCCTGTTCAGGTAGGAAAAGCCGATCTCAACCTTGCCATCCCTATGGCCGTTCTCCGGATACGCTTTCACGAAATAGTCAAAGATTCCTTCCTGCGGTCTTCTGAGAAGATAAACATCCCGGAAGATGCCGCTCATCCGAAATTTATCCTGATCTTCCAGATAACTGCCGTCACACCATTTCAGCACCAGGACAGACAGCGTGTTCTTTCCTTCCCGCAAAAGACCGGTGACCGCAAATTCGCTGGTGGAATGAGACACCTGGCTGTATCCCACAAAACTACCGTTCAGCCACACATAAAAGCAGGAATCCACACCCTCAAAGTTCAGGAAGGCTTCCGGTGCGTTCTCGTCCTGATGATAGGTAAAAGTGCGCACATACTCCCCGCAGGGATTGGCATGAGGCACATAGGGCGGATCCATCGGAAATGGATAGCGCGTATTGGTATACTGATGCCTGTCATAGCCGTAATTCTGCCACACACCCGGTACAGACACCGTGGCAAACCCCTCCGTGTCATATCCTTCCTTCCAAAACTCCTCCTTCACCTCATAAATGCTCTCAAAATAGCGGAACTTCCACTGGCCGGAAAGCTGTACGAAACGGTTCGAACGCTCCCGATCCTCCCAAAGGTCGTCCATCCTTCCGGACGCCGGGATATAATATGCCCTGTCAGGCATGGTGCCCTTATGCAGCACACTCAGATCTTCATAATATTTTGGTACGACCATCTTGATAACCATGCTCCTTTCTCAACGTGGGGATTTCTATAGTTAACGACATTAGAAATTTCGTTTACTATATCTATAATGATATAGGATTGCCCGGCAGAAATCTATGGCTTCTATTGGACAAAACATGCACAAAATGATACAATCCTCACATGGCGCAAAAGGAGGTCTCCCATGTATTCCAATACCGGCTATCTGCACAATACAGACATAGAGATAGAAGATACAGCGCATCCGTTAAGCATTGCCAGCTGCGGCATCTACCGCCTGATAAATCAGCCCATGATGCCCACTCTGCGCCCCGAAGGACGCAGAGATCATCAGCTTTTATACGTATCCGCGGGCAAAGCTTTTTTCTGTCTGGAAGGCCGGCTGCAGGAGGTGAATGCCGGGCACATGATACTTTACCGCCCCGGCGAAAGCCAGCAGTACTACTACTATGCCACGGATGCACCGGAAGTATACTGGATCCATTTCTCCGGATTCGAGGCATCCCGGATTCTGGACAAAATTGGATTCCTGAACAACCACGTTCTCTCCTGCGGTATGTCCTTTCATTACCCGCAGCTGTTTAGGCAGATCATACTGGAACTACAGCTGAAACGCCCTTGTTTTGAAAAACTGCTCTGCTTTTATCTGCAGCAGATCTTTACAAAGATTCATCGGAATCAGTTGGAGAGTTCCGCTGATAAATACAGAAATGTAGAAGATATGGAGGCTGCCGTCCACTTTTTTAATGAATTCTTTACAAAAGATATTTCCATTGAACACTATGCAAGGGACCAGCATATGAGCGTAAGCTGGTTCATCCGCAGCTTCAAACAATACATGGGCATAACCCCCATGCAGTATATCACCTCTATCCGTATCAACAAGGCCAAAGAACTGCTGAAGAATACGGACTACTCCATTCAGGAAGTCGGTTCACTCTCCGGCTATGATAACCCGCTCTATTTCAGCAGAATCTTCCATAAACAGACCGGCTGCTCCCCTTCCCAGTACCGCAGAGAGCAGCCGTGATCACGACCTCAAAACTGCACCGGCTCCAGTTGGACCGTAAGCGGTTCCATCCGGTACTCCGGGAAGGCATTCAGCAGCGCCGGCAGAGCGTCCGCCGTTCCTTTTACTCTGTCATGGGCAAGCAGCACCACCCGCTCTCTCCCACGTGCCGTTTCCACCGCATTGTCCACCAGTTTGTCCGCGCTGTATTCCTTGCCGGTCGCGTCCTCCAGACTGGCATTCCAGTCATAGTAGATAAACCCCGCCTCCTCCATCGCCTCTATGATCTCGTCTCTCACTTCCCTGTTATAAGCATTGACACTGCCGCCGGGAAAGCGGAACAGCTTAGTTTCCACACCCGTCACCTCATACACGGTATCATAGGCCTTTCTGAAATCTTCCAGATAACTGTCCACACTGGCATACAATGCCTTATAGTCGTGCACGTCGCAATGAATACCGATGGCGTGCCCCTCCCGTACGATCCGTCTGGCCGTCTCCGGATACTTCCGGACATATTCCCCGATCACAAAGAAAGTTGCCTTCACGTTCCTTTCCTTTAAAATATCCAGGATCCTGTCGGTATTTGCCTCAGAAGGGCCGTCGTCAAAGGTCAGGTACATCGTCAGAGGATTCAGATACCTGTCTATGCCTCTGGCGATCCCCTCCGCCAGCTGATCCCTGTATTCGTCTGTGATCAGTTTGCTGCGTTCCTCCTGGTTGGAGAGAAATCCGGTCTCGATCAGACAGGAAGGCATGTTGCTCTTACTCGTCACACACAGATCCGATTCCGACACTAACTCCCTGCTCACCGCTCCTGTCTCCCGCACCGTCTCCTGCTGGATCAGCTGTGCCAGCCGCCCGCTGTCCCGTTCGGTGTCGGTCCCGTCATACCAGGTCTCGATCCCCGCTACGCTGTCATCCTCGCAGAAGTTCTGGTGGATGCTGACATAGAGCAGTGCATTCCGGGCATTTGCATTCTCCACCCGCTCCTTCTTGTCTATGTAAGCGTCACCCTCTCTGGCAAGTTCCGCCTGATAGCCCATACGGTTAAGCTTCACCACGACACGGGCCGCGATCATCCTGTTGATATCCTTCTCCACGACATCCCCGGAAACACAGCCGCCGTCCATCCCGCCGTGGCCAGGGTCGATGACGATCGTCGATACCGGTTCATCTACCTCTGCCGGGGCATCGTCTTCCGCGCCACTCTCCTTCATGTCCTGCGTCTTTACAGTCATATCGGCGGCCTGCATCAGAGCCGTTGCCGCTTCCACAGTCTGCGTCGCTTTCCTTGTCTTAACCGCCACAGCGGCACAGGCTATGATGATACAGAGGACCGACACGCCCAACAGTATCCTCTGCAAATACCTTTGCTGTTCTTCTCTTCTTCGTGATCTGCGATATCCTCTTCTTTTGTACATAAAATGATGCTCCTCTCCTGTGATCTGTTCTTATCATACAGAAGTGGTGCATCATAATTTCATCATTTTTGTAACAGAGTTACATCATTTTTGCATCAAATTTGCATCATCTGGAAATCTTCAGGAACAATTCATTGATCCCTTCATAGAATCCGATCGTCACGACCGTCCTCTCGTCACCGCTCCCGGTAAAAACATACTTCCTATAGTAAGGTGTCGTCTCAAGAAGCGGATTATCTGTCTCATAAGCCTGCGGTGCAGACAGACCCATATAACTGCCCCACGCCTCTACAAGTGCATCCGGATTGATCTCCTCCCATTCCAGCTGCGCCCGCACATAGAATTCATAGATCTTGCCATCATCCGCATCGATATACGCATCGATCAGCCGGTTCTCCTTATTGGCATTCTGCAGACTGCCCGTCAGACTCAATTTCCAGACTGCCACATTATTCCGCGGTTCCGGCACATCGATCGCGGAGTAAAGCGTTGCCTCGTAAGCCTCCGCCCGGATCTCCCGGATCTCCGCCGGCAGAACACCTGCCTCCTTTAACATGGCAAGCCCGCTGTTGGCCGTCTCGTAAATCTCCGCGTCCGTGATCTCCTTGCCGGACGGGCCATTGTGATTGACTACAAAGGCATACGTACCTGTCAGTTCCTGATAGGCCGTCTCCGTATCCCTGGTCTTGGCGCTCTGTTCCGTCTCCGGCAGGTTCTGGGCATTCAGGCACTGTGACAGGATATAAAGCTTCTCGTTGCTGCTCAGTTGATACCGATAGCCTTCTTTGCCGGTCTCTTCCTGCTGCGTCTGAATCCGGTTCAATATTCCTCTGTCTGTATAGGCAGCGAGCGCTCCCGGACCCCAGACAGACATTATCACCACTAGCACCGTCAGCGCCAGAAGCGCCGGGCTAAGAAGCTGCCGCCAATTTCTAACAACAGGTTTCTTCATACTGCGCCTCCCTTCTCTCTTCCCACAAAAGGAAGCCCACCGTCGTTCCCTGTCCCGGTACGCTCTCAATCTTAAGCCTGCTCCCATGCAGTGCCAGTATCTCCGCACTGAGCGCCAACCCCAATCCGGCACCGTTTCTGCTGCGCGCCCTGGATTTGTCCACCATATAGAAAGCCTGCGTGACTTTGGATATCTCTTCCTCCGGAATTCCGATACCATAGTCCCGTACGCTGAACCAATATCCCGTCAGCACGGCTTGTTCCCGCTCCTTCTTTTCCTGTTCTGCTCTTCCCTTTTCTTTTTTCCCTTTATCCGCCTTCTCTGCCTTCCCGCCTTCTGCGATCACTTTATCCTGCTTTTCTATTCTCCTGCCTTCCGCTCTATTTCTGTCCTGTTTCTCTGCTTTCCCCTTATCCGCCTGCTCCCACTCTACAGAAGGCATCTCCAACACATGTCCTTCCACCTCGATCCTGCTGCCAGGCTCCGAGGCCTTGCAGGCATTATCGATCAGATTCACCAACACCGTCTGGATCAGGCCGGCATCCGCCGTCACCACGGCCTGCTCATAAGAGAATCGGAAGTCCATTTCTTCCTTGGGAAGAAACAGGCTCTGCAGATACTCGAACAGCATCTCTGTAGATATCTTCTGCATCCTGGCTCCTTCCTTCTTCGTCACCATGATGTCCAACAGCCGCAGCGACATGGTCTCCAGACGTTTACCTTCCGTATAGATATAATTGGCTGAGCGGAAGCTTTTCTCTTCATCCAGCTTTCGGGAGCGCAGCATATCCGCATACCCGATGATGGAAGTAAGCGGCGTCTTAAGCTCATGGGCAAAAGCCCCCACAAACTCCTCCCTGGACTGTACCTCTTCCTCTAACTGACCGATGGTCTTCTCCAACGCCTCCGACATATGATTGAAATCCTGTGTCAGCTGTCCCAGCTCATCGCTGCTGACTTGCTCAGCCCGGTATCCGTAATCACCCGCCGCCATCTCTTTCGTCGCCTTCATCAGCAAGCGAATCGGTTTCGTCAGCCTTGACGCGATAAAGTGCATGATTGCGATCCCCAGCACCAGCATCAGCACCGTCAGCCTGCGGTATACCGTAAATCCCATCTCCCTCTCCGCAAACACCTGGGACACATCCCTGAGCGTCTCCAAATACAGAACCCTGCCCAATGCATTGACACTGCTGGCCGTCTGAGTATAATATCGCTCCCCCTGCTGTATCACACGGTAGGCATATCTGTTCTCCTCCGTCTTCTCCAGCAATGCTCCGTCTGCCTCAAAACCGTCACTGGCATAGAGCACCTTCTTCTCCTCATCGGAAAGTCGCAGCAGACGGCCGCTTCCCTGTCCGCTGGTCTCCAGATTAGAGGCAATCTGCTCCACGGATCCGTCCTGCAGCAGGTCGTATTTCAACGGCACATTTAAGGCCGCCGTCTGAAAGGCAAACCGCAGTATACTGTTCTCATCAAGCGCCTGGCCAATCTCCCGCTCCAGTGAAGTGCGAAACACATAATTTACAAAATAGAATCCGCTTAAACCCAGCGTGATCGCTATGATGATCGTCGTCCAAAGCAACAACTTCCGGGAAAATTTCATTGTCTATGTCCATATCCTTCCAACTTCTGCTCCCATGCAGGCTGTCTGACCCATAGTCCCCCAAAATCGACTACCGCCAGACTACAGTAGTGACACGTTCACATTTCGTCAAATGACTTGCCTGAATTTGGCTGAAAATGAACATGTCAGTACACTACAATTCCAGCCGATACCCTACCTTATACACCGCCACCAGGTTCTTCTCCCAGCCCAGTTTCCTCCGCAGTCGCTGTACATGAAGATCCAGCGTCCTGCTGTTAGCGAAATACTCATCATCCCAGACCCGTTCATACAGATTCTCCCGGAAAAGCGCCACATTCCGGTTCTCCACGAAAAGCAGCATCAGGTCGAATTCCTTGCTGGTCAGGGAAATCGGACTGCCGCCCCGCTTCACCCTTCTCGCCTCCACGTCGATCTCCACATCACCCAGTGTGATCACCTTATCCGTCTTGTTGTACCTGCGCAGGACTGCCTCCACTCTGGCCAGCAGTTCTGTCACATCAAAGGGTTTGATCAGATAATCATCCGCCCCCAGCTTCAGCCCCTTCACCCGGTCCTTCACCTCATGCTTCGCCGAGATGAAGATCACCGGCACTTTAAAGGGTCTGATATACTCCATTACATCGTAACCGTCTGCCCCCGGCAGCATGATATCCAGAAGAATCAGATCGAACGTATTCTTCTCCACCGCCTCTATGGCCGCCAACCCGTCCTGTACCGCCACACAGGCATACCCTGCCGCCGATAGATTCATATCGATCAGATCGCAGATCGGCTGTTCGTCATCCACTATCAGTATTTTGATCATTCCGGACTCCACCCCCAATAGGCTCTCGCCCTGTCTACAAGCTCCGCGACCGTATCCTCTTCGGTGCAGTGAACTTTCTTCTTCACTTCCGTATCCGTCTCAAAACCGCTGGTCCGCTGGTAGTAGATCTGATAATCACTCTCGATCACCACCTCGTCCACACTGCCCTCATAGCTGTATCGGGCAAATACCAAAAGATCTTTCATCCCGTCCCCGTCAATATCCCGGCAGGTGATCCCCTTAAGCGCATACAGATTATCGTAGTCACCCATGGGCTGGAAACTCCACACGATGTTCCCCTGCTCATCCACCAGATAGATCATAAAGACCGAAAACTCTGCGATCGTATAACTTCCCGGCATTACTTCCAGATATCCCAGCTTCTCAAACTGCCTGAAATAATCCTGCTCCTTCGTTATGACAAAACCGTTGCGCAGCAGTTCCGCCTTCGTGGACGCCGTATAAAGGAACTCCGCGGAGCGCCCGTCCCGGACATAGGCAATGATGCTCTCCGCGCTCTTATTCATTCCGAAACGATTGATCTTATCCGAGATCCGGTAATCTCTGTAGAACCCCTTCTCCCCTTGAAAAAGCACATCTCCGACCTTGTACTCCCTGCCGGCATACACTCCTGTCCTGTTCCGGCAGGTGACGATCAGCACGATATCCATCAGCCCGTCCCGGTTCAGATCTTGAAACGAGACGGCCCCGATCTCCACGATCGGCTGTTCCAACATTCCCACATTCCGGCTGTTGGCATGAAGCTGATCGGTCCGGTATACCACCGTCCCGTCTTCCTTTGTAAAGAACAGCGCCAGCCGCCGATACTTCTCCTCCATTGCCGGCACCAGTAAAATCTCCCCATAGCATTTTGTCTCCAACGGAAATATCTGATCCTCGATCACCGTAAAACCGCTGCCCGCGATCTCTGACCGGCGCGTGATCTTGTTCAACCGCTCCCGGTACTCCTCATACGCCTCCAATACCTGACGGTCCTCATCCGCTGTCTGCACTTTTTCTTCCTTCGCCGCCGCAGGCATTTTGGGTCCGACACACAGTGCTGCCACAACGATCACTATCCATATGTACTTGCCCCATGCATCCCTCTTTTGCAATACCTGCACCTACTTTTCTCCTGGAAATATCTATTTCCCACGCATCCTACACGTTGATCTCCGCCGTCACGCCAAGCAGTTCCTTATTCTCCTCCAGAATCGGACTTACAACCTCCGTGAGGAACTTCTCCACCTGCAACGGCGCACGCCCTACATACTTCTTCGGATCCATCGTCTCCCAAAGCGCCTCCTTGGACAGATTGAACGCCGGATCTGCAGCGATCAGCTTAAGCAGGTCGTTCTCCTTCCCGTCCCGCTTCACATGGGCGCCGGCCTCCATGGACAGCTCCCTGATCCGCTCGTGCAGCTCCTGTCTGTTGCCGCCTGACTTCACCGCATCCATCATAATGTTCTCCGTGGCCATGAAAGGCAGCTCGCTCATAAGCCGCTTCGTGATCACTTTATCATACACCACCAGTCCATCCACCACATTCAGGCACAGATCCAGTATCCCGTCAACTGCCAGAAAAGCTTCCGGAATCGAAAGTCTCTTATTGGCGGAATCATCCAGCGTCCGCTCAAACCATTGGGTCGCCGACGTAATAGCCGGATTCAGTGCATCAATCATCACATAGCGGGACAGGGATGCAATCCGCTCACTTCGCATCGGATTGCGCTTGTAGGCCATGGCTGAAGATCCGATCTGGCTCTTCTCGAAAGGCTCCTCCACCTCTTTTAAGTGTTGCAGCAGCCTGATATCATTGGACAGCTTATGTGCTGACGCCGCAATCCCGGCCAACACATTGCACACCCTCGTGTCCACCTTGCGGGAATAGGTCTGCCCCGAGACCGGATAACATTTCTCGAATCCCATCTTCGCCGCGATCATCGGATCAATCTTATCGATAGTCTCCTGATCTCCATTGAACAACTCCAGGAAAGATGCCTGCGTTCCTGTAGTACCCTTAGATCCCAACAGCTTCATCGTCGAGAGCACATAGTCAAGATCCTCCAGGTCCAGACAGAACTCCTGCGCCCAGAGAGTCGCCCGCTTGCCCACCGTCGTAGGCTGCGCCGGCTGAAAATGCGTAAAGGCGAGGGTCGGCAGTTCCTTATATTCCTGCGCAAACTTCGCAAGCTTTGCGATCACATTCACCAGTTTCTTCTTCACCAGACGCAGAGCCTGCGTCATCACGATGATATCCGTATTGTCTCCCACATAGCAGGAGGTAGCCCCCAGATGGATGATGCCTGCCGCCTTCGGGCACTGTTGTCCATACGCATAGACATGACTCATCACATCATGCCGCACTTCCTTCTCCCGGGCCTTCGCCACATCGTAATTGATATCCTCCGCATGAGCCTTCAGTTCGTCAATCTGCTCTTTCGTGATGACCGGCTGCCCGTTCTGGCAAAGTCCCAGCTCCATCTCTGTCTCTGCCAGTGCGATCCACAGCTTCCTCCACGTCCGGAATTTCATATCCGGCGAAAAGATATACTGCATCTCCTTACTGGCATACCGCTCCGATAACGGGCTTACATATCTGTCTGTATTCATTTTATACGCTCCTCCCTGTTCTGTTTCTTTGTATCTTCCTGCTTCCTCTTCCCGGAATATTTCTTTTCATATTCCTCTACTGCCTGCATGATCTCCTTTGCATACTGCGGATACTTCTCCACCAACTCCTTGATCTCCTGCTGGGAACCGCCGGCCACCACTTCCTTATTATAATCCATCCGGCGGCGCAGGGACTGTCTCCTGACGATCAGATTATGACGGATCTCCACCATCTCCTTCCGGTCCAGAATAGCCTCCGTCTGATGCAGCCATATGGCCGGATCCTTGATCTGATAGCACTTCAACATCTGCAGCAGTTCCCGCTCGTTATAATCCAGATCGCGCTCCGCTTTCCTGAGAGTTTCCCGTTCTGCCCGTTCCACCTGATAATTCTCCCACAGATCCATCAATTCCTTCGCACTTCCTACTCCGTATTTCAGTTGCAGATATTCTAACAGGTTCGTATTATTGACATAGCGGATCTTCACCTTGTTCTGCAGGAGAATGATCTTATTGATCCCGTTCTCCACTCGGCGCAGTTCCTGTCTTGCATCCAGATGCTTCACATAGATCACCGTGATCGCTATGGCGGCCGCCGCCGCTGTCAGCAGATATCCGGCTCCCGTATCCATCTCCAGGAAAAACTGCAGAAGCAGCAGGAGTAATACGCAAAGGCCCAACGCCACGACGCAGATCACTGCCATCCCTCTTGTGTCCGCTATCACACCCATCACTTCATTCCTGCGATACGCATAGGCATGTCTCTCTCCATCCAGACGTCCCAGATCCTGTCTGATCAGGTTCTGATATTCCTCTGTCTCGCTCAGCTTCTCATATCCTTCTTCCACCTCATCGGCTATCCGCTCCATAAGTCGGTAATTCTCTTCGCTGATCCGGCGCGGCCGTTCCATGTAATCCGCCCTGCTGCTCTGCAGATCAGCCACCCGTCTGGCACATTCTTTGAGCTGTTCGCTCTCCTCCTGCGGAAGCGCATCGATCTCTTCCATATCCTTCAGATAAGAGGTGACCATATCATATTCATAGGTCAGATTCTCCAGTTCTTTTGTCGCATCTGCCATTCGTTCCAGACAGCTTTTGACATAATCATCCCTCTGCTCTTTATTATCATAGTCGATCTGATGTTCGATCTCCTCTTCTTCCCACTCGCCCTCATAGAAGTCATTTCGATCTTTCTTATGAAATTTGTTTCTTAAATTCCTAAACCATCCCATTCTCTTTTCCGCCTGTCCAAATTTTCAACTATTCTGTAGTCCACGGTGCCGTCTCTATGAAACATACTCTCTGTAGCGCTCTTTCATTGCATCTGTCAGCTTCTCGATCTCCTCATAATAGGGGGTATCGCTACCGGCCGTGCTGCTGCCTTCCTCCTTAAACACCTGGAGCGTAAATAGCATACGGTTCTCGTCCGTCGCCTCAAACTGCCCTGCCACCTGCTCCATGCGCCGTTCCACCCGCAGCGATACATTGTGATACTCCGGGTGATCCGCGATAAAGGAAACATACTCCTTGTCCTGACTGTACAGCCGCACACAGGTCAGATACAGTGCCAGGCTGTCCTCTGTGCTGTCAGTTTCATAGGCCTGCTTAAACCGGTCGGCAGCCTGCCGGAACATAAACAGTTTCGCATAAGCCACTCCCATATTGTGCATGACCTGTGACAGCAGCGTTCTGTTTGTCTCCGGGATCTGCATAAGAAGCGCGTGGTATTGTTTCAACGCTCCATAGAGTCTCCCGTTGAGCAGCATATAATCCGCCTTGGATTTCTGGCGCTCACTGGGACTTAAATCCTCATTGTTCCTGATGATCTCCTCTGTCCTGGCCACCACATCCGCAGAATACAGACTAACGTATTCCAGTATGATCCCCACAAATGCGGCGGTGGAACCGTTCTGATTCAGCAGGGAATACAGCGCATGTGCCAGCTGGTTTAAACCACACTGTTCATCCAGCCACTGCACCAGATCCCTGCGCATGATCTCCGGATCCAGCATCTCTGCCTTCTCAACTAACAGGTAGCACAATTCCTCCACGGAATATAAATTAATATAAAATTTCTCTACGAAATAGGGTGTCACGGCTTGTCGGCCCGTCCCCAATATAATCTGTCCCATTTCCTTTCGTCCTTCTCATTCAGGATATCTGAAAAGCTTCCTCCCAAACGTTTCCACTCGCCTCGTAAAATTCACCAAATCCCAGATCCGTTATCTTGACGCATACCTGGTCCGGTGCATTCATCTTCATTTCCATATGATATCTCGTATAGGGCGCTCCGTTCTCGTTCTCCTCCGGCAAGGCGATCACCTTCGTTTGCACATGTTTCCCGTCCAGTGGCGTTATCACGAAGCGCAATTCCTTCTCCTTTGTCAAGAGGAAATCACATTCCTTGTATAACTCATACCAGTTCTCTCCGGCATCCAGAAGTGCATAATAGGACTCCTTACCCTGTCGCATGACGTTCATGCCGATATTAGCCTTCAGCATATCTCTGCCCAGGAAAACATGCTTCTTGCCTTCCTCGCTGGGCTCCAGCTTCTCCAGAAGACCGTAGCAGGCACCCTTGCTGAAAAGATTGTTTCCCTGAAACACTCTCCTGTTACGACAGAGAAACTGCAGCGACTGCTCCTGCCATCCGGCCCGGAAGCCGTCGCCCAGAAGATAGACTGTCGATATGAACCTGCCCTCGCACATTCCTCGCAATATCCCCAGAAATCTCTCATCCGCCAGGCGGTATGCGTCCTGCCTGATCTTCTCTTCCTCCGCTTCTTCCGGGATCACGAGCGTTTCGTAAATCTGTTCCTCGATCAGGACGACGATCGGCGTAGTGCGCTTATTGCACTCCATTCGATACAGCTTCAGCCGCATGCCGTCATGTTCACAGGCCAGCACCTGATGATACCATAAATCCGCCTGTTGATGCAGCATAAAGGAATAGAAACTCTCCGTATGCCCCTGGAAATAAATATGGGATGTCTTCAGTCCAAGATTCGCCGATACAAGCGCTAAGACTTCCACCATCCTGTCATCCGGTTCTTCCACCGTGAACATGATCGCGTCGATCTTCTCAACAGGCGCAATAAAGTTCATCAATGTCATGGTACGCTTGACGAACAGTGTGAGCAGCGCCACCGGATCGAATAGCTCCTCCTCCACTTTTATCTCTTCTCCCTTTCTTGCCAGGGTAAGAAGACCGGAGACCGGTATTCCGCCTTCCTGTTCGTTTTTCATGGCGTCCTTGCCATAATACCACTGGTTCGCCCCTTTTCGTTTACATAATATTGTCGGGATATTATACTGCTTCGTCCCCACCACAGTCGCCACTGTATCTACATCCTCCTGCCCATAAATACAATAGCTGATCTGAGAATAGCGGTTTCCCAGGTCATACCCCACCAACACACTCCCCTTATGCAGTTTGCTCCCATTCTTACGATCCAAGAACATCCTTGCCCGTCATCCTTTTCTATGTTAACATAAATTCTACGCAAATCCAACAAAGACTTATTCATCGTTGCACTAGCGCAGTTTAAATAAGTGGTCAACCACGAAATCCTGTCTGTAATACTGCATCATCAGGTCGTTTACCGTATCATAGTCATGCAGCGTTTTTCCGATCATGATATCGTTCAGTATTGTGTAGCGGCTCTCGAAGTCTTCCGGTTCCATATCACTGGCCGCAATGCTGTTACTTCTGGTCGGCCGTGATCCGTTCTCCGACTCCTCCGTAATATAATACTGCAGCCGCTCTCCGAAAAAGAGGATAAATTCTTTGACACAGATGCCCCCAAACATATCCCGCATCTCTTCCTGACAGTATTCGCCTTCCGCAGCTCCCTCATCCTGTATCATATAGTGGATCACGGCTCTGCACCCGGGCTTTACCCGGTATTCAATCAGGGTCTTATCCTGGAATTCATCCATTTGAGGGATATAGCCCTGATAGTCTTTATAGAGCGGCAATAGAATCCGCTCCGCCAGCAGATCCTGCAGAAACGCACAGCATGTCTGCCTGACCCGTTCGTCCTGCTCCTGTCTGTTCTCCGCATAATACTGCAGGAAAGCCATCTTACACACGCGGTGCATAAAAGCTTCTTTCTGATATAATTGCATGATGCCCCAGAAGATATACGGATCCGCGATCTGTTCTTTCACCATGTAGTCATAACAGCATTGGGATAAAAAGGCCATCCGCAGTTCTTCATTTCCCATCCCTTTATTGTATGTACGGAAGATCTCAATCTTCTCCCCCACATGAGCGCCCGTGTACAGCATCTGCTCCAGCATCCGCTCACAGAGCGCGTAGGTATTCACCCCGAAAGACTCCGCCATCTTCCATATGTCTCGCATCTCTTTAATGCTGCCCCGGAAATACTTCACCAGATGATCCAGTACATTCTCGTCGTACTTACCGCGCTGTACCACATAGGCAAGGATACCTGTCATCTCAGGCTCCTCCCAGATCTCCTCTCCGTCTAACAGCCTGCTGCACAGTTTCAGAAGAACCTTGGCATCCATATCATTCGGCCCGCAATGCCGCACCCACTGCCATGCCTCCTCATACATTCCCCGGACGACCATACACCGCACAATTTCCCTGCGGTCGCGTTTCTGTATATCCTCGGGATGAAGTGCCATCAGATAATCGTCCAGCTCCCTCATCCGATCCCGCGAATAAAAGAAACGCACCAGCATCATACGTATAACCTTCTTCGTCGGTTCCGCGATCAGCCCGGACTTAGAAAGATTCACATACAGATCCACATTGTCGTCCTGCACCATAAGCGTTTTCTGGTACTCGAAGCATGTATAGACCCCATACCACAGATTGTCCCGCACAAAAGGGGCGATCATAAGCGCTAATCTGGCAGGACCGCACAATTCCTGCTCCTCATGCCCAATGCTTACCGTATAGCGGTTCCCCTCTCTGTCTCCCAATAAGATCTTGCAGTCAGAATCGTAAACGGGGATAAGCGCCTTTCCCTCCGATACCGGATAGACATTCTCTCCCACTCCATACGGATAGACGACAAGCACCTCTACGATCTTATCGGACCAGACCCTGATCTCCTTCAGAAAAAGAAGCGTCGCCAGCTGTGCCGCACTCTCCTCATCGATCATCGGTAAACTGATCACGTTGCGGTACAGATATGCCAGATCCCTGTTGATCCTGCCGTACCGCATCTGCTCTGCCACAAACCGCTCAATAGCAGCCGTATAATTTATGTAGATCTCTGTCATCTCCGCTCTGTGCTTATGTACATAAGCATACAAGTATGCCGTGATCTCATAGCTTAAGTTACTCTGGTACGCAAAATACATGAGTACGATCTTCGGCACAGGTTCACTGTAATCCAGCGGCGCCGACATCATGTAATACTCATACAGGCGGGTGATCCGAAGATTCCGCTCTACACCTGCCTTATACCATTCAAAGTAAGCCGCTCCAAAGCAATTTCCTTTGATCAGCAGCGTGCAGATCGCATGCAGGATATCGTTCTGCGGGCGCAGGGCATAGCATCCCTTTAAAATACGCAGGATACTCGCTGAATATTGTTTCTCCTTCTGAGACAGATAAACGATCTGCAGAATGATCTCATCCTTCATCAGACCATGCTTGACCGCAAAAGAGAGGATCTGCTGCTCAAACAGATCCAGCTTCATGAGTATCGCCGGATTCATGCACAGCAGATGCCATGCTTCTATATAGATGACAGGAGACGTACATTTGTATCGGAAAACCTCCTCCAGCAGTCTCCATTTGCGCATAGGATCTTTGCTGTATTCCTCCGACAGGTACATAAGAAGCCATGCGATCCGCCAGTTTCCTCTGTTGCGTACGTATATATCGGAAACGGTCTCCGCCACTTCATCCACATAGCTGTCTTCTCTGCTGTACAAAGTCGTAAGGTACAGATAATAGCACCACAGCTCCGGATATTCCTCCCTGCACTCGGCCACCCGGTCTTCATACTTCTCGATCATCCATCTCGCTTCGTTATAGCGTTCTTCCGTAAGCATGATCTGTGCCTGAAAAAGCTTTAAGGCAATATCCCGGTCGTCAATTTCCATCAGCCGGTTCAGCAGCCTGTTTGTCTCTGCCATCCACGTACTGGTGCTGATCCGCTTTAGACGAAATGTCTGATAGGAATCCATCAGCTCTACCGTAAGCGCCTTTTTCTCCTGGTATCGTTCAAATTTCCGCCGGCCGGCTATGCGGCACACCACCGTGACCGGTATTTCTATGAAAGTGTCGTCATCAAAAATCAGCCCGATACTGTCGTAATTGTTCCCGTTATGCAGCTTTTCATGGTTAACATAATAGTATAATCTGTAAATATTACCCAGAAAAGAAGTCTCCGTCACTTCCTCCTCTTCCGTCTGCAGAAACTCCCCGGCTGTTGCGATCCGGAAATGTGTATAGCCCCAGCCATTGCGGTTCACCACCAGCGTATAGCGAATGTTCTCTTCCGGATCCTCTATCCTGATCTCCGTCTCCTCCGGCAGATATTCCACCGGCCTTTTCTTATTGATCTCCAGCAGAAATTCTTCTACATTATGCTCATTATCACGAACCGCGCTCAAACCCTGATAGGCCGCATAATGCTGCTTATCATTGCCCGTAAACACGCCGGCAAACTCCTCTGCGTAGAATAGCTTTACAGCCTCCTCCCAGTTGCTTTTCGCCAGATTGGTAAAATGGAACAGATTCTTGATCTCTCCCATACCGGACACGATCTTCCTGACCGTGATCGACACCGAGAATGGAATATAGTATTCCCCCTGGTTGGAAATGATATAAAAAGTGCCTTTGGCCTCCTCCCCCGGTTCCATCCCATGGGCATCAAACCGGTAGAATATCTCATCCTGTACACCGCTAAACTCCCGGCTCACACATTGCATCCTCAGATCGGAAGAAACAACATACCCCTCTGTCACCCGTCCCGGCAGGCCAAAAACCGTAAAGCTTCCTTCTGTCACCGTATCGACGTCAACTTCCAGTTGAATCCGCTGACAGGATAACTCCAAAGACCCTCTACTGTGATTAAATTTACCATTTAAAATATCTTCAACAACCTGTCGCACGTTACCAGTCTGCCTTTCTATAACGGCCAGGATACCTTTCCGGTCCCTCGTATCGTTATCCGTTACTACACACGCCTCGCAGTAAATCAGCCGTAAATAGTATCGGCTTCTCCACATAGATATTTAAATTATAACATTGACAGTGCAGCCTGCGCAACACGAAATCCGGCATTCCTTTCCGCAGCCAGGTAAGACAAACGCAGCGATTTAAGCCGCCGGGCGAACGTGAAGCATTCCATGACCGCCGGATACACATACGTTGCTGTAACTAAATCTCACTGCGGCACATACCATAGTAAGAAGAGAATACTCGAGGTATTTTTATGCAAAAGCCTGTTTTAAAAAGCATGCAGAATGAAGGCATCGATCAGGGACGTCTGCAGATCAATGTCACAGCCAATGTAGGATTGATCCCGATCCAGAACGCCAACATAACCATTTCCTATACCGGTGAACCGGACAGCACGATCGAGACACTGACTACCGACTCCTCAGGGCAGACGGAGACGGTAACGCTAAAGGCGCCGCCTCTCGAATACAGTCAGACACCCAACTCACCGATGCCCTATTCGGAATATACCCTGACAGTAAATGCTCCGGGCTACGAACCCGTCACCGTATCCGGTGTAGAAGTTCTGCCCGAAGTCACAGCCATGCAGAATATAGAGATGATCCCCACAGAAACATCACAGGAAGAATCCGAAACGATCGTGATCCCGGATCATACGCTCTACGGCGACTATCCGCCCAAGATTCCTGAAGATGAGATCAAACCCATGGATGAATCCGGGGAGATCGTCTTAAGCCGCGTCGTGATCCCGGAATACATCATCGTACATGACGGTGTGCCGTCTGACTCCACCGCAGGGAATTATTATGTACGCTACCGCGATTATATCAAGAACGTGGTCTCCTCGGAAATTTATGCCACCTGGCCGGAAAATGCGATCTATGCCAATACTCTGGCTATCATGTCATTTACGTTAAACCGTGTATATACTGAGTGGTATCGGAGTAAAGGATACAATTTCACCATCACCTCCTCCACCGCCTACGATCAGAAATGGATCTACGGCAGAAATATCTATGCAAATGTTGACCGACTGGTAGACTCCATCTTCGCCAACTACCTCTCCCGTCCCGGTGTGAGACAGCCGATCTTCACTTCCTACTGCGACGGCAAGAATGTAACCTGTAACGGCTTAAGCCAATGGGGTTCCAAGTATCTGGGCGATGAAGGCTACACCCCCATTGAGATCATACGTTACTATTATGGCAGCGACATGTACATCAACACCGCTGTAGCCGTATCCGGTGTGCCCTCCTCCTGGCCCGGCTATAACTTAAGCGTCGGAGCCTCCGGCGGCAAAGTCCTGCAGATCCAGCAGCAGCTCAACCGGATCGCACAGAATTATCCCGCCATCCCCAGGATTACCGCGGACGGTATCTACGGCCCCCGCACCGCCGACGCCGTGCGCGTATTCCAGCGCGTATTCAACCTTCCCCAATCCGGTATCGTGGATTATCCGACCTGGTATAAGATCTCGGAAGTCTATGTGGGCGTAAGCCGGATCGCCGAGCCGGGATGAAGCCCCTGACCGGCCGGCGCACAAGAATAGAGGTCCAGACCGATCTGAACCTCTATTCCCACATCATCTATCTTATGATCTTATTTCGTCAATAACATCATGATCTCATTGCTTCTGGCAACGAACTTCGTCATAGCCTCCGGCTCAAGCGGCGCCTGCTGCAGCAGTGCCAGATCATAGAGCTGTTCACAGATCATCTTCACATTCTCACCGTCCTGGTGATCCAGCACGTACTGTACAAGCGGATGGTTGGCATTCAGGATCAGCGTCTCGCCTTCCTTGCCGAAGCCCATGCCCATATCCATACCCTGCATGGAATACATCTTCATCATATCCTGCATTCTGCGGGATTCCTCCGACAGCGTGATCATGGATGAGATCTTCTTGTTCTTCAGCTTCTCGATCTTTACCTTGATCGCGTCCTTCTTGAGGACTTTCTTCATCAGAGCGGCAACTTCTTCCGCCTGTTTCTCCATCTCCTTCTCAGCCTTCTTGGAGGTCTTGGCCTTGAAGACATCCGTTAAGTCCGCATCGATCCTCTGGAACTTGATACCCTCGTTCTTCATCTCCAGCTGGGATACAAAAGGCTGGTCGATATTGTGTGTGAGGATCACTGCATCCATCTTGGCAGCCTTGAACATGTTGATATACTGGCTCTGCTGCTTCTCATCCGTCACATAGTAGATGACTTTCTCTTTCTTCTCCTCTTCGGCTTCCTCGGAGTCCTCTTCGTCCTCCTCCTCAACGATCTCGGCTTCCACTTTCTCACCGTTCTCATCCACTGCCGACGAGGAAGCCATCTCACCTTCTGACTGGCTATCTTCTGCTTTCTCGTCGTTCTCCTCAACGGCCTCAGCTTCTGTCTTCTCGTCGTTCTCCTCAGCAGTCTCAGCTTCCGCCTTCTCAGCGTCCTTTACCTCATCCGGATCGATCTTATTGACTTCCAAACACTCAGGCAATGTCAGATATTTGCCGTCCAGATTCTTGAAAAGGATATAATCCGTCATCTTCTCACAGAACTTGTCGTCTTTCAGGCAGCCAAACTTGATGAAGGGACTGATATCATCCCAATATTTCTCATATTCTTCTTTCTCTGTCTTGCACATGCCGGACAGCTTGTCTGCCACCTTCTTGGTGATGTACTCGCTGATTTTCTTGACAAACCCGTCATTCTGCAGCGCGCTTCTGGATACGTTCAGCGGCAGATCAGGACAGTCGATCACCCCTTTTAACAAAAGCAGGAACTCCGGAATGACTTCCTTGATATTATCCGCGATAAACACCTGATTGTTATACAGCTTGATCGTTCCCTCAATGGACTCATACTCCATGTTAATCTTCGGAAAATACAGGATACCCTTCATATTGAAAGGATAATCCATGTTCAGGTGGATCCAGAATAACGGCTCCTTGTAATCCTGGAACACCTTGCGGTAGAACTCCAGGTACTCTTCCTTCGTGCACTCATTCGGATGCTTCGTCCAGAGCGGATGAGTCTCATTTAACAGTTCCGGACGCTTCTTGATCTTGAACTTCTGCTCGTCCTCTTCCTTCTCCTTCTTGATCTCTTCCACTACTTCATCCGTATCCAGCTTCTCGTCAGCCGTAACCGTCTGCGTTTCCGTAGTGTTTGCCTTGGACAGATAGATCTCCGTGGGCATAAAGGAACAATATTTCTTAATGACCTCTCTGGCCTTATATTCATTACAGAACTCCAGGCAGTCCTCGTTGATCAGCAGCGTGATCTCCGTACCGATCTCGGTCCTCGTGCCCTCTTCCATATCGAATTCCGTGCCGCCGTCACACTCCCAGTGTACCGGCTGCGCGCCTTCCTGCCAGGACAGGGAGTCGATATGCACCTCGTCCGCCACCATGAACGCCGAATAGAAACCAAGACCGAAATGTCCGATGATCTGATCCTCATTGGCCTTATCCTTATACTTCTCGATAAAGTCCGTAGCGCCGGAAAAAGCTATCTGGTTGATATACTCCTCCACCTCGTCTGCCGTCATACCGATACCGTTATCGATAAACTTGAGCGTCTTCTCCTCCGGATTCACGATCACCTGAATCTGCGGCTTATAACCGTCCGGCAGGGCATATTCACCCATCATGTCCAATTTCTTCAACTTCGTGATCGCATCACATCCGTTGGAGATCAGCTCCCGGAAGAAGATATCATGGTCGGAATACAACCACTTCTTGATGATCGGGAAAATATTGTCGCTGTTAATTGATAAATTACCATGCTTTGCTGCCATTTTCTCAC
>ERZ779637.391-NODE-391-length-30190-cov-8.792268_pt1 | contig 30190 bp, 26 predicted proteins | sample MGYA00514196_ERZ779637 | MGnify/ENA primary metagenome ERZ779637 (study PRJEB29562, sample SAMEA4376700) | mouse gut metagenome | isolation source: Cecum | study: EMG produced TPA metagenomics assembly of the A DSS colitis mouse model was used to assess the...
ATGAAAATATAAGGTTTGTAATAAAAAACATAGGGGTAGATTTGACACTACCTATCAATTAATGGAAGATTATAAGATGACAACGGGCGAAGCTGCTCCGTGGTTTGGAAGTAATGGAGGTGCAGAACAATTTGTAAAATATAAATCGGATGGTAGTAAATATACAGTTAAAGAATTAGAAGATATAGGTATTTTAGAGGATATTACAGATTTGGTTGAGAAAGGAAAAATGAAAATTGATTAATATCATACAAACTTTACTGCAAGATGAAGAATATATTCTTGAGGAATATGAAGGAAAAATAATCTTTTTTAAAGGAAATTCACGTACTTATCCGGAAGAATACATTGAGATTGAAAGGACAGGTATAATTGGCAAATTTATAGTTTTTGAGGTGCATCGAGATGTAAAGTATGTTAAATTAGAAACTGGAAAAAAGGAGGAAGCATGTATTTATTCTGTTGTCATCTATAAAAAATTATTTGACAGTATAGTAGAACGAAGTGGAATAAGAGTGATTCAAAAGTATTTAAATGCAGGTGAAGAAGAAAAAGCGCTGGTTTGTAGTATTGACCATTGTGATGATGCGTTCTATTCCATAGACTATGAAGAAATTAAAAAAATATCATTATTACGTTCTAAAGATAGAGTGGATGTAAAGTTTGGTGGAGAATATCTTGTACAAAATGTATCATTGGACAGAGGTTATGTGGTTTTTTATAATTATTGTAAAAAACTACAATATATTTCTTCATTTTGTATTGAAATACTATCCAAGTTAAAATTTAATATAAATTATGAAGAAATTTTTAAATTATATATTTTAGGTCATATATAGGGAAGTTTATTTCCGCAGGCAATGAGCCAAGTAGCCGTACTTGTGCGGACATTTGGCGACCGCTGCGAGGGTCAATACCCCGCTATCCATACTTAAACTGATAGAAAAAAGATTTGTGCTCCCAATGTTTCTATTAAACTTTAGAGTATAGTAAATGTATGGATAAAAAATTTAAGATTTTGGGGTTATGCAGAATTGGACATTTGGTTATTTATGCTTTAAAGAAATTGGGCTATTTGGAAGAATTCAAAGAATTATATGTGAAATTATCCGATGAAGATAAGGAACAAATTGAAATATTGGAGAAGACATTATTTTAAGAAAGTGGTAGTGTAAAATAGTTTGTGTCTTTGGAAAAAGCCTCTTTTTTGGTAAGAATTAAGATATGATAATTCTTATCAAAAAGGAGCTTTTACTTTTAAGAAGTCACTTCAAGAACTATGTTCCTGTACCATAACGGTATGCAGGGAGGGCGGTGCGCCGGTAAGCCGTTACGTTTACGGGAGTGGACTGTCCCACGTGCAGACGCTGCGGGACGGCGTATACCATGCATACCACCGTGATGAGCAGGGGAGCACGGCGTACATGACCGGGCCGGGCGGGGGCGTGGAGAACAGCTACCGTTACGACGCGTTCGGGAACCTGCTGGAACGGGAGGAGACCGTCCCGAACCGCATCCTCTATACGGGCCAGCAGTATGACCAGGAAACGGGACAGTATTACCTGCGTGCAAGGTATTACAATCCCGTGGTGGGGAGGTTCCTGCAGGAGGACACTTACCACGGGGACGGGCTGAACCTGTACGCCTACTGTGGGAATAACCCGGTGGTTTATTATGACCCGGGCGGGCATGATTCGGCTGCGGTGATGAAAAAGGCGGAGGAGCCGGATTTGCCGGTTGGGGTTGGTAAGGGTGGTTTAGGTGCGTCAGATATACGGAATATCAATGGTCAAAGAACTAGAGTGTGTTTGAAAATTTTTCCTGCAATCTGTACTGCGATGTGTCGCTTCACTGCTTTCCGCCCCATTTTGACCCAAATTTAATCAGCATAGCCCGCTGCGCCTCTTAAATTTGGGTGGAAAGTTACCCGGTCAATGGACCCGGCGTGTTCTGGCGGTGGCTTTTGTACCGCTGCAGACGGTTCTTGGCACCAATAAAAAATACCGGGAGATCCCGGTATTTTTTATTGGTTAATCCGCTTTCTGCAGTTCGGCAAGCTGGCGCTTTAATGCGGCTATTTCTGCCCTGCTGTCGGCTATCTCTGCCCTGCTGTCGGCAAGTTTCGCCTCGCTGTCGGCAAGTTTCGCCTCGCTGTCGGCAAGTTTCGCCTCGCTGTCGGCAAGTTTCGCGTTCTTATCGGCAAGTTCCGCCTTACTGTCGGCAAGGAGGACCTTAAGCCGTGCAAATTCCGGGTTCAGCATTTCCTTCAGTGCGTCGCTCATAAAACCACCTCCCTTAATAATCTGTTCAAATAGCGTTTGGTTGGTGTCGGAAGCCAGGCTGACGATGGAACCGGCATTCAGCCGGTCGGCTCCGTCCTCCAGCCTGACGTAACTTTCCAGCAGCCGTTCGGCCTCCCCGTGCCCCATGGAGCGCGTCAACGAGCGCAGCCAAATGTGTGCGGCTGGGTCCAGCTCCCCGGTCACGATGAACTGCACGGGGAAAAGCATGCCGCCAACATGGTAAATGCCGTTCCCGCGTTCACCGACCGGGTATTTTTGGGAAAGGAGCCCGAGGAGCTTCAGGGGCTTCCCTTCCCGCACCAGTGAAACCGTGATGTCCGTTTCCGGGATTCCGGTTTCCGCCTTGTAGAGACAGGCATAGGCGAATACCTTATATAAGGTATCCATGCTGAGGGCATCCCCGGGGGACTTGTATTCCATGATGTTATGTCCGAGGAAAAAAGTGCCGATTTCGTTCCTGACGGTTTCCCCCGGCGATTTCTTTATGACCAGCAGGTCAACCTGTAAGGGTTTCCTGCCGAGGTTATGTTCCCTGTCGTATTCCAGGCCTTCCCTGTTTTCCCGCAGTTCCAGTTCCACGGCGGAACAGAAGGCGGGGTGCCACTGTACCTTGTTTTCGATTTCCAACCTGTTTACCGTACGGAACGGTGTTCCGTATCCTTTCCGTTTCCTTTTTTTAATCGTTCTTCTGTCATCTGCGGGCATTGCCATGGTTTACCGGGATAGTATTGCCCGTTGCGGTTTTTTTATGATTCCCAATTCCAGTATAGCATGGGGGATTGTAATGCGCAATACAGCAAAAACAAGGAAAGGAAAGCCTGCAACCGGTATACAGAACAGTGTTTTTGGAAAAACGGTAAAAATGCACCATTATGATGCCGTTATGATGCAACTATGATGCAAGAATGTCTTATAATGAGCAAAAAGGGGCACAGGGGATGAAACTGATTCGGGATTGAAGAAGCAGCGTTAAGAGAATGTTTTTTTCGGTAAAACGGACATGGTAATACGGGGAATCCGATTTTAAGGGAAGCAATAAACACGCCCTAATACTGCGACGTGTCGCTTTTGACCCGGACAAATTTGGGGAATTATAGACAAAAAAATGATTGGGAGAAGAACTTGATGGATTTGATGAATTGTGTACACCATAAATTAATCCTGTGTGTATGGTTTACTACAATGCTTTTGATGTACACATGCGCACAAAAGGGGAATGCCGGAGTAGAAGGGATAAATGGTGTAAAAATAACGGAAAATGAAAAAAATCCCTATTCTTCCGAAGAAACAGTTGGTTTTTTTATGGTTGATATTTTTGAGGCATACAGAGGGTGTTATATCATAGAAGATTGTTTTGAAAAGGAGAGTTTCTTTTATTATGATATATTTTCTCCATATCAGGATGAGGGCTATCATATGGAATGGAAGGCGGAGCTTGTTAAAATGACGGGGAATACGGTCTTGGCGAAAGCGGTAAATCATTTTCATGAAATTTTGTTTGAAAACAGCGTAAAAGAAATGAAGCAATTAGCCCAAGATGGGAGTGGGCTATTTTATATGGGAGTGTATGGAAAACATATTGAATTTGATATTTATGAATACCAATATATATTGTTTGACGCCACCTCACAAAAGGAACTGCAATTGAATGATATTCTGATTATGGATGACGGGTTCCTCCAGTGGTTGAAATCCAGCGGGAAAGTAAATGGGAACCTGACAAAGTCGGCATACAGCATAGAGGAATGCTGCATTTAAAACTGCCATATTGGAATGACGGGAATGGGGATACCGGCTGGGTTTCCAATGGAGCGAATGGGGTTTGGAAAAGCTGGCTGACCATCCGGACGGAAGATATCAAGGAATTTTTAAAGGTGGAAAAATGGTGAGTAATGGGAAGCATAGATATTTAGGTAATGGATGATGGAAAACTGTATTTGGAATATTACAAAGGGGAAAACTATGAAGTAGTGTCAGGGACAGAGGGATACTAATGAGAAAATACAGCAGCTTTAAGACCGCGTTCCTGTCGGAAGGGCATTCAACCGGTCAGCCCCGTCCTATGTCCCGGACTTCCACTTTTTAATCCGTTCCAGCCTCTCTTTCACGCCCGCTTCCGCCCCTTGGACCGTAGGACGGTAATAAGTGTGTTCCCGCAGGGAGTCGGGCATGCATGACATACGTGTCAGCTTTTCCGCGGTATCGTGGGCATATTCGTAGCCTTCCCCGTAATGCAGTTCTTCCATAAGTTTGGTTGGGGCATTACGCAGATGCAGGGGAACGGGTTCCGCAAGGGTGCGCAGGGCGTCTTCCCGGCACTCCCCGTAGGCAACATAAAGCGCGTTGGATTTCGGCGCGAGGGAAAGATAGGTAACGGCGTGGGCAAGGTTCACGTTGCATTCCGGCATACCGTTAAAATGGCATGCCTGATAGGCGGAAACGGCAAGGGGAAGTGCCTGGCTGTCTGCCATACCGACATCTTCGCTGGCGAAACGAATCAGCCGTCTGGCAATGTATAACGGGTCTTCTCCTGCTTCCAGCATTCTTGCCAGCCAGTAGAGCGCTGCATCGGGGTCACTGTTGCGCATACATTTGTGCAGAGCGGAAATCAGGTTATAATGTTCTTCCCCGTTTTTGTCATACAACAGGGATTTCCGGCTGGTACACTGCTCCAGGATTTCTTCGGTAACGGTTATTTTCCCTGCGCTTACGGCGCCGTTGGTGATTGCCATTTCCAGTGTGTTGAGGGCGGTCCTGGCATCCCCGTTGGAAAATACGGCGATGGCATTTAACAGTTCTTGCGTTATGGCGATTTCGGTCTGCCCGAACCCTTTTGGGTTTCGGATGGCACCGGCAAGAAGTTCCCGGATGTGGTCCGTGGTCAGGGGTTTCAGTACGAATACCTTGCAGCGGGAGAGGAGCGCCGCGTTGATTTCAAAGGAAGGATTTTCCGTGGTTGCGCCAATCAGGATAATGCTGCCTTTTTCCACGAAAGGGAGAAAGGCGTCCTGCTGCGCTTTGTTAAAACGGTGGATTTCGTCCACGAACAGGACGGTTTTGATTCCCATAATCCGGCTGTCTTCGGCGCGCGCCATGACTTCCTTGATTTCTTTAATTCCGCTGGTAACGGCGCTGAAATTAATAAAGGAAGCATGGGTTTTGTTCGCGATAATGTTTGCGAGGGTGGTTTTGCCCACCCCCGGAGGTCCCCAGAAAATCATGGAGGGTATCTGGTCGGCATCAATCAGCCGGCGCAGCAGCCGGTCTTTGCCAAGAAGGTGCTCCTGTCCGATAAACCCGTCCAGGGAATCGGGCCGCAGGCGGCTTGCCAGGGGCGCTATGGTTTTCCTGTCGTCAAAAAGGGAAAGCTGTTCCATCGTATTTCCTCCATCCGGTTCCTTCCTTCTCCTGTTTTCATGGTTTTCCGTCTCAACGGATACGTGCGACGCGCCCTGTCATATAAGTCCCGAATACATGTTCATAAAGGGCGAAATATTCTTCATAGGTAACTTTACATCCGTATGTCATGATTTCCATTCCGACACCGAAAAGGGAAACCGTATAATCCATGCATGTCATCCCGCCCCGCAGGTAAAAATTTTTGCGGCTTATCCGTTGTCCCAAATCCGGGACCTGTCGGGAAGTGTCTTCGATTTCCAACAGAAACCGCCGGTTTCCGCAGCGTTTCTGCAGGAGCTCCAATGCCCTGGAACCGAAACCGTTGCCGCGCAGGGACGGGGCTATGGCAAAATAATCCAAAAGAACAAGATCATTGTCGTATACTAAAATGGCCTCCCCCAAGACCTGATGCCGGGTCGGGGATGCCGTTATGCTTATTCCCGCGGGAGCATTGACTCTGTTTTCCAGGGAAAGGATTTCCATGGAGCCTTCCTGCCTTTTTTCCATAATAAGGGAAAAGGGTTTGCGCTCATCTGCAGGAAAAGCCTCCCTGTATAGCGTTTTGATTTGCTCAAGCTGCTGTTCCGTGTCTGCCGGAACAAGACATAGTTCCATGTGATCTGCCTCCGTGACGGTGTTGGTAGTGTGCTGTTTTTAAAGTACGTTTTGCATTCCGGGAAAAGAAAAAGTACCAACCCCATGACGCTCCGGCCACAAAATCAGTACTTCACGTGCGCCGCCAGGGGCTCGAACCCTGGACACCCTGATTAAGAGTCAGGTGCTCTACCAACTGAGCTAGCAGCGCATATATTTCTGCGGGATAAATGGATATTTCATTTACAACGCAAGAGTTATTATAGTATAATGTCTTTTGGTTTGCAAGAGTTTTTTTGAAAAAATTTAAAAAATTTTAAGAATACCCAAAAAACAGGGAAAATCGGACGAGAGGATAAAAAACATGATATTTGAAAGCCATGCGCATTATGATGACGAAGCCTTTGACGGGGACAGGGATGTCCTGCTTGGCAGGCTGCGGGAAAATGGAATCGGCTATGTGGTAAATGTGGGAGCCAGTCTGAAAACCACGGAACAGACCGTGGCGTTGGTACAAAAATATCCGTTTGTTTACGGGGCGGCGGGTGTACACCCTTCGGAAACCGCGGAGCTGGACGAAGGGAAATTCCGGTGGCTGAAGGAGCAATGTGCCCACCCGAAGATTGTGGCGGTGGGGGAAATCGGGCTGGACTACCATTGGGAGGAGCCGGACCGGGAGACGCAGAAAAAATGGCTGGAAAGGCAGTTACAGTTGGCGGCGGAAGTGGACCTGCCTGTTATCATCCATTCCAGGGAGGCGGCGAAGGACACGCTGGAGCGTGTGAAAGAAGCGGCTGCCTGCGGGGTGGAAGGGGTTATCCACTGCTATTCCTATACGAAAGAAATGGCAAGGGAATATTTGGATATGGATTATTATTTCGGCATCGGCGGCGTGGTGACGTTCCAAAACGGAAAGAAATTAAAGGAAACCGTGGAATATATCCCCATCGGAAACATACTGCTGGAAACCGACAGCCCCTATCTTGCGCCGAATCCGTACAGGGGAAAGCGCAATTCTTCCCTTTATCTGCCCTTGGTCGCAAAAGAAATTGCACAAATCAAAGGAATGGATTATGATGAAGTAGTGGAAATTACTACACGGAATGCGAAGCGTCTGTTCCGGATTGGGTAAGGAATGGACAGAGGATATCTTTGGAATAGGGCAGGGAAGGACAGGAAAACATGGCATTTTTAGCAACCCCGGGGAGTACGGCTGAGGTACTTAGGAAATACGGGTTTAACTTTCAGAAAAAATACGGACAGAATTTTTTAATTGACGGCAATATCCTGGAAAAGATTATGGAGGCTTCCGGCATCACGGGACAGGACTATGTGCTGGAAATCGGTCCCGGCATCGGTACCATGACGCAGTATCTTGCGGAACGGGCAAGGGAAGTGGTGGCAGTGGAGATTGACCGGGCGCTGATTCCCATCTTGGAAGATACGCTTTCCGCCTATGATAACGTGACCGTTATCCATCAGGATATCCTTAAGGTGGATATCCGTCAAATGGCAGAAGAAAGGAACGGGGGAAATCCCATTAAGGTGGTGGCAAACCTTCCGTATTATATTACCACCCCCATTCTCATGGGATTACTGGAAAGCGGCGTCCCGTTGGACAGCATAACCATTATGGTACAGAAGGAAGTGGCGGAGCGGATGCAGGTCGGTCCCGGCACCAAAGACTACGGGGCATTGTCTCTTGCGGTGCAGTATTATGCAAAACCGGAAATCGTCATGCAGGTGCCGCCTTCTTGTTTTATGCCAAGGCCCAATGTGGGAAGCGCAGTCATCCGTCTGACCCGCCATGGACAGCCCCCGGTCAGGGTAAGGGACGAACAACGCATGTTTGCCCTAATCCGCGCATCGTTTAACCAAAGGAGGAAAACACTGGTGAACGCGTTGGCGAACGCCGCTGGGCTGGAACTTTCCAAAGATGCCGTGGCAGGGGCATTGGGGCAGATGGGGCTTCCGCCCACCGTCCGCGGGGAGGCGCTTACGCTGGAGCAGTTTGCCATACTGAGCGGCCTGCTTCCATGTGGCGTCAGGGAGGATGCCGGGGCGGCTGGCACATGGCAAAAACAGGGTAGTAAATAACGAATAATATTTTTGACATTGGGAATCTCCTATGGTAAACTAAGACAATGAAAAATGGGGATATTTTATACCTGTGGCGGTATGCGTCACAGTACATGTGGATGAAAATGACAGATTTATGAGGTGAGTACCTTGGATAAGTACGAATATAAAGTACGTGCAGAGGAAATAAAGTCCTTAATTGCCAAAGGAGAATTTGCAGAAGCGGTCAAGATTGCGGATACCATCGATTGGCACAGGGTCAAAAGTGTAATGATGCTTTGTACCATCAGTGATTTATATAAGATTAACCGTAAATTCCAGGAGAGCAAAGATATTCTGTTAATGGCATACGAACGCCATCCGGGCGGCCGGCTAATCGTTTATTCTTTATGTGAGCTTTCCATTAAGATGGGCGAATTTGTACAGGCGATTGAATACTATAAGGAATTTGTCCAGATTGCACCGAAGGATACGGGGAGATATATCCTTCAGTATAAACTGTATGAAGCGCAGGACGTGAGCCTGGAAGAACGCATTGCGGTTTTGGAGGAATTTAAGAAACGGGATTACCGGGAAAAATGGGCGTATGAACTGGCATACCTTTACCACCGGATTGGTTTGGAGACCAAATGCGTGGAAGAATGCGACGAGATGATTCTTTGGTTCGGTGAAGGCAGGTATGTTATGAAAGCGCTGGAATTGAAGCAGCTCCACCAGCCTTTGACGGAGTCCCAGCAGGAGAAATTCCAGTTGATGAAGCAGGGACTGTTAACGGATGACGACGTACAGGAAGAAGCAGACGATACGGAAGACGAGGGGGACGACGGGACGGCGCAGGACGATGAACCGGAGGATGAGGACGACGGAGAGGAAGAAGATGAAGCGGACATGGAGTCCGGGGACGACACGGACAGGAGCGGAAAAAGCAAAGAAGGGATAAGGACCGTGGCTGCGGAACCGGCGGAAGATGCCGGAACGGAGGACGAGGAAGAATTTAAGGTAAAGACCGTGGACCTTGGCAAGTACAATACCCTGAACCTGCAAAAAGAGCTGGCGGAAAGCATGAGAGAGATTCTCGGAGATGATAAGAAGCTCCAGTTCCAGCCGGAACGCACTTCCATGGAACCGGTTATCGAGTCCATCGTTGCGCCGCTTCTCCAGGAGACCGGGGATTTGCCGCAGGGGATTTCCGCAGGGGAAGAAGCGGAAGACCGGCCGAAAAATAAGGGGAAAAACGTGCCGAAAGGCAGGCAGCAGAACAAGCCGGAACATAAACCGCCGAAGCTGCAAATCGGGGAATTGGAATTTGTGGACCTTGAGGAAGAAGGGGAACCGGACGGAGCGCAGCCTGCCGTGGTAGAGGAAAAAGTCTTTTTTGAAGAAGACGAAAACGCTGCATCGGACGGCGGGAACCCAGCTGCCCGGGAGGAAGATATCCCGGATATTCTGCTGCAGGATACGAAACGGATTAATTTCGGGGATACGAAAGAAATTTTTCCCGGACAAAAAGTGGTTTCCCCCAATATCCTGCCGCCCCGTTATGCCATGGCGGTGCAGAAAGCGCTGCAGCCCCAGCAGACACAGGGAAAAACAGCGGAAAACGAAACTCCGCAGGACGTAAAAGGAGCGGAAGCCAAAGAGCCGGATAGGGGACCGGAAGCAGGAGAGCCTGTGGCGGATGAAGGGCAGCAGGAACCCCTGGGACCGGTGCAGGCGCATCCGACCCTTATGAAAACCCATAAGCCTTCCGGGTTTGAACAGATGCTTTCCCAGGAATACAACGGGCAAATCAGTTTGGTAGTACCGAACAGTGCGAACGTGGAGAAGCAGATAACGGGGCAGATGAACATTGCCGACATTATGGCGGAATGGGAACGGACGAAGCGGGAGAATGAAGAAAAACGCCGCCAGGATGTGCGCAAACGGGTACAGCAGCATACCGGCAACATGTTTTCGGAATTTGACGAAGCGAAGAAAAGCGGTCTGCTGGAACAGTTGGAAAAAGCGGTTATAGAAGCCATTATGAAGGAAACCGCCCAAAATACGGTAAATCCCAGCGAACTGACGGAAGAACAGTTGACGGATATCGTGCGGAGTGTGGGAAGGAAGAAGGAAACAACCGCCGCGCCGGAGCCGGAAGAACAAAGTAAAAATAAGGATAATATCATAAACATAGCAGATGTCAGGGGAGCGGCCGAAAGCGCCGGTCATGGCAGGACGGAAATACGGGAAACGGTACCGGCAGAAAGTCTGCCGGACGGAAAGACTGCGGCAGCCGCCGGAATGGCGGAGGAAACGCCGGAAGCGGCGGCAGGGGCTCCGCCGGAATCCCTGAAAGCGTCAGCCGGGGAAATAACAAAAGAAACCCTGACCGAGACGGCGGGCACGTCACAGATACCGGAAAAAACCGAAAAAGAATCCGCAGAAGAACCGGATAAAACAGAATCCCCAAAAACACCGGCGGACAGCCCGGATACGGCAGCGCCGGAAGACTCCGCATCCGCGAAGGAAAAAGTGCCCATTGAAATTTTGGCGGCGGACGAACAGGCAGGGGACGGATTGTCCCTGCAGAAACTTTCCGCAGAGGCATTGTCCATAGAAGCGGTACGGGAACTGGCAGGAATCAGGGACCCGGAGGAACCCGATGACGGATATGACAGGGATTCCCGTGCGAAAACGGCGGAGAAGCCGGCAAAGGACGGAAAAACCGGTGCACATGCGGAGCATAAGCTGCGCCCGTTCTCCGAGGAGGAGAAAGAGCTGTTCGGCAGGTTTGCCCATAACCATAAATCAAAGGAACAGATTATCCATGCCATAGACGAGATGAGCATGGATTCCTACAGCGGAAACGTGATTGTGACAGGGGAAGAAGAAGCCGGTACATTGGATTTGGCGAAAAACCTGGTGCGTATGATGCAGTTGTCCGACCGGAACTTTTCGGGTAAGGTGGCAAAGATTTCCGGGGAGACATTAAACAAAAAGGATGTGCAGGCGACCCTGATGAAGCTGACGGACGGTGCGTTAATCATCGAACATGCTACGGACATGTCCAGCGGCACCGCCACGGATTTGAATAAAGCGCTGGCGAAGGAAAACCGGGGGCTTTTCGTTGTCATGGAAGCGAAGAAGGATGAGATGAACATCTTCTTACGCAAAAACCGTTCCCTGATGGATAATTTTAATGCGAGGATTGACATTGAATCCCTGGACGACCATTCGCTGGTGGAATATGCCAAACTGTATGCGGAGGAACAGGAGTACTCCATCGATGAACTGGGCATTCTGGCACTCCATACGAGAATTGCGGACATGCAGACCAGCGACCATGAGGTGACGGTGGCGGAAGTCAAAGATTTGGTGGACGATGCGATTTACTTCGCGGATAAAAAGAATCCGAAGCATTTCTTTGATGTCCTGTTCGGGAAGCGGTATGATGCGGAGGATATGATTATCCTGCGGGAGAAGGACTTCATGCATTATTAATATATTTTATCTAATAAATAATAAGGATCAGGGGGTAGTATTTATGGCAGCAGCAAAAACAGCGGCTAAAGCAACAGAAAAAAAGAAACCGAAAACTGTACAGCAGGGGTATCCGGAACAGCAGGTGTTCATTTCGGAAGCGGACCAGTATCTGTTTGCACAGGGTACGCATTATGACATCTACAAGAAGCTGGGTGCCCATCCTTCGGTGGAAAACGGGGTGGAAGGCATGTTTTTCGGCGTTTGGGCGCCGAACGCGGCAAGCGTCCATGTCATCGGCACGTTTAACGGCTGGAATGAAGAAATGCATGAAATGAAGCGTTTGGGACCGGGAGGCATCCATGCGCTTTTCATTCCGGGTGTCGGCGTGAATGAGCTGTACAAGTTCTTAATCCGGACGCCTGACGGCAGGAAACTGTACAAGGCGGACCCGTTTGCCAACTATGCGGAGTTCCGTCCGGGGAATGCTTCCAAGACCACGGATTTATCCAAGTTCACCTGGACGGACGGGGAATGGATGAAGGAGAGGGACGGGAAGGACCAAAATAAGGAACCCATTGCCATTTACGAGTGCCACATCGGCTCCTGGATGAAACATCCCAACGGGACGCCGGACGGTTTTTATAACTACCGCGAATTTGCAGACCGCGTGGTGGATTATTTGAAGGAAATGAAATACACCCATATCGAGCTGATGGGTATTGCGGAATATCCCTTTGACGGTTCCTGGGGATACCAGGTGACGGGGTATTACGCGCCTACGTCCAGGCATGGGGAACCCACGGACTTCATGTATCTGGTGAACAAACTGCACCGGAATAAGATTGGGGTCATATTGGACTGGGTACCGGCGCATTTTGCCACCGACGAACACGGATTGGCGGAATTTGACGGACAGTGCATCTTTGAGCATCCAGACAAGAGGCTGGGGGAACATCCTGACTGGGGAACGAAGATTTTTAATTACGGGAAAACGGAGGTGAAGAATTTCCTGATTGCCAATGCGCTTTTCTGGTTGAAGGAATTTCATGTGGACGGTATCCGCGTGGATGCCGTGGCTTCCATGCTGTATTTGGATTACGGGAAACAGGACGGACAGTGGCTTCCGAATAAATACGGCGGGAACAAGAACCTGGAAGCCATCGAGTTCTTCAAACACCTGAATTCCGTAGTACTCGGCACCTATCCCGGTTTCTTAACCATTGCCGAGGAATCCACGGCATGGCCGAAAGTGACCGGCAATATCGAGGAAGATGGTTTGGGCTTCAGCTTTAAGTGGAATATGGGCTGGATGCATGATTTCTGTGAATACATGAAACTGGACCCGCTGTTCCGGAAGAACAACCATTACGCCATGACGTTTGCCATGAGCTATAACAATGCGGAGAACTATATCCTTCCCCTGTCCCATGACGAGGTGGTGCATTTAAAATGTTCCATGGTAAACAAGATGCCCGGATATAAGGTGGACAAATATGCCAACCTTCGGGTAGGTTATACTTACATGTTCGGACACTGCGGCAAGAAACTGCTCTTTATGGGACAGGATTTTGCACAGGAAAGGGAATGGAGCGAAGAAAGGGAACTGGACTGGTTCCTGCTGGGAGAGCCTTTGAACAAGGGAATGCATGAGTATGTGAAGGAACTTCTGCACATGTACCGGAAATACCCTTGTATGTACGAGTCGGACAACAGTTGGGACGGTTTTGAATGGCTGAATGCGGATGATGCGGAGCAGAGCACTTACAGCTTTTTCCGTAAGTCGGCGGACGGGAAGAACAATCTCCTGTTCGTGCTGAACATGACCCCGGTGAAACGGGAAGGCTATCAGGTGGGTGTTCCGAAAAAGAAAAAATACAAACTGCTGTTAAACAGCGACGACGTGCGTTTCGGTGGGAACGGCAATGCGATACCCGCAGAGCTGTCCGCCGTAAAGGAAGAAGAACCGGTGAATTATAAGGATTACAGCATTACGTTTGATTTGCCGCCTTATACGGCTGCTGTTTTTGTCTTCTAAAGGTTAAGGAATCCAAATATCGTGCCGAAATAAAGGGTGAGCGCTTTTTAAGTGCCCACCCTAAAATAATCCCTATTTCTACACAGGACGGAGAGAATATGAATATAGTTTTTGAAAACGGCAGGGCAGGGAACGATACGGCGAACCGTATTCCCGATGCCCGCCCCAATGTAGACAGGGCAACAACTTCACAGGTAAACTCCCAAGGAGTATTCGCATTAGACATTTCTGGCACAGTTATGGATAACACCGCTTATGAAGGTCAGGGAAAGACCGCGGAAGATGTTATGCAGGATGCGGGGCAGACGGACGTTGCCACGCAGAAAGACTATATGGTAGTAATGTCTAATGTTATGTCTGACGAAGATTTTGCCAAACTTCAGGAAGAAGGATACCAACCGGGCAGTACGGAGCTGGAAACGGTGGTTACGATTGTCGATGAAATTAAGGCGGCTTTGGTAAAAGGCGGCAGCAGCATAGCAGGTTATACCGATGATTTGGACGTGGAGACGCTGACACAGATTACGGGAAGCGCGGCATTCGCGGAGGAAATCGTAAAGCAGTTCGCTAAAAACGACATACCTGTCACAAAGGAAAATGTGCAGGACGTGATGAAAGCCTGCGGCACGGTGACGCAGCTTCATTCCTTAAGCGACGGCGTCATCAAATATATGATCCGCAACGGGATGGAGCCTACCGCCGAAAACATTTACCGTGCACAGTACAGCGCTTTGGCGGATGCGGATAAACAGGGCAGGGGATATTACCAGGATACGGCGGGCTATTACGCGAAGAAGGCGGAAGCCTGTAACTGGCAGCAGTTACAGCCCCAAATGGAAAAGGTCATTGAACAGGCAGGGCTTACCGTTTCGGAAGAAACGCTGGGCGATGCCAGGTGGCTCATAGAAAAAGGGATGCCCCTCACGGAAGATTCCCTGAAGGCGCTTTATGAACTGAAGAACCTGGAAATTCCCGAAACCATGGAGGAAATCGTATCCGCGGCTTCGGCGGCAATTGCCGACGGGAAGAAAGCCTCGGCGGCGAATCTGGCGGACGACAGGACTGCTTTGGAAAAAGCGGTGGAATATATGGAAGACGTGGACACCATCACCGATGAAGCAGTGGACCAGGCGGCGGCACAGGGACAGATTCTGAACCTGCGGAGCCTTAAGGCATGCCAGCTCCGGTTAAGCATAAGCGTCAGGGCGGAAAGTTATGCCGTAAGTGTGAACGGCAGACGCCTCATGGAGGAAGTAAGGCTGCAAATGACGGTGGAAGCCAACTTACGTCTGATCAAGCGCGGGTATTCCGTGGATACGGCACAACTGGAAGAACTGGTGGACGCGCTGAAAGCCGTAAACGGGCAGACGGAAGAAATGCTGTTCGGGGAAGGCGGAACGGGAGTAACGGGCAGCAGGACGGCACTTTATAAAGAAACGGTATCCACGGTATCCGAATTGTCAGGTATGCCTGCGGGACTGGTTGGACGGCTTTATTTCCAAAACAGCGTCCGTATCAGCATGACATCCGTGTCGTTTGCGGGCGAATCGTTCACCCTGCGGGCGGCATACGCGGAAGGCGCGGCGCTTCGCAGTGCCTATGAAAAAGCGGGGGAAAGCTATGAACCCCTGATGACTGCCCCACGTGCGGATTTGGGCGATTCCATCAGGAAGGCGTTTGGCAGCGTGGACGGTCTGCTGCAGGACATGAACATGGAAACCACCGAAGCCAACCGGCGCGCAGTAAGGATTTTGGGCTATAACCGGATGGAAATATCGGAAGAAAACGTGGAAGCCATAAAGACTGCGGACCTTACCATCCGCAGGGTGCTCGATAAAATGACGCCGGCGGCAACGATGCAGATGATCCGGGAAGGAATCAATCCGCTTTCCATGAACATGCAGGAACTGGAAACCTATTTGAACAACCAGCAGAGGAATCCCTCGCAGGAATTGGAGAAATACAGCGAATATTTATATAAACTGCAGAAAAACCATTCCGTTACCGGGGCGGAGCGGGAAGCCTACATCGGCATTTACCGCCTGTTCCGCCAGTTGGAGAAAACGGACGGTGCGGCGATTGGCGCACTGCTGCAGCAGGGCGTGGAGCCTACGGTGAAAAACCTTCTGTCCGCCATGCGGAGCAGTAAGCGGCGCGGCATGGACGTGACCGTAAACGACGGATTCGGAGGTGTGGAATCTTCTTATTCGGATAAGGGCAAGAGCATCTCCGCACAGATTGAAGACGGTATCCGGGAAAGCTATTACCAAAAGCTGGCATCGGAAATTTACGATAAGCTGGACGGAGGGAAAATGGCGTCGTTACCGGCAGACGGTGAAGTAAGCCTGGAACAGTTTGCACAGATGCTGCAGGAAGCGCCGCCGGATGAAGAAGCGGACCGGGAATACGTAAAACGGCAGGCTCGGCAGTTCAGACAGGATGCTGTCGCCGAGGATGCGGTGATACGCGAGCTTTTGGAATTCGACCAGCCGGTTACGGTGGATCATCTTCTGGCGGCAGGTTTATTAAGGAAAGAGCGCGGCAAAGCGGCAGGGAGGCTGCGGGAACTGGCAGGGGAGATGGACAGCAGGCAAACCGGGGATGCCGGGGATTCCAGGAAAGAGCCTTTCGGGGAACGTTTGAAGGAAGCGGCGGAAAACCTGCAGGAGAACATGACCGGTGCGGAAGCGGCACAGACCGCCTACGGACAGTTGGAGCAGGCATACCGGGATGTATTGGAAGCCGCGGTGTACGGACAGGAGCCGGAGCGGATTGATTTGCGGGAAATCAGCCGTTTGTACAAACAGATTTCCCTGAATGCGGGCATGGCGAAAGAGGAAAATTACGAAGTGCCTGTGGAAATCGGCGGTGAAGTGACTTCCATTAACCTGAAAATCCTGCATAAACGCGGGGAAAACGGCAGGGTGGCGGCAGCCATGGAAACGGAACGTTACGGTAAAGTGGCGGCGCAGTTCCACATTACGGTCAGGGAAGGCGCCGGATACCGGTTGAGCGGCTACATAGCCTGCGAGTTCCGCCAGACGCAGCAGCTTTTGGAACAGTCCGGGGAAGGATTAAGGAAAATGTTCGAAAGTGCCGATATAAAAGTAACGGGATTAAACTTCATACAAAACAGCGGCCTGGACCTGTCTGCAGTATCCCAAACGGTGGGCAGGGAAGGGAATATCGGAACCGGAAATGCGGGAACCGCGGCAGCGGATGCCGGACAGGAGGTATCCACGAAGAAACTGTATGAGACGGCGAAGATTTTTATCAAGTATATACAGGAAAGGTAGAGGAATAAGTTATGAAGATATGTTATAACGCATCGGCGATGATCGCCAATAACGCATTAAACAAAAATGACAACCGGCTGGCCCAGTCACTGCAGAGATTGTCTTCCGGTCTGAAAGTGGTGGAAGCCAAGAACAACCCGGCGGGTATGGCGATGGGGAAAAGAATGAATACGCAGCTTACGGGAATATCCAGCGCGACCCAGAACAGCAACGACGCCATATCGGTTATCGAAACCGCGGACGGCGCATTGACCGAAGTACACGACATCCTGCAAAGACTGAATGAGCTTGGCGTAAAGGCGAGTACCGGAACGCTGAGCGAGAGCGACCGCGCAATTGTCCAGAAAGAAGCGGCACAGTTAAAAGAGGAAATCACAAGAATCGCGGCTACGACACAATTTAACGGCCAGACCCTCCTGGACGGGAATTTTGATTTGAAAGGTTATTCGGACGTGCAGGCAGTAAAGGTGGGATACTATTCCGACCAGGTGACGCCCGGAATTTACGGGATTGCCGGCTTTGTGGATAATACCGGTGCTGCAGTGACACAGCTTACGTTTGATGCGGACGGCAATATTGACCAAACGCTGGCAGAATCCTTAATCGGGGGAAAAGTAACGGGACTGCCCATTGGCGCACCGAATGCTGCCGTGAACATGGATTTCCCGACTGCAACCATTACGGCAATTAACGATAATAAAATTACGATAAAGAGTGATGTAAATGCGGATTTTGAGATTAACCTGAAATTTAAGGGCGACGACAATACGCCGTTTGATTTCGCGACACTTCAGGATGGCGGTTTGGAGCTGAACATTACGGGTATCGGTGCGATGACCATGCAGACGGGGGCGAGGGAAGGACAGGTATTGGATATCCGTATCCCTACGGTTTCTTTGGAAGAAATGGGAATCAAGAACCTTGACATGTCGACGCCCGAAACCGCTTTGGAAGCCATCGATGACGTGGCGGGCGCTATCCAGTACATTTCCGAAGTGCGCAGCCGCCTTGGCGCATACCAGAACCGTTTGGAGCATACCATCAGCAATTTGGACATTACCAATGAAAACATGACCGCCGCATATTCCAGAATCATGGATGTGGATATGGCGGAGGAAATGACCGAGTATACCACCGTGCAGGTGATTACCCAGGCAAGTATGTCTATGTTGGCACAGGCGAACGAAAGACCGGCACAGGTACTGCAGCTTCTGCAGTAGGCAGCGGTCCTCATCATTATGGAAAGGCGCAGGCGATATGACGAAGGAATTAAAACAGGAATATACGCTGAAAATTACGCAGGCGAATAAGACCCAGCTCATTACGATTCTATATGAAATGCTCCTGATTTATACCGGGGAAGCGGTGGATGCCCATGCCGGAGGGGACCGTGAGGGATTCCGGGAGTGCATACGGAAAGCGCGGGGGTGCGTGAACGAGCTTTCCGCCTCCCTGCACTTGGAATACGGGCTTGCGGTGAATTTCCTGCAGTTGTACCAATACGTCAGCAGGGAGCTTGCCAGAGCGGAGGTACGCTTTGTCACGGAGCCTTTGGGGCATGTGGAAAAGGTCATAAGACAGCTCCACGGAGCGTATGAAAAGCTCGGTGAAATGGATACCTCCGGTCCGGTGATGTCGAATGTACAGTCCGTTTATGCCGGTTTAACCTACGGCAAAAACAATTTAACGGAAAACCTAGCCGATCAGGGCATTGACAGGGGATTCCGCGTGTAGTTCTTCTTCAGGCAGCAAATTCATTTTTGCTGCCTGTTCCAATAAGAACTTGTACCTTTTTAGGACGGAATTGACCTCATAAATGTAACAGTCAATCAAATCAGGCTCCGTCACGCTGTCAAATCCGGTATAGGCATCTTCCAGGGCGCGGCGGGTTTTCTCCAAATCCGCTAAGATACTGTTTCTCTGAAGCTCTCTTTCGCTGATTGCAGGGCTGCTGTAAGTAGTCTGCCGGAAACATATTCTCATGCTTACACCTCTTAACAAATTTTTCCTCTTTTTCTAAGTATAGACAGGAAAGACCCGAATATTCATGTAATATTTAAAAAGTACGGGCATATAGATGAGATAGGAAAAGGGGAAAACGGATAAGCGGATTTTGCGGGAAAGAGCGGTGGAAGAAATGAATTATTATATCAGTGGAATGATGATTGTGGGCGTTTGTGTGCTGGTATTGCTGATTGGGGCGCTGCGCAGGAAGAAGGAATGGCTGGTCAACTTTGTGTTCCGTGCAGTGACGGGAACCGTTGCAGTCTTTTTCCTGAACGGTTTTCTTGTTTCCAAAGGATTGGCAATCGCCATCGGCATTAACCCGATTACGGTTTTGACGTCTGGAATCCTGGGATTTCCGGGTCTTCTTATGCTCTATGGCATAAATCTGTACAAAATATTATAGGATACGCCAAAGATTTATTCGTTGTCCCAAAACACTGGACAAATCCCTTTTTTCTCTTTATAATTCGTTATAACAGTTCAGAACTTCATAGGTCCGGTGCTATTTACCGGATATCCATGGAACAGCAAAATCGTTCCGAAAATTCCAAACCGGTTAATGCCGTCAGGCAGAAAAGCCCAATCCCCGTTCCTGCGTGGACGGAAAGACGGGCGTGATGAGACACGGAAAAAAGCCGAAGAAAGTCGGTGAGACAAAAAAAGAAAGGAGTGGTGTGTATTTTTGCTTTGCTGTTTGTAATTTTGGCAGTTGCCGCAATTACGGATATAGCCTTTGGAAAAGTATATAACGGATGGATTTGCCTCGCGCTGGCAGTAGGATTGTCCTGTGCGTTTTGGAGGGGAGGAATGGGAAAGGAAGGATTGGCAGGGGCGCTGCTTTCCATGGCGGTTCCGGTTATTCTTCTCTATCCCATCTTCCGGATTGGCGGCATGGGTGCGGGAGACATTAAACTTCTGGCAGCAGTCGGGTGCTTTCTGACCGTTAAGGAAACGGTGGCATGTCTGGTACTTTCGTTTTTGGCAGGCGCGGTTCTTTCGCTGCTTAAGATGGCGGCGGAACGGAATTTCATCCGCCGGATGCGCTATCTGTTGTCGTATGTTCTTGCTGTTGCCGGAAGCGGAAAATGGAGACGCTACGGGCAGGAGGAAGGGGGGAAAATCCATTTTGCCCTTCCCATACTGCTCGGTGTGCTTTTGTACAAAGGAGGGATGCGTTTTTGAAAAAAATATTGGCGCTATGCGACGGAGAAGAAGACTACCTGTACCATATGGCAGACTATCTGGAGCGTAAGGACACATTTCCCTTTGCGGTGCATTCCTTTACGGATACGCGGCAGCTACGCAAGTTCATGGACTGCCATGAGGTGGAACTTCTGCTGATTGCGGAAAATGCGTACGACGGGGAGATGAAGAATTTGTTTCCGAAACATGTGGTGGTTTTAAACGAAAGCGGCAATGAAGTGGGAGATAACGTGGAAAACATCAACAAATACCAGTCTTCCGAAGGAATCTTAAGGGCAGTGGCAGGCAGTTACGCAGGAAGCGGCGGCGAGTTGCCGAAACGTCTTGCCACCGGCCACGGAATGAAAATCATTGGTAACTATACACCGGTGGGGCGCTGTCTCCAAACGACATTTGCCCTTAGTATGGGGCAGATACTGGCGAAGGAGCACAAAACGCTTTACCTGAATTTTGAGAGCTATTCCGGTTTCGGGTATCTGCTGGACCGGGAGTTTTCCACGGACCTAACGGATGTGCTCTATTATCTGAACTGTGAAAAGGACAAGCTGGCATATAAGCTGGAAGGGCTGGTGCAGACCGTGAACGGCATGGACTACATACCGCCGGCGGCATCATACCGGGAGCTGGGCGGTATCACGGGGGAGCAGTGGCTTGGATTGTTCCGGGAAATTGAAAGGATTTCGGAATATGAATACCTGATCCTGGATTTGTCGGAACAGGTACAGGGGCTGTTTGAAGTGCTGCGGGAATGCGGGCTGGTATTCACGATGGTGAAGGAAGACCGGATGGCGGAGGCAAAAATACGCCAATATGAGGCATTGCTGAAGTCTATGGATTACGGGGACATTGCGGCAAAGACCAGGAAATGGAAGCCGCCGCTGTTCCGCCGGATACCGCCGGGAATCGAGCAGCTTACCCGCGGGGAAATGGCTGTATGTGTAAAGAAAATGATAGAGGAGGAAGTTTATGGAAACCGGGTGGGGGCAGGAGGAAAAGGAGAAACGGACAGGAATGGATGAATGCAGACAGCGGTTAAAAGCCATTATCCTGGAAAAACTGGATTTTTCAAGGGAGACGACGGACGAGGAAATCAAGGAGATGATAGACGCTCTGATAATCAGCGAGAGTAAGAAACAGTTGATTGGCCTGCCGGAAAGGAACCGTCTGCGCCAGGAATTGTTTTATGCCATAAGAAAGCTGGATATTTTACAGGAATTAATTGACGATTCCGGTGTGACGGAAATTATGGTAAACGGTACGGACGGGATTTTCATTGAACGGGGAGGGCGTGTGAGCGCATACGGCATGGGTTTTGCATCAAGGGAAAAACTGGAGGATGTGATACAGCAGATCGCCGCAGGCTGCAACCGCACCGTGAACGAAGCGTCGCCCATTGTGGATGCCAGGCTGGAAAACGGTTCCCGTGTCAATGTGGTGCTGGCGCCGGTGGCGTTGAACGGACCGATTCTAACCATCCGCAGGTTTCCGGAACATCCGATAGGGATGAAGGAGCTGACGGCAATGGGTTCCCTGACGGAAGAAGCGGCGGCATTCCTTTCCTGTCTGGTGCGCGCAAAGTACAACATATTTATAAGCGGCGGCACCGGTTCAGGCAAAACCACGTTCCTAAACGCTCTTTCCTCCTTTATTCCGCCGGATGAAAGAATCATAACAATTGAAGACAATGCGGAACTGCAGATTCAGGGCATTCCGAATTTGGTCAGGATGGAAACGCGCAATGCCAATGTGGAAGGCTGTAAACCGATTACCATCCGGGATTTAATTAAGGCGAGCCTGCGTATGCGGCCGGACCGGATTGTGGTGGGGGAAGTGCGCGGGAGCGAAGCCATCGATATGATGCAATGCCTGAATACCGGTCATGACGGTTCGATGTCCACCGGCCATGCCAACAGTTGCACGGATATGCTTGGGAGACTGGAAACCATGATTTTAATGGGAATGGAACTGCCGCTTATGGCAATCCGGCAGCAGATTGCATCGGGTCTCGATATCATCGTCCATTTAGGAAGATTGCGGGATAAGAGCAGAAGGGTGTTGGAAATTGCGGAAATCTGCGGTCTCGCAGACGGCATAATCCGGACGGAATCCCTATATGCCTTTGAAGAGGAGGGGGAAGACGCCAAAGGAAGGGTAACGGGAACCCTTAGAAAAAAGGGGGAATTAAGAAACCATGGAAAACTTAAAGCGGCAGGAATCGGTATCTGACCGGAAAAGCAGGAGCCGGAAAAGGGAAGCGGCAAAACAGGGCAGTTGGAAAGCGGGCTGTAAAGCAGAAAAATGCCGGACGGACTGGAAGGACTGGCTGGCGGGAATGGGAATTGTAGCAGTAATCGGTTTTTTCTTTTACCGCTCCCTGTGGTCGCTGCCGTTTTTGGCGCCGGTGTATCTTCTGTACCAAAGGGAGGCGGCAAAGGATAAGGAACAAAAACGCCGCAGAGAAACGGCAATCCAGTTTAAGGATGCCATACTTTCCGTATCGGCGAACCAAAAAGCAGGGTATTCGGTGGAAAATGCTTTCCGGCAGGCTTATGGGGATATGGTATTGCTTTACGGGAAGGACAGCGGCATATGCAGGGAATGGTATGCCATAGTGTCAGGGCTTGGCAGCAATATGGTATTGGAGGACATGATGTATGGATTCGGAAAGAGGTCGGGCGTAGAGGAAATTATGGAATTTGCCCAGGTATTTGCGGCGGCAAAAAGAAACGGAGGGAACCTGACGGAAGTAATCGAACGGAGCGCTTCCGTCATAGAGGATAAAGTGGAGACGGAAAAAGAGATTCAGATTGTAATCAGCGCAAGGAAACTGGAACAGAGGATTATGAATGTGGTTCCGTTCGGGATTCTGTTATATATCAGCGCCGGGTCCAAAGGTTTTTTCGATGTGCTTTACCATAACCCGGCAGGCGTTCTGGTTATGACGGTCTGTCTCGCCGTGTACATGGCGGCAGTAGTGTTATCCCGGAAGATTGTGAACATTGAGGTATAGAAAGTGGAAATAAAAATGATAGGTTACGGAAGTGTGTGGCTGGTTTTCTTCCTGCTTTTGGTTTTGGCAAGACGGCGCGGTATGGGAATGGCGGAATATCTGTACACCATTGGCAGGAAAAGGGGATGGTCCGGTTCTAAAGGCGTCCGGGAGGATATCCGCATCCTGCAGCCGGACTGCGGGGGAAAGTCGGAAAAAGAGGAAGAATATGTCAGGGAGTTTTATATTGGCAAAATAAGACTTCTGCTGCAAATGCTGTTTGCCGGAAGCCTGTTTGCCGCACTCCTGTTATTCGCCGGAAGGATGGACGGCATGTTGGAAGAAGGGGAAGAAGGAAATTTCATAAAAAGAAACGGTTACGGACTGGGCAGCAGGGAAACAAAACTGCGTGTGGAGACCATGGAGGAAGACGGTGTGTCCAAGAGCCGGGATATTACGTTTACCGTGGAGGAGATGCAGTATGAGGATGCTTTGGTGGAAACAATGGCGGATAAATTGGCAGGGGAACTGCCGAAGCGGATACTGGGGGACAATCTATCTTTGGAGGAAGTCCGGGAGGATTTGGAACTGATTCGCGAAGCTGAGGGATATCCGTTTCGTATCAGATGGGAAAGCGATGACTATTCCTGTATTAATTCCGACGGAAGTGTGGAAAACGGCGGACTGGGGGAGGAAGGAAGCGTAATCTGCCTGACGGCGGCGTTGGCTTACGGGGAGTACAAAGAGGAAGTTACCTTTCCGGTACATATTCTGCCCCCTATTGCTTCAAAGGAAGAAACGTTTGGAAAGAAAATATATGAACTGCTGGAAAAAGAAGAAAAGAACAGCCGGAATAACGGGAGAGTCCGGCTCCCGGATTATGCGGAAGGAAAGACGCTGGTGTGGAGCGAAGAACGGGAGGATGGAAGCGGAATCCTGTTTCTGCTGGTATGCATCGGTACGGCGGCAGTGTATTTCCTGCGGGACAGGGACCTGAAAGACAGGGTGGAAGCACGGAATAAGCAGATGCTCATGGATTATCCGCAGTTGGTCAGTCGTATGGCGCTTTACATGGGGGCGGGAATGACCGTCCGGAATGTGTTCCGCAAGATTGCGCTGGATTACCGGAAAGAAAGGAGGGAAGGCGGAAGAATGCATTATGTGTATGAGGAAATGCTTCTTACCTGTTATGAGCTGGACAGCGGAATTTCCGAGACGGTGGCGTATGAACGTTTTGGCAAGAGATGCCGCATGATTCGTTATATGAAGTTTGCGAACCTGCTGGTACAGAATCTGAAAAAGGGAAGCAACAGCATACTGGAGGCATTGCGGCGGGAAGCCGTATATGCTTTTGAAGACAGGAAGAACATGGCGAGGAAACTGGGGGAAGAAGCAAGTACGAAACTGCTGCTGCCGATGATGCTGATGCTTGGAATCGTTATGGTACTCATTATCATACCCGCCTATTTTTCGTTTTCCTTATAGCCTGCTTTGGAATCAAAGAGGTAAAGAAGGGGATATGGAAAAAGGAAGGGAATGTGAAAACATATAAAAAAAGAAAATGTAAAGAAGAAAAATAAAAAAAGAAAGGAAAGTGGCGGAATGAATGACAAGATGAAAAAAAGAATGGAAGAAAGCAGGGAAAAGAAAATGAAAGCGGAGCTGAAAATGAAAAGGGAAATGGAAAATGAAACGGAATTAAAAAATTTTAAGGAATTCATGGCAGAGGAAGACGGCATGGGGACAGTGGAAATCATATTAATCATCGTTGTATTAATCGGCTTGGTCCTGATTTTCAAAAACCAGCTTAGGAGCCTGGTAGGTAAAATCTTTAAAAAGATTACGGAAGAAAGCAGCATGGTAATGTCATGAAAAGGGCGGGGGGATACCTGACCGTTTATCTCTCCCTGACCCTGACCCTGATTCTATCCTTCCTGCTGACCATGCTGGAAGGGGCAAGGCGTCACACAGTCCGTATGGAAGCGGAATGCATAACGGATATCGGAATGAACAGTGTGCTGGCGGAATTCCACAGGGAGCTGCTGGAACAGTATGACCTGTTGTTTGTAGATATGTCCTATGGAACGTCCCGTGCCTCCATCGGAAATTCTTCGGAGCATTTGCGGCGTTATCTTCAGGCGAATTGCCGGCAGTCTTCCGGTGATAAGGGGCTGTTTTCCGCAAGGGACTGGCTGGCGCTTTCGGTGGACAGGGCGGTTATCGGGGAATACTCCCTGGCATCGGACGACGGTGGGAATGTCATGAAACGGCAGGCGCTGGAATATATGAAAGGCGCGTCAGTGGAAGGAATTGCGGCGGATTTGCTGTTGCGGGTGAATGAAGTGGAGAACCTCGGGTTGGATACAAGGGATGTCGCTGCGGAGAGGGAGAACATACAGGCGCAGATTGACGCCGTGGAACTGCCGAAGGAAACGGATGAAGAAGGGGAAGAATATGAAATTGCTTTGGACAATCCCGCGGATGGGGTGAATGCCTCCAGAAACAGCTTTACACTGGGCATGGTTTTAGGGAGCGGTTACAGGGTTTCGGGAGCTGCTGTCCGGTTGGAACAATACCTGTCACATAGGGAGAGAAGATGCGGAACCGGTATTCCCGCCGGTTCCCCCCAACCGGAAGGATTGGCGGAAAATCTGCTGTTTGATTGCTATCTGTTCGATAAATGCGGGCACTACGGAAAGGAAACGGATAAATCCGTATTAAAATACCAAATCGAATATCTTCTTGCCGGAAAAGGTTCGGACGTGGAAAACCTGGAGAATGTGGTAAAACGTCTTTTGCTTTGGCGGGAAGTTGCCAACGTAATATATCTGCTTTCGGATTCCGCCAAATGTGCGGAAGCGGAAATTTTGGCGCTTACCCTAACGGCGGTATTTCTGGTGCCGGAGCTGGCGGAGCCGGTGAAATATTCCATATTGTTTGCATGGGCTTATGTGGAAAGTCTTGCCGATATGAGAGCTTTGTTAAACGACGGAAAAGTACCTCTGATGAAAACGGGGAGTGAGTGGAAAACAAGTATCAAAAGCCTGTTCGGGTTTACTGGCGGTACAGTGGAAGGAGGGACGGGAGGAAGTGGGTTAGCGTATGGGGATTATTTGAGAATCATGCTTTACATGGAAGACGGGACGAAGAAAAACATGCGTGCCATGGACCTGATGGAAATGGATATCCGCAGGACACCCGGCAATGCCCATTTCTGTATGGATGCGTGCTTTGACAGTTACACGGCGGATGTCTCCATATCCAGTGCTTATGGTTATGCGTATGAAACACGTCGGCATTACGGTTATGATAAATAAAAATTTCGGATAGGAAGGGAGAAAAAGAACGATGTCCTCTTTTTGGAAACCTGTTTGTAACTATAAACATATCAAAAAAACATTTGTTTCTCCGGGCAAAAATCTATTATTGTACTTATGCAAGATTCTCTTACTTAAGTTATCTCTTAAGCAGTTTTCTCTTAAGTCCAAAAAGAGGATGTCGTTCTTTTCCCCGCTTCCTATCGCGGAATCAGTGCCGGGGGGAAGGAAATTGAAGGCAGGTATGGCAGTGGAAGCATCCCTCTGCCTGCCATTGTTTCTCTTTTTTCTCCTGAATGTCTTAACCGCTTTCGATATGCTCAGGCTTCACGGAAACCTGGCGGCTGCCATGCACCAGACCGGAAACCAAATGGCGTTTTATGGTTACGCTTACCGCGCTGCTGCAGGGGAGGAAGCCGTGTTTACGGATGGATTGGATTCTTTGGTAATGTCGGAAGGCTATGCGCGGGGCAGAGTGGTAAATATTTTAGGAAAAGAATATTTGGAGCATAGCTGTCTGTCTGCCGGGACTTCGGGACTGCATTTCCTGAAATCATCGGTCATGGAAAATAATGATGTCATAGAGCTGGTAGCATCCTACCATGTAAAACCGTTTTTAAAAATTATGGGATTTCCTGATTTTCCAATGGAAAACCGGTATTACGGCAGGGCATGGACCGGATATGACGTAACGGGCGGACAGGATGGCGCGGCGGACAGCGATCCGGTAGTGTATGTGGCAAAAAACGGTACCGTGTACCATACGGCACGGAATTGTACTTATTTAAATCCTTCCGTGGAGGCGGTTCCGGCGGGAACGACGGCGGGACTGCGCAATGAAAGCGGCGGAAAATATGAACCGTGCGGAAGATGCAGGATAAGCCAATACCAGGCGCTTGTGTACCTCACGGCACAGGGGGACAGGATACACGGTTCCCTGCAGTGCCCCGGTCTGAAAAGGACAATCTATGCGATACGCCTTTCGGAAGCCGGGGGAAAGGGGAAGTGTTCCAAGTGCGGGGCATTCCAAACGGGATCCGGATAACCGCAAAGAGGATGGCGGGCAAGAGAAAAAGGAGGAAAATAAAGTGGAAACAGGACGGTTCATAGCCATGATGTGCATGGCGGTATTAACGGCAGCGGACATAAAAGAAAAGAAAATTCCGGTTTTATATGTACTGCTGTTTGGAATGATGGCATGTGCCTACCGGATTGCCGCAGGAGGTGAATGGATGTCCGTTCTTTATGCCTCCATACCGGGCGTCTTTCTTTTGATGGTCAGTTTTTGCACAAAAGAAAGCATTGGCTATGGGGATGGCTGGTCCGTTTTGGCATTGGGACTGTTCGTTGGAGCAGAAGGTTGTTTGGCTGCGGTAGGTATCGGTCTGCTTCTTTCTGCATTAGTATCTTTGGTGCTGCTCATGCTGCGCAAAGTAAACGGGAAAAGCAGGCTGCCGTTCCTGCCGTTTCTTACGATTGGACTGGGAGGATGGATGATTGTACAAAAGGGCTTGTAAGAAAACAGGGGGCTATTTTACCGTGGAAGCATCCATGGTGATGCCGGTGGTTATTCTGCTAATCGGAATGGTTTTTTACCTGACTTTTTACCTGTACAACCGGTGTGTAGTGGCGCAGGATACATACCTGCTGGCATTCCGCGGCAGTTTGTGCTGCGGAACGGATAACGCTGCGGTGGAACGTTATTTGGCGGAAGAAAGCAGGAAACAGTATGGGGAAAAATATATTGCCACCGGGAATTGGAACAGTAACGCGGATGTAACCGGCAAAACGGTAACAGTAGCGGCAAGGGGAAAGTTGCTTCCCACCGGCTGGTATTTTGGCGCTGAGTGGCAGGCGCAGAGAATATGTCCTACCGACTGCATAAGGAAAGTCCGGCTGGCGGTCAGGATGAAGGAAGGAATAACCGCGTGGATAAAATGCGGGGAAATGGAAAATCCGGAAAAGGAGGAAATCAAATAAACGATGGGAATGGAAAATATAAAATATTATAAAGACTTAAACCATAATTATCTGATTATTAAAGACGAAGCGGGAGAAGGGCGTAACGGGTACCAGCATAAAATGATAACCGCAAACCGGATGAAGCGTCTTCTCGCCTGCAAAATCCGTTATGTAAACCAGGAGTGCCATTTTTATTATGAAATAAGCTCTAAACAAAGCCTCGCCGGTCTGTTTGACAAAAGGAACATGGATTATTTACAGCTCCGCCACATGTTTGAGTGCATGAAAGAGGCATTGACGGAATTGGATCATTACCTGCTTAACAGCAGGTGCCTGATACTGCTGCCGGAATATATTTTCGGGAATCCGGAAACGGAAGAATATTTTTTCCTGTACTATCCGCAGGATGCGCAGGAAGGACGGGAAGAAAAAGAGGAAATGAAGGGTATGCAGATGTCCCTGGTGGAGTTTCTTGTGGAAAAAGTGGAGCCGGAACAGGAGGAAGCGGTAAATGCAGTATATAAAATATATGAACTGGTACAGGACCACGGATTTATCCTTGGGGAAATCTTGGGACTGTTCCAGGAAAAAGTACCGGAAATAAAAGAAAAAGTAGAAGAAATTATATACAGGGAGGAAGAAAAGGAGGATATTCCGTGGAATGCCGAAGACGTCCTGATGGAGTGTAAAAACGGAAATGAGAATGACATGGATGCCCCGAAACATCTGATAACGGCGGGCATACTGGCGTTTGTGTGCATGACCGCGGCAGCAGGCGTTTTCGTGCTCCGCTATTTCTTTCTTCTGTCCACGGAAGAAGCGCTCCTGTCCATGGCAGGAAGCGTAGTGTTAATGCTGCTGTCTGCCTTTTTGCTCCTGTATGTGGCTTTTAATATATACGGAAGAAAACGGTATGAACGGCATAAGAGGCATGAAAGGCGTGAAAGGCATGGAGAGGAGGGTCGCGGCCGGGAAGAAAAAGAAACCGTGCCGGAGGCGGATCCGTATCCGGTTTCCCAATACGCACAAACCGGCATTTATGATAAAACGCCCATATATGGCGACCCGGGGAAAAAGGAATCCCACCCATATCATGTCAGCGGAGAGACGGCGGAGGATGTGGAGTATGGCAATACGGTTTTTCTGGAAGCGGCGGTATGCAAAACGGAGCATAAACTTTACGGCACCAATAAAGGGAATAAATACCATATTAACCTGGAAAGGCTTCCCTGTACGGTAGGAAAAATGGCGGGCAGTGTGGACGTGGTAATCAGGGACAATACGGTCAGCAGGATTCATGCACGATTTACGAAACAGGAGGAAGGAATTTGCGTGACTGATATGAACTCTACGAACGGAACGTTTAAGAATGGGCTGCGTTTGGAGCCGAATGAAACCGTGGTGGTTGAGCAAGGGGATGAATTGCGGTTTGGGAGGATGACGTTTTGCTACCGGTAAGAATGCACGCATGATGATGAATTCTTATTCCTCCCTATATTGTCAAGTGATTTCCCTTAAAAAATCAAGGAATTTATAGCTAC
>ERZ779637.392-NODE-392-length-30067-cov-6.932127_pt1 | contig 30067 bp, 20 predicted proteins | sample MGYA00514196_ERZ779637 | MGnify/ENA primary metagenome ERZ779637 (study PRJEB29562, sample SAMEA4376700) | mouse gut metagenome | isolation source: Cecum | study: EMG produced TPA metagenomics assembly of the A DSS colitis mouse model was used to assess the...
ATCTCCCAAACCGCAATATGTTCTGTTATCCCATCATCATTCTCTAACTGATTGCATAATTCAATCAATGCATTATAAAACGGATTCATTTGAGATTTTCCAATGTTTATAGCAATATCCAACAGACATTGTATTTCCACATTTGTCAAATACTTTTCACCTTGCTTTATTGCAGTCTGTGTCGGAATTGTATATGCCAATATTTTCTCCAATTCGATTCTCGCATCCTCTTTTGTAATCAAACCTTGTCGAAGTTTTAAATTAACCTCAATTCGTTCTTTATATTGTCTGTTAATTGGATTTTCCATAGATGCATATTGACTCAATTCATTTAAATATTCTTGCGTATTTTTAAAATCACGGTTATTGGCATATTGTATAATCTTTCCAACAATTGAAAATGCCCTTACATCTTTTGTTACAATCTGCCATCTTTGATACTCTCCAGATAAATTTAACCGTTCAAATAATTGTCTTACAATATCAATCTGTGGCTTCGTCTTCTTTGCCTCCAAGCGTCCTATCGTCTTTTCAGAACAGATGCCTTTACAGAGCGCTTTCTTGGTAAGCCCTAACATCTCACGTCTTCTGCGAATAACATCACTGATACAATAAGCCTCTTTCTGCTGATACAGATAACAAGAAGTTTCCATTTTTCGTTGTGTTCCACACAAATTATGTACAAAATCGAGCGCTTCCATCCATGCTTTTGCTGTGTCAATCACATTTTGAAGTGCCTGTTTCTTCCTGTTATCCGCAGTCTCTCCTATCGTATTTAACAGTCTTGTCAGTCCCTCTTTTCTGATTTCGAGAAGCTCCCAGAAATAATACATTCTTCCTGTTGTGCGCAATTGTTCGATTGCTACACTGCTAAGTCGCAACAACCGATTCCAATCCCTATTTTCATTTGTTGTGCTGATATACAAATAGTAAATGACCTTGGGATAGATTTTTACATAGCTGTAAGTATCAAACATCTCACTGCTAATATATGCCAAAATCTCCTCACACCGCGAAGCCAATCTTTCTGGATGACAATACCGTTCATACTCCAATATCATATCAAGCTCTTGCACAGAAAGACAAAGATCTTTTATCAATTTGCTATCAATATCTGAAACCGTCAACTTTACTGCTTCCTCATAAATACATGCAATCCGCGTTTTATCCTCATGATATTTCTGCATAATCTGCGCCCGCATCACCATACAAAACTGCCTGCCAAGTTTGTCCTCCGCACTCACTTTTTCATAAGCATCCAACAGCTTTTCCGCCGCCTGAAAATCCGACTTTTCAATAGTGTTTACAATCCTTTGCTTTTGTTTCCACACCAGATAATCTTCATAGAAAAGAAAGTTCTCATAACCATCAGAACACACTCCCAACCTTGCCAAAATCCGGTCGCGAAGTTCTTTATTGGCATAGCGTTTTCCTTTTTCAATTCTGCCCATCAAACTTGATGAACAGATATCCTTACATAAACCTTCCAGCGTGATTCCTTGTATCTCCCTTGCTTTTTTAATGAGCGCAGGAAAATCCCACAGATCAAGCGCCTGCAGTTCATAATACTTTGCACTCTTATTCATAATCTTAACGTTCCACTACATCTTACTACAAGATTGCAGTGGCTTTATCCTTTCGTAATTCTGCATTAGAAATTGTAGAAAAATAGGCAAGCCAAGATGTGTCAATTATTTTCCTACAGTTGCCTACATGTATCGCTTATGCAAAATTAGGAACTGCAAGAACAATATCTTTCTGCACGACGGCCACTATGCTACTGTTCCAAAATATGCAAAAATCCCGATACGGCAAAACAATTACTATTAATTGTACCATATCGGGAAACAACATTGAGTTTTCTTTTTGAGACTATACTATATAATTATAAGTATTTCTTTAACACATCAACCTTGTCCAGTTTCTCCCAAGGTAAATCAAGATCATTGCGTCCAAAATGTCCGTAAGCTGCTGTCTGTTTGTAGATTGGCCTTCTAAGGTCAAGCATCTTAATAATACCTGCCGGACGCAAATCAAAATGCTCACGCACAATTTCCACTAATCGTTCACTGTTTAGTTTGCCTGTGCCAAAAGTATCTATATTGATAGACGTTGGCTGCGCAACACCAATCGCATAAGAAAGTTGTATCTCACACTTGTCTGCAAGTCCTGCCGCCACAAGATTTTTTGCCACATATCTCGCAGCATATGCACCACTTCTGTCCACTTTTGTGCAGTCCTTTCCAGAGAACGCACCGCCGCCGTGACGTGCATATCCGCCATATGTATCTACAATAATCTTGCGCCCTGTAAGTCCCGCATCGCCGTGTGGTCCCCCAATTACAAAACGTCCTGTCGGATTGATAAAAAATTTAGTGTCTGCATCAATTAATTCTTTTGGCAAAATAACATCAAAAACATGTTTTTGAATGTCTTCATGAATCTGTTCCTGTGTTACATCCTCATCATGCTGTGTGGAAAGAACAACTGCCTCAAGCCGCTTTGGCTTACCATTTTCATCATACTCTACAGAAACCTGTGTCTTTCCGTCAGGTCTCAAATATTGTAATGTCCCATCCTTGCGTACTTTGGTTAGCTGTAATGCAAGTTTATGTGCAAGTGAGATTGGATAAGGCATATATTCTTCTGTCTCGTTGGTAGCATACCCAAACATCATTCCTTGATCGCCTGCACCAATCGCTTCGATTTCAGCATCGCTCATACTATTTTTCGCTTCAAATGCCTTGTCCACACCCATCGCAATATCACCAGACTGCTCATCAATCGCAGTAAACACAGCGCAAGTATTTCCATCAAAACCATATGCAGATTTGTCGTAGCCGATTTCTTTCACTGTGTCTCGCACAATCTTTGGAATATCGACATATGCCTTGGTGGTAATCTCTCCTGTCACCAACACAAAACCTGTGCAAGTAGCTGTCTCACAAGCAACGCGACTCATTGGATCCTGTTCCATCAGTGCATCCAGAATGGCATCAGAAATGGCATCGCACACTTTATCTGGATGTCCTTCTGTTACAGATTCTGAAGTAAATAAAAGTTTCTCCATAGATATTTCCTCCTAATTTTAATCGAGTAGGGAAGGTTGCTTCCCCTACTCGCGCGCTGGGCACCCGTCAGCGAACCGATAAATCAGTTTGATGACAAATTTCACTTGGGTGCCCGTGTGCATAAAAAATCCGCTTACTCGTCTGAATAAGCGGAAGTGACTGGTTTCCCGATAATCAAATCCTCTTATTGTTCGAACTGTATTGGATAAACCCATACATACAGTAAATCGCTCAGGTTGGCACCTTCCGTCTATTACACGGGGTTGCCGTAGCTTCACAGGTCCTTTGTACCTCCACCACTCTGAATAAGAGCATCTCACATTTGCATGACGCACAATATTGAATTGTCATATCGTCTTTATCATATACTCATTTATTTTCTATGTCAATAGAAAAATCAGAATTACAAAAAATTCCTGTAACAGTTTAGCTTTCGGCTTCCTGTTACGGGCATCAAGCCATACAAAGCCACGTACCGTAGCTTGATGCATCCCAACCACTACGTATTCCTAGGCTGAACTGTTACAAATTCCTATCCTACTTTTAATTTAAACTTCTGTAATTCCTTTTCTGACTCTACCTTTTCAATCTGCGCACCAATATTTTGAAGTTTTACTTCAAAATCCTCATAGCCACGCTCAATATACTTGATATCGTCAACAATACTAAATCCCTCCGCTGTCAAACATGCCAATACTAACGCTGCTCCCGCACGAAGATCAGGCGCAGTTAAACTAGCGCTCGTAAAACGTTCTACACCCTCGATAATGGCTGTATTTCCTTCCACTTTAATATTAGAACCCATCTTCGCCAACTCATCTACATATTTAAAGCGATTGTCAAAAATGCTTTCCGTGACAATACTTGTTCCTTGTGCCAGTGCGAGAGAAACCGCTATCTGAGGTTGCATATCTGTCGGAAATCCTGGATAAGGCAATGTTTTTACATGGGTATTTTGCAATCGTTTTGATGCTACAACACGCACCGCGTCATCGGACTCCTCAACCTGACATCCCATCTCCATCAACTTTGCTGTCGTGGATTCCAAATGTTTTGGAATCACATTTTTGACAGTGACATCTCCTTTTGTGATTGCTGCCGCAAACATAAAAGTTCCCGCCTCTATCTGATCTGGTATAATCGAATATTCTGAACTATGCAATTTCTTCACACCAGATACCTTGACCACATCGGTTCCTGCACCTTTAATATTTGCTCCCATAGAATTAAGAAAATTTGCCACATCTACAACATGTGGTTCTTTTGCAGCATTTTCAATAACAGTCTTACCTTCCGCCAACACTGCTGCCAACATAATATTAATTGTCGCTCCCACAGATACGGTATCCAGATAGATATGCGCCCCCTTTAGGTGTTGCGCATCCGCGATAATTAGTCCATGTTCAATCTTTACACTTGCTCCTAACGCCTTAAAACCCTTAATATGCAAATCTATTTTGCGACTACCAATATTACAGCCTCCCGGCAATGCCACCTCGGCATGTTTGTACTTTCCAAGAAGTGCACCAAGCAAATAATAGGAGGCTCTAATCTTTTTAATATAATCATCCTCTATTACAAGTCCAGAAATCATTGAGGCATTGATCCTCACAGTATGTCTGTCTGTCCGATATACAATGACACCGATGCTTTCCATTGCTTGAAGCAGAACATTGATATCTCTCACATCTGGTATATTTTCAATCACCGTCATATCATCTGTCATTATTGCTGCTGCCAGCACACCTAAAGCCGCGTTTTTCGCGCCGCCGATTTCAACTTCACCAACTAGAGGATTTCCCCCCTTAATTGCGTACTGTTCCATCGTTCACCTCATATTTTCCTGTAACTGTGACTTGTCTACAAACAAATAGAGAAATTTACTCCTACTCGTCGCGTAACCCATGTCGCCCTAGCGGCCTATTTCCTCTGCATAGGTCTGTACACAGATACATTGGCTTGATTTTGTCAATCAAGTTATTTTGTCATCTATCTAATATTATATATTATTCAATTGTAATTTATCCAAACTTTCTCTGCGAAACCTCTACGATTATATACCTTTTTTTCCTGTTTGTAAACTATCAGTTTGCTGGTGAAAATAGACAAAAAATTTGTTTTTTTGTCTATTTATGCACACGGGCACCCGTCATCAAACCGATTTGTTGGTTCACTGATGGGTGCCCGGCGCGCGAATAAGGGAAGATAAATCTTCTCTACTCGATTATGCACGCAGGTATCCAAATGAAACATATCAGCAAGCCAACAGACAGCCAACACACGAACAAGGAAGACAAATCTTCCTTACTCGATTTGAAACACCCACCATATATGCGAGTGTTTCATCATAATCTTTCCTAATTTAAATATTTTAATGGATTCACAGCGCTACCATTAATTCGTATTTCAAAATGAACATGTGGTCCCGTACTTCGTCCAGTATTTCCACTTAAAGCAATTCGTTCTCACTGTGATACAGTCTGTCCAGTTTTTACAAGCACTTTACTTAAATGTCCATATCGAGTTTGTCTGCCATCTGCATGATTAATATAGACTGCATAACCGTATCCACTTGCCCAGCCTGCATGTACTACAGTTCCTGCGTTGGAAGCGACTACTTTTGTTCCAATTGGCACTGCCCAGTCAATTCCCTTGTGGTTTGTCGAAGCGCCTTTTGTCGGTGCACTTCTTGCGCCAAATCCAGAACTAAGTCTTCCTCCAGAAATTGGCTTTATGTACGTTGGCGGAATTTTTGTTCCACGCTCTATAATTTTAGGGACTGCCTCTGCATACACTTGTTCTTTTAAAATTTCTCTACCGACTTCTTGGCCATTTCTGTAGGAAATAACCGCTGCTACCTTACGTCTGCCAGCAGATGGTTCTTGCAGTGTCACTCTCTGCGTTGTATACCACTCGTCATTTGGAATATACTGAACCTCCGCCTCATAGTCCTCTGTATAGACCTGTTCCTCCTCCCACATAATAGAAAGTTCTGGTTCTGGAACCGTAATGACTAACTCTTGGTCAACACGTATCATTGTATTTTCATCTTCAAGGGCATCATTGATTGCTATTAGCTCATCCATTGGAATATTATTCGTAAGACATATCTGTGAAAGCGTGTCACCAGAAACTACCTTGTAGATAATCTGTGTCTCCTGCTCCTTTGTAACAAGGTTTACCGCCTCCTCCACAGAATTTAATTCTTCTTCGAGTAAATACGCCTCCACAACTTCTATTTTCTCAGCGTAGGCAATATCTGTCAACCCCGCCGCAAAATCTTCAAATCCTCTCTCCACCACTGGTTCCACTGCGGCAAACATAGCATCCAAGTCCGCTGTAATTCCCGCGGACCTACTAAAATCTTCCTCGTCCGCAGCAAGTGTATCCTCCCGCGGTGAAATCACTGCTTCAAGTACATTTATCTCGCGATCTTTGTCCAACTCAAGCTGCACTTGATACTGATTTTGTGCATCATAGGGAGACAATGCCTGCTCAAGCAATTCATGTACTTCATCATAGGAACCCAGATTAACCGCTGTCTCATTCACCTTGACGGTATAAGAACGATGCAGTGTCTTGCGCGTGCTATTTTTCATCACCTCCACCATATTATCAATTACAGTTTGCTCATCATCAACCACAGCCCAAAGTTTTTCACTTCCCTCTGTTGTAATATTCGCATCTATAAACACAAGTTCGTCATTTCCAATCTCCTTCACAACCTGACGTCTTGCCTTGGTTAAAAGCGCATCCAACTGTTCTGTTGACCCCAAATTTCCAACCGGAGTTCCATTTAGCTGAACTGCAAACAAATTATCACCTGTATGTTTAAAAAGCTGTATTGACGGAAACAGGAACACGCAAACTGCCAACGCAATTGCTGCCGCCTCAAGATAACACAGCTTTACCTTTTTATATAAACGCATATCTTCCACCTTTATCAACTAATGTATCTTTTCTGTTCTGGACAGCTTCAGATAATTTACATTTTAACAGCCTTTTATAATATTGTAAATAGCGCATTTTTCTTTCCTTATTTTTTACAAAAAAATTTAGAATGATTTTTAAAGGTATAAAGAGTGCGTAAAATTCCTTTGAGTGCCCGTGTGCATAAAAAAAGGGCTTCAATAAGCCCTTTTTGTCATTTTATCTTTTCTTTCTCAAGTTTTTCTTCTTCGGATAGGATTTCTTCTGTTGTTTGTTCTTCGATAGGTTCTTCTTCAATAGGTTCTCTTTCCTCTATCTGATCGCGCTCATCCAATTTTTCCTGTAGCCGCTCCGCAATATCCTCCGTATGGTCGGCAATACTTCCTTGCCCTTGCGCTCTCAAAATATCATCTTCATCAAAAAGTGATTGCAGTTCCTTTTTTTGCTGTTCTGCCATCACGAGATGCCTACTGCCCATATGTGCAATGCGCAGATCCTTTGCATTACGCTTTTCTTGTAATGCATATGCACGCTCTTTTGACAGATTTTCAATCCCATTTTTCATATCCAAGCTCATAAAATAATCATACATCATTGACAGTTTTTTTCTGGCATTCTCGTCTGTTTCTGCTCCTATGCGCTCTCCAAAGTATTGCCGCATCATATCTGGATTGACCAACGTAGCCACATAGTCAGACATCGCTTTTATCTTTTCCTGAATATGAATGCTTGGCTCGTCGTTCATTTTATAGATGTTGCCGCGTTCATCGAGCAATCCCTGAATCGATTCCCTATTTGTCATCAGATTATATTCGCCTGACGCTTCCATCTGTGAGATTGTCCCTAACATTCCCAATTCCCGTTTTGCCGCAGAAACCCCAATTTTCCCCTCCATAAGGTTGCTATTGGATTCTGTCTCAGTCTCCTGTGTATCCTTCTGATCTGATGTTTTTTCTGTTTGCTCCTCATCATCCTGTTCTTCAAAACTCTCGATCATCATAATTAATTCTGAACTTTTCTTATTGACTTCTTCCTGGTGTATCGCCGCCAATTCCGCTGTCTTTTGCGCCTCTTTTTCCTGCTTACTCGCCTCAGACTTTTGTAATTGTTCAAGATCTTGTAATTCGGTTAACGCAGCTGCCCGTTTTTCTGCCAGTTCCTTTGTTTCCTCGTGGTTATATTGATTTTGTATATTGGCTGTTGCATCTCCCCAAATATGTATCTGAAGAACCAATTCATCATATAGTTCTTCTTCTGTCAGCTCTGAGGCAGTACCTTCCTCTCCCGTTTCTTCCACTGTCAACGTTTGTTGTGCACGCTCCATCTCCTTAACTTTTCGCGATAACTCCATTGCCTCTCCAGAAATAGTCATTCTTACTGCATCAGTCTCCTTCGCCTGGTCCTGTGTCTCTAACATTCTGCGTCGTGTAAGCAAAGAATGACTTTCTTTTGTTTTATATGCATTACTTACAAATTGACTATTTAATTGCTGATGCTGATTTGCTTGATTCCACTGTATTTGCATAATTCACCTCCTGTTAGTTTCAATAACCTCTCAAAATCTTTTCTATATCTAAAAATTGCAAAATTATTTAGATATCGTTTTGTAAAGTCTATTTTATTATAAATCCTTTTATAAAAATAATCTATAAATTATACCAAACAATTTTCCTTTTTTTATTATATCTGCGAACTCCCATCTGCCCGCTTTTGTGGGCAGACTAATCAAGATAGGTGAAATTTTAATTTTACGCTGACTCCCATCTGCCCGCTTTTGCGGGTATACAAATCAGGAGGTGTGAAATTTTAATTTCACATGAACTCTACAGTTAATTTTTTTCTGTAACTCCCATGATTCCGCTTTGCGGAATCATAAATCCAGATGAGAAATGCCGTATTTCAGGCATTTCTTGGTGTGAGACATAGTACTTCTCCACGAAACAGCCTTTGCTGTGAGTGGAAACTGCCACAGGCAGTTAGAAGTACTTCTCACATGAACTCTACAGTTAATTTTTTTCTGTAGAATATAATGTCAAATCATACGTATTTTCTAAACAATTGCTTGTTTCAAAGATTTACCGCTAGCAGATACACAAAATAGGCTATATAACATAGTAAAAATGTTATACCATCACGTCTTGACAGTGTATCATCATCTTTTGACAGAAAGTATAATAAAATTACTGACACAATGCCAATAATTCCATCTATAACAAACGACATTGAAAATGTCACTGGCGCAATCAAAGATACTGTTCCCAGCACAAAAAGAATATTAAAGATATTGCTTCCCAAGATATTTCCAACTGCAATATCTGCATTCCCTTTCCTAGCTGCCGTCACACTGGTCATCAATTCTGGAAGCGAAGTGCCTAATGCAATGATAGTCAATCCAATCAGTCTATCATCAATGTGAAGAATGTCTGATGCAATCACCGTGGCATTATCTACAGCAAGGTCACTTCCAAAAATAATTGCTATAATACCACCCACAATATATAAGCAAAGTAAAAATATATGCTTCTGTTTTTTTGGCGGTTCCTCTGTATCCTTTTCTTGCATTTCATTTTTTGCAGCGCGAAAAAGATGAATTAAAAAAGCTATCATCAGTACCCAAAATATTACCCCCGAAAAAATATTCAATTCTCCAAAAATAACACCAAATAAAACTAGTACCAATGTAATAAACAAATTAAATGGAATATCAAATTTAATGCTAGACTTTCCAATATGCAATGGCACAATACACGCCGATAGGCCAAGAATAATTAAAATATTAAGCAAATTGCTTCCAAGAATATTTCCGATTGCAATACCTGTGGTTCCTGCAAAAGCTGCCGAAATGCTAATCGCTGCCTCCGGCGCACTCGTCCCAAATGCCACAATTGTAAGACCAATAATAATTTGTGGTATATGAAATTTCTCCGCAATTCCTGATGCGCCATCCACAAAAAAATCTGCTCCCTTAATTAAGATAGTAAAACCTATCACCATAAATAAAATACTTTTTACTGCTAACATCTTATCCTCCACATATTAATCCCTCATGCCACTTTGAGCGGCTCAAATAGAAATGAAAAATCTTCTTGTAACATTAAATGTCAAAAAACTTTAAGAGGCTATTACTTCCTAATAGTTCATACTATTAAAAAGTTTTTTGCATATTAATTTTAAATCACGAGAAAAAACGCCTGTCTTTGGCGTTTTTTGGCGTGAAATTTAATACTTCTCCACGAAACAGCCTTTGCTGTGAGTGAAAATTGCCACAGGCAGTTAGAAGTACTTCTCACACGAACTCCCATCTGCCCGCTTTAGCGGGCATACCAATCAGGAGGTGTGAAATTTTAATTTCACACGAACTCCCATCTGCCTGCTTTAGCGGGCATACCAATCAGGAGGTGTGAAATTTCACGGCGGTGCCGTATGCCATAACTTCCGCTGCCCCCTGCATTACTGCCGCAGACGCATAGCGAATATTGACAACTGCATCGGCACCAAGCTTTTCCGCTTCCTCAACCATGCGCTTAGTGGCGAGTGCACGTGCTTCATTCATCATCTCTGTGTAGGCTTTCAACTCGCCTCCCACCAGTGTCTTAAAACTCTGGGTAATGTCCTTTCCCACATTTTTAGACTGAATCGTGCTTCCCTTTACTAAACCAAGCATTTCTAGTTCCTTTCCGCTAATGTAATCAGTATTGACTAAGATCATCTTCTTCTCCTCCTTTAATTTCTTTTATTCTACTTATTAATACTCCAAGCATTATTGCCGCCAATATTAGTGGTATCACAATCATCAAAATTTTAATTCCTGCGGAAATGCTAGGTATTGCCATAAAAATTGCTGCCATTCCAATATAATAGACAATCATAATGAACGCAATCACAATTGGCGCAACCATCTTTTTCCAATATTTCATAGATATCACGCCCCTTTTCTAAATATCGATTTCCAGCGGTTTATCCATTTCGTCAGATACATACTTCCCATTTTTTCTCCGCTGTCGAACACACTCTGTCAACAAATACTCAATCTGTCCATTGACAGAGCGAAAATCGTCTTCTGCCCACGCGGCAATTGCGTTGTATAACTTTGCCGAAAGCCTAAGTGGGACTTGCTTTTTGCCTGAATCACCCATAACATCATTCCTTTTTTGTCAATGTCTTACTATGAAAATAAAGGCCACTTTTTATAGTAAGATAGTAAGGTGCCATGCAGCCTGAAATGGTCTATGCATCACAGGTGCGCATAATAGTTTTTTCCTTAATGCAAACTACCCGAATTTACAATGGGCTGTGCGTCGCGGTTACCACAAAGTACAACTAATAAATTGGAAACCATTGCTGCCTTACGTTCCTCGTCAAGCTCCACTGTATGTTTTTCATTTAACCGCTCCAATGCCATCTCAACCATGCCAACCGCACCATCCACAATCATTTTCCGCGCATCAATAATTGCAGATGCCTGCTGTCGCTGTAACATTACCGCAGCAATTTCTGGAGCGTAGGCAAGGTATGTAATGCGTGCCTCAACAACTTCAATTCCTGCCTCCTCAACTCTTTTCTGTATTTCTTCACGGATTCTAGCTGCAACAATCTCACTCGAACCGCGCAAGCTTCCCTCATCTGACAATCCATCTCCGGTTGTATCGACATTTGGTGCCACATCATAAGGGTAGATACGCACAATATCGCGGAGTGCACTGTCACATTGCAAGGATAAAAATTCTTTGTAATTATCTACGTTAAACACTGCCTTTGCTGTGTCCACAACCTTCCATCTAACTGCAATGCCTATCTCAATTGGATTGCCAAGACAGTCGTTAATCTTTTGTTTATTGTTATTTAATGTCATGATTTTGAGTGAAATCTTATTGTTATAGACTTCCATACTTGTGCCTGCTGCTTTGTTTGCAACCGCTAACATTGTGGGGGAGTCATTCACATCACCACTCTGATTTAGCTTTGTTCGTGCTGCCGGATTCACACTAGAACAAAACGGATTTACAAAATAAAAACCATCTTCCTTCAATGTGCCCACATACTTTCCAAACAATGTGAGTACTAATGCTTCCTGCGGCTTTAAAACTTTCAGTCCAGGTAAAAGTATTGTTGTCACAACCATCAAGAAAATGCTGAAAAAAATAATAGTGGAATACGCATTTACTGCCCCGAAATAAATCCCTATTATTGATATTACATACAATAACAGTATGCCACATAACACCGCCATTCCATTTTTCTTCTTCGATAAAACTCTTTCTTGCATAATGTACCTCCTATCAAAACTCTAATTTATTTATGATTTCTTTTGATATCAAAATCATATCACTTTGTAACTATTTTGTCAATATAAAACTTTATTTTTTCTCTCTGCATCCATGTGCAATCGAGTAAGAACTCTCTACTCGCCGCGCGACTCGTGTTCAATCGAGTAGAGAAGATGAATCTTCTCCTACTCGCGCGCCGGACGTGGGCAGCATTTGCTGCTTATTTCCTCTCCGCGTCTGTGTGCATAAAAAAAGAGAAAGGAAAGTATATTCCCTTCTCACTTTCTTGTGTGGGTTATAAGCGCCCCAAATATTTTTTCCATATCAAATGGTTTTGTCAGATGATCATTCATACCTGCTTCCCGTGTCCCGTGGATATCCTCCTCAAAATCATTTGCGGTAAGTGCTAGTATTGGTATTGTCTGTGCGTCTGCGTGTTCCATAGCACGAATTATTTTTGTAGCTTCCATGCCTCCCATAACGGGCATGTGTATATCCATTAAAATCACATCAAACGTTCCTGGAGGATTGTTTTGAAACAACTCTACTGCAATCTGCCCATTCTCTGCTGCAGTGACAATTAATCCGCGCTCTCTCAAAACTTCTGTCACAATCTCCAAATTTAATAGATTATCCTCAACCACCAAAACTTTGATTCCTATAAGCTTATCTGGCATATTTTCCATACTATTTAATTCCTCATTTGATAATTCTTTTTCTCTTTCCATATTTGTGCCTTATTCAATCTACTTTTCCTATACAAAGACTTAGATAAACACTCAATCTATGCATTCTGTAGTCGAATCTGTTCCTCCTTCACTGTTGGATATTGTACTAACGTTGTACCATTTAGATTTTCTCTGTGCATATCAACCGCTGTAATCTGATGATTCTCATACGTTGTATAATAATAGATTCCTTTGTTGGTATTGCAACAAGATGTGTAGAGTGTAACTTCATATTTTCCATTCTCCAAAATACAACATCCACGTTGCTGGTCAACTGCACCTAAAATATGAAAAAATTGACTGACACTTTCCTGTTCTCCCTCACCACTGACTGCATTCATCTTTATAAAAGTAGCGCGCACAAATCTGGACTGCGAAGACAAATCTCCAGGCAGCCCAATAGCACCCAATCCAAGACTATACTGTTGTAGTTCTAATTTCGGCGCAAAAGTGTTAACTGGCGGCTTTGCAGACAGATGCATATAATTGTTTAGTATAAACAATTGCTCATCAAACGGCGGATTATTTGTCAATACACCAACCGGATTATCATAGACTTTTATCCCATCCGCTACCGCCTCCACTGTAATTGTCTCCTCATTATCTGCAATAATCCAATGTAATTGCGCTGTAGGTAAATTTTCAGTAAATCTTGTATTGCATATATTAATTTTTTCAAGCAGAACTCGTGTTTGTTTAACTGTAGCACATTGGCTAAGAATCCATGGAATTAGCTCAAACTGTGCAATGTTGTCTTTGTCACAGACATAATCTCTGTAAACAGCGTTTCCTACAAAATTGAGTCCTGCCATCGCCAGACCTTTTTCATTAACTGCATCATAATACAATGGATAATTTTCTAGTACATATGCCATGCCAATAATTGCATAATGCGCGTTAATATCTTCCACATTCCGAAACCGAAATGGATAATTTCTAGGAGTAACTGTCACCTCATCACCGTAGGAAAAATTATTATCTAGTGTACGTCCAAAATAAAAATCGGCTGTTTTATAAGTAGCTGCTGTGCACATACAAATCTCTCCATTCATTAATTGATAACTAAATAAACCTTCAAAACAAGTTTTATCGATTCCTATTATACTTACTTTTTTCTATAATATCAATCATGGAGTATATATTTTAACATACAGTTGGTAAGGCTGTGAATAATTATTAAAAAATTTATGCACTGACAGGCATTGGGCTATCGGTCGTAATAAGAATATCATCAATCTTTACACCAAGCACCGCCGCCAATACAACAAGATTATCAATGGTTGGCAATGCTGTTCCATGCTGCCATTTGTATAGTGCCTGCGGCGTAGAAAAGCCAAAGATTTCCTGTAGCTGTCGCACAGATAATCCTGCCTGCACTCGCAACTCCGTAATGTGCTGTCCCGTTTTTACCATATCTATCGTCGGTATCGTGACCATTTTTATATCCTCCTGTTCTGGCTTCTACCAGAGCAGGAGAATATTTTCCAACGCTCTAGTCAGATGCCTTAAAATTATAAATTGGTTTCATAATATTAATAATGTCCACGGACTCCCTAATAACATCAATAATATCCGCAAGCGATTTATATGCCATTGGCGCTTCATCAAGTGTCGCTTCATTGACAGAAGTTGTATAGATACCCTCCATCATTTTGCGGTAATCTTCCATGGATAAACTCTCTTTTGCCTTGGTGCGTGACATTAATCGTCCGGCGCCATGTGGTGCAGAATAATTCCACTCTGGATTGCCTTTTCCAACAGCAAGCACACTTCCATCTCGCATATTTATTGGAATTAATACTTTCTCGCCCTTATGGGCGGCAATTGCACCTTTACGCAATATCATTTCATCTGTGTCAATATAATTATGAATTGTATGAAATGCCTCTGTTCCAGTCATTCCTATTTTCTCTAAAATGACCTCTGCCATTTTCTCACGGTTTCGTTTTGCAAATTGTTGACAAATCTCCACATCATGTAAATAATCCTCAAGAAATGTTCCATACAGATAACATAAATCCTCTGGTATCAAACTGTCTCGATGCTCCCATTTGAGTTCTTTTAATGCACTCTGAATTTCCTTTCGGCGTCCCGCTGCTTTATACTCCACAATCAGCGCATCTCTTTTCTTGAAATACTCCTCCTTGCCTGTGTGCAGTTCAATTGCCAACTGTTGATAGAGCTCTGCCACCTGTTTCCCAAGATTTCTGCTGCCAGAATGTATTACGAGATACTTTGTCTCGTCCTGTGCCATATCCACTTCAATAAAATGATTGCCACCGCCGAGCGTTCCAAGGCTTCTCTCCAAACGCTTTGCATCCTTGAGATTCCGATAACAACGCAACCGCAATAAATCAAATCGTTCTTGTCTGCCTTCCCATACATTCTTTCCTGATGGGATAAAATGTGCTGCTGCATCCAATTTCTCAAAATCAATCTCACCTCTGCCAAGATTCACTGTATACATACCACAACCAATATCCACACCAACAATGTTTGGCACTACCTTGTCAGTAATTGTCATAGTTGTTCCAATTGTACAACCTTTTCCCGCGTGGACATCTGGCATAATACGGATTCTACTGTCCTGTGTAAACTCATAATCGCACATTCTGCGAATCTGCTCGACTGCCTCGTCCTCGATCACTTTTGCATAACAAAGAGCCTTGTTTACCTTTCCTTTGATTTCTAATACATCCTTCTCCAACACTTTTTCTCCCTTCTAATCCACAATAACCTTAGAAAATATCTTTCCTGTTCATTACACGTTCTATACAACTGTCAACAAGTAAAAGAAAACCGCCTATCCTGCAAGACTTCTCCATACAAGATAAGCGGTGATAACCATAAATATGATATTTCATGCCTTTTTGATGTACACTTTACTTTTCCAGCCTAATATTGGCATGACTCAACCAACTTTTTCCTATCTTATATGGACATACAAAAGATAGACTCTGTTTGGAATCCAGCGCCTGTTCAAATGTTTTACTAAATAGGTAATTTGTTCCGTTGATTGATAATGACCTAATCATTATTTTTCCTTTCTGGTAACATACTCGTGTACCATTTTTTCTTTTTCTCCACTATACCACACTTTGCACGAAATGTCATTATACTTGTGGTATAAAATTGTTATTTTTATCTAGTTTTGTCTCTATCTGAGATAATCCTTTTCAATACTTGATTTTGCGAGAATTGTATAACGTAAACTGTATTTATTATGTTTCATCTATAATCAACTCTATTTCGTTCGAATTGGGGGTAAAAATTGTCCATTTCCTTTTGTTTGGTATTCGTAAAACATGGCTGTATAAGTCCATAGTCATCGCAAGACTTGATTTCAGTATCCTGCTGACAGAAATTTGGTAGTTCTCTGACATTTGTCTACAAGAGATGTTCCGAAAGTATACGCTTTCCAAATAAATAAGCATCTTCCCCTTCTGGAACAGAAATATAGATATTCAGGGAATCAATATCATCTGACAAGAAATTTTGACAATACAAGTGAAATTCACGAACATATGGCCACCACTCAGCTATGTATAAACTGGTGGCTGTTTCCTGTCGGAGATACCACAGTGGTGCGTCTTCTGCACCATCATCATGCAACAATCCTATATCTAGTGAATAAACAATATCTTCCAAATGCTCTTTGGGTAAACCCGTTTGAGCCAGTATTCGATGCAAGTCGGGTTTCAGGTCAGGATAATCGTTCTCTACTTTTTCAAACATATCTATTATAGGTAACAACAGCATAAACGTATCATTGTCCAGACTTTTTATCGCATGATAGGAAATACAGGGCTTATACAATTCTTTCCCATCCATTCTGTATTCCACATGATATCGGTACATCTGTATTGTGATTTCTTTCCCATCTATGGCAACTTTATGAATAACAGGTATAATTTCCTGTTTTGTATCTGTTCCAAACATTTGATAAATCCATTCCTGAGAATATGGTAAATACTTTAAAAGATAGTTCTGTAAACCATAACAGTGAGGAAAAGCAGCATATAACCAGTAATGCAAAAAAGGCCAATTTATTATAGATATCATAAAAATACTCCTTTCTATCAATCAAAATCGAAAAATTTTTCCATATCCTTATTTTGTGATAATTTATTCAGAAAGTTTAGAAAAATTTTTTGATTTTGAACAAGTTCTAAATAGTATTCTTGCAGTTAATCATGGTAAACAAAATATCAACAGAATCTATCTGATTAAGTAAGCCGTCTCATCTGCTATGGTAATATTAGCATCGTCTATCAGTACCTCTGGTATGACAATAATTCTTCTGCATAAATACAACCAACAGAAGAATCAATATCAATACCAAGCGCTTTATGTTTCCCTTTATCTTCCATTTTGAAACTCCATTCCTTATCGCACAAACTGTTTAAGCACAGAAATAAAGATATCCATGTTAAGTGGTTTGGAAATATGTGCATTCATTCCATTTTTTAGTGCCGCTTCCTTATCCTCCTCAAGCGCATTCGCAGTCATAGCAATAATTGGCAAACTCTTAACATCCTTTCTTGGCATATTGCGAATCGCTCGTGTCGCTTCATATCCATTCATAATTGGCATTTGTACATCCATTAATACTACATCATAATAATATTCTTCTGACTTTTCTACCATTGAGACGGCATCCGTCCCGTCAGGTGCCGACTCTACAACAAATCCAGCCTCCTCCAAAATCACTTCGGCGATTTCGCGATTCAGCTCAATATCTTCAACAAGTAGCACACGCTTTCCACTAAAATCAGCAAGTGTCCACGCAGCAATTTCATTCTCAGTTTCAATTAGATTATTCGCCGCGAGCAATGCCGCCTTCAAATCAGACATAAATAACGGTTTTGCACAGAATGCAGTCACGCCTGCTGCCTTTGCCTCCTCCTCAATATCAGACCAGTCATATGCAGTCAAAATAATAATTGGCACATCAACTCCTGCCACGCTTCGAATCCTTCTGGCAGTTTCCACACCGCTGGTCTCTGGCATCTGCCAGTCAATAATATACGTATGAAATGCGTCTCCCTCCTCATATGCCATCTGGGCACGATATGCCGCCTCTCTGCCAGACGTTGTCCATTCAGCACGCATACCAATCTGTTTTAGCATTTTACTCACACTGTCACAAACATGGAAATCATCATCAACGACCAACGCCCGCAGACCATCTAGTTCTTTGATCTGTGCCGCATTTTTCTCAATATCTTGCAGTTTTAAAGAAATCTCAACCGTAAAAGTACTGCCTTTGCCAATTTCACTTTCAACCTGGATCTCTCCTCCCATCATTTCCACAATATTTCTTGTAATTGCCATGCCAAGTCCTGTTCCTTGAATGCCAGACTGTGTTACTGTGGATTCCCGTTCAAACGGCTCAAAAATATGTTCTACAAACTCTGGTGACATACCAATACCATTATCTTTGATGATAAATACATAATCACCATACCCATGTCGAAATGTTGTCTTTTGCATAATGCGAAACGCAATGCTTCCGCCTGCTGGTGTATATTTGACAGCGTTGCTCAAAAGATTGATAAACACCTGATTTAGCTTTAAGGCATCTGCAATCACATCCTCATTGACAATCTCGAATGTATCAATAAACAATTCCAACTGCTTTGCCTTTACTTGCGGCTGGATAATATTCACCAAATTGTGCATCAACTCAGAGATATTACAATCCTGCTCTTTAATCTGCACCTTTCCACTTTCAATCCTACTCATATCCAAAATATCGTTGATTAGACTAAGCAAGTGGTTGCTGGAAGAAAGTACCTTCTGCAAACAATCTCGAACCTGTTCCCGATTGTCAATATGACTTACTGCAATCGTTGTAAACCCAATAATCGCGTTCATTGGTGTGCGAATATCATGTGACATATTGGAAAGAAAAGTAGTCTTTGCCTTGTTTGCATGTTGTGCTTGCATCAAAGCATCCTGTAATACCTGCGTCTGTTCTCGTTGCTTTTTGACATTCTCTGTAATCTCCTTCTTTATTACCATGACCATAATGTCGCCTGTTCTATCATCCTGCGTCATAAGAAAGGATTGACGCACACAGATTTCCTGCTCATCAATATCTTTGCCCCAATACTCAACACTTACTTCTGCCTCGCCAGCCGCATAACAATCTTTTAAGTACGCTAAATTTACAACTGCATCATAATCCTCTATTGATTCTTGTGATACATATTTTCTGCGCCGCTCAAACCATTCCGATGCACGGCAAGGAGGTTTTAATCCCGTTATACCAAACAAAGAAATCTGTTGCCCATCCACTGTGCGCAAGATATCTTGCTCGATTAAATCCTTTGTTAGATTAAACTCAAAGGTGTAAATAGAATTGGACATAATCGCAAGCTGATACTGACGTTCTTTACGATTTGCAAGAAACATTTGCTCTTGGATTTCTAATTCTTTTTCCTTAACTTCTGTGATATTTTGTCGAATAATTAGTGCCTTAGTTGCTGTACCATCTTTTTTTTCCAGACAAATAATATTCATATGTTCCCACTCTGGCTGTCCCTTGCGCAGCACTTGACGTTCAAAACGCATATCGCTTTGTTCTGTCAATACTTGAACAAGTGTTTCTCTATCAATCATTTTAGCAAACTCTGTCTGCTCATCCTTGTCAATCATAATCGAACATAAATGTGCTGTTAAGTTTTCATACTGTCCGAAGATATTTAGTGTGTCATCTTCTGCTCTTGTTCCTGCAAGATACTGATAGGTTCCTGTCTCAAGATCAACCAGTGCGAACCGAGAAAACAGTGTTGTAATACCCTTAATAATATAGCCCATCTCTCGGTTTTCATTTTGTAGTAGTTTTTTCTCCCTCCCCGCTCGGATAATCAATGTAATAATGTAAATGACAAACAGCATAATCAGCATTATTTCCAGCTGAATTCCCACAATATTTTCGTCCCGAATCATGCGCTGTGTAACGCTCTTTGGAAATGTCTGCACCAAAACAAAGTCGTAATCTTTTAGATGTGTTGCACAAAGATTATCTGTCTTATAACCCTGTGCGCAGATAAAAGAACCTTCACCGCCATGCGCAAAGATTCCTTTCGCTTCCTTTGCCACCTGACTGTCAATCACATTGTTTTTCACTAAAGTATCAATTAAATCTTCCTCATAAATATCACCGTCAGAGCTTGCAATGGCCCTTCCGTTTGACATGCACAGATACACATCTGCCGTCTCTCCAAAATAGCTTGTTGTCAACATATCTTTTATGTATTCTTCTGCGAGATAGGACCCCCTTAACACTCCAATAATCTCACCTTGATATCGCACTGGCGCATAGAAACTTATCATCGTCTCATTAAAAAAATAGGAATCTAGTATCACTGCAATACCGCTCTCTCCTCGCATTCCTTTCTGATAAAAATCTCGGTCCGATGCGTCAGAAGTCCTTCCATCAGAGGTATGATTTATCCCTGCAGGATCAGTAAAAAGCACTGCATCAAACAGTGCATTATGCTCAATTTCCTTCAAAAGTCGTTCGTCAATAACAGGCTCATTTAATCTTTCACTGACAAAGTGTGCATACGTAGTTATCAGTGCCAGTGCATTGTTCATTTTCTCATTAATTCGTATCATGGTTTGTCGTGCCGAATCCGATGCATAACTTTTATTTCGCTCCTCCACATGAATACTGTTCTGATTTGTATACCAGCAAAATAAAATAACCACAGCAATTAAAAGAAATATAACAATTACAATATCTTGAAACGACTTTTTTCTTTTCATATAACTTCTCCCTACCTCATATCTGTCCTGACTTTTTAGAAATATTATACTACCACAGTTTTCATGCGTCAATGCAGTGTGAAAATCTAAAAAAGGCGCATGAAACAGTTGTGCCTCATACGCCCTGCCAAAACTTATTTTTTCTTAAGAACCAAGTGTTGTGGTAGACCATTAACCATAAATGGTTGATAATCCCCTTGAATCAATGGTTCTATGTAATTGATAAATTCATCTGTCACATAATTTCCTTCTCTATTTACCCAATTTCTAGGAACCACCTTTTCATTATTTGCGATGCGATGTACATCATAAATACCAGCAGCACTCATATAAGGATCGTCAGAAACACGGTCAATAACAACCATCTTGCCAGTGTCTCCTTCATCCGCTGCCTTTACTGCAGCACCACCTACCATAAATGCCTCATTTACATCGACACGTGAAGCCATGTGAGACGCACTTCTCTGTAATGTGGAGAACTCAATACTACGCGTCTTGCAACCAATCTCTGCGCCTAAAAATGTAGCTAGATATGCGGCTGTTCCCTGAAGTTGCTTATGTCCAAAAGCATCTACATAATCTCCTCCACCAGAGAGCTCACAGACATATCTGCCATCGGAAAGTTTGATTCCTTCTGACACAGCAATAACAATAGATTCCTTCTTCTTTATTAATTCCTGTACTTTTTTGTGGAATTTATCAATATCAAATGGAACCTCTGGCAGATAAATCAAATCTGGGCCATCACATTCCTCTGTCTTTGCAAGTGCTGTCGCACCAGTAAGCCAACCCGCATTGCGTCCCATAACCTCAATGACTGTAATCATAGTTTTATGATAAGTAAGTCCTAGCGCATCACGAATGACCTCTTTTGTAGAGGCTGCAATATATTTTGCTGCACTTCCAAAACCCGGGGTGTGATCAGTCAATGCCAAGTCATTATCAATTGTCTTTGGCACACCTAAAAATTTCTGTGAATAACCTTTTAATATTGCATAGTCAGACAACTTTTTAATGGTGTCCATAGAGTCATTTCCGCCAATATAGATAAAAGTTTCAATATCCAGTTTATCGAGAATATTAAATATTCTATCGTAGATATCAGGATTTTCATGGATTTCTGGTAATTTATAACGACAGGAGCCCAAGAAAGCGGATGGTGTTCTCTTTAATAGCTCAATATCCATGTCTGAATGAATCTGTGTGGACAAATCCACATACTGCTCATCCAAAAATCCCTGTACTCCATGTAGCATTCCATATACCTTATGAAATCCTCTCTCCTTAGCAGTCTTGTACACTCCTGCAAGACTGGAATTGATCACTGATGTGGGACCACCAGACTGACCTACAATAATGTTTCTTTTTTTCTCCATTTGATTATCCTCCTTATTATTTGAACCTGCCTATACTGTTCCTGCATGGCAGAATCTTTATTACTGTTTGCTCATTCACCAAAATATATACTCTTTCGCATTTTGTGTGCAAAGCAACAAATACCTAACAGGTTGCTCCGCCCACGACATTTTTCTTCAAAACCTGTTCGCGGTCAATTGTGTTGTTTAACAGCTTTTCCTGTACATACTCAAATCCAAGCCGGTCAATTGTATCTGCAAACCGTTCTCCAGAAAGCCCCTCGTCTCGGAAGAATAAAATTGCATGTTCTGTCATTGCAATTACTTCTTCCTCGGATGTAAAAATTTTTTCAATCATATGGCCTTGTGCCACTTTCTTTCCCCAGCGCCCTCCAATATAAATGCGATAACCCACTTCGGACTCATTCACTGCACCAAATGGACATTTGCCTATACAACGTCCACAGTGATTGCATGCATCAGATGCAATCTCGATCTTTCCATTTTGCATCTGTGCCACATGAATTGGACATCCCTTCTCCACCTGACACACTTTGCAGCCACGGCATTTTGACAAATCAATCTCTGGCACGCGTTGACCAATAATTCCAAGGTCGTTTAAATCCGGTTTTACACAGTTATTAGGGCAACCACCAACCGCAATCTTAAACTTGTGCGGGAGTGCGATATTGTGATATCCTTCATAATAAAGTTCATGTAACTTCTGCGAAAGCGCAAAGGTATCAATCAAACCATATTGACAGGTGGTTCCCTTGCAAGATACAACAGGACGTACTTTAGAACCTGTACCGCCAGTCTCAAGCCCTGCCTCTGCTAAAAATTCTCGGATGGCATCAATGCTATCATATGGAACTCCTTGTATTTCCAATGTCAGGCGTGTGGTCATTGTCACTTCACCTGTTCCAAACCGCTGTGCTGCCTCCGCAATTTTTTTCTGCTCCTCCGCTGTAATCTTTCCATTTCTTGTAATCACACGAACATTAAAAATATCGTCATAACGCTTATCTTGCAGGCAGCCAAGTCCTTTTACGCGCTTGATATCTTCTGGTGATAACTTGGCGCCATTGCGTGCCACTTTTACTTCATTAAATGTGACGCCGCCTTCCAAAACACATGTGTTGGTATATCCCAATGCCTTTAACCGATTCTGTAAAAAATATCCTCGTTTGCCCTTTGCGCACACAAGCAAAAGTTTTGCATCCTTTTCGAAACCCTCCAGCGGTTCCGCCACCTTGGAAAGTTCTATCCAGCGCGCATTAGGAATCGCTGGTGCAGGCTGTACATCTAATACAATATAATCTTTTGCAGCACCAGAAGCATACTCTGATGGACTCATGCTATTGAATACGCCATCTATTTTATTCTCCAATATGTAACATGCAGTAACAAATGGATGAATCGCTGTGGAAAATGGTGGCGCATAAGCAAAATCCATCGTATCGAAGTCATCTAGTTTCATGCCTTGATAAAGTCCTGTCACAGCAATATCTACCATTTTATCCACAGCGCCTGCGCCAAGCACCTGAATGCCAAGCAGTCTGCGCGTTTCTTTATCCGCTGTAAGTTTTACAATAAAAGAAGATGCACCTGGATAGTAGTGTGCTTTGTCATCCAGAATACAAACTACCGATTCCACGTCAAATCCAGCAGCCATTGCTTGCTCCACTGTAAGACCAGTTCTACCTCCATTTAAGTCTGGAAGTAAACGCACAACTCCAGTTCCTAAGCATCCATTATATCCATTTCCCTGTCCATACAATTTTTTCGCCATCGCACGCGCAGTAAGATTCGCTGTTGACCCCATCGCTGACCATTGTGGTTTCTGCGTCAATACATTTTTTACCATTGCACAGTCACCAACTGCATAAATATCCGGCAAGTTTGTCTGCATATTTTCATCCACAAGGATTGTTCCCTTTACCATTTCAATCCCTGAATCGTTCAAAAACTCTGTGGCTGGTCGCACACCAATTGCCAATATTACAATATCTGCTGGCAGAACGCCGTTGTCTGTGCGCACGCTTTCTACCTTTTCAGTTCCGTTGATTCCCTGAAGACTGACAGATGTGAGCACGCGCATTCCGCTTGCTTTCAATTTGCGTTTTGCATATCCTGCCATATCAGCATCAAATGCGTTGGGCATAATCTGTGATGCAGCGTCAATCACGGTCACTTGCATTTGCAACGCAGCAAGATTCTCTGCAACCTCCAGTCCAATAAAACCAGCACCACATACTACCGCTTTGCGGCACTGATTGGTCTTTGCATACGTGCGAACTGCCTCCGCATCATCTGGTGTGCGCACACAGAACACTCCTGTAAGCTTCACCCCTTCCACAGGAGGAACAAAGGGCGCCGCTCCTGTGGCTATAATGAGCTTATCATAATCTTCTAAAGATTCATTTCCATCTGTGCGTCGAAAACAAACTTGTTTATTTGTACTATCTACTCGAATTGCCTCGCACCCAGTCTCCACCTGCGCACCTGTCAATCCTGTATATTTTGCCGGTGAATTTACTATCAGTTCTTCCCTTGTGGCAATGTCTCCGCCAATATAGTATGGAAGTCCGCAGCCAGCATAAGAAATATCTGTACTCTTTGTAAAAATCTTTACCTCCGACTGTCGATCAAGACGTTTAAGCTTGGCTGCCGCTTTTGTTCCCGCCGCAACTCCGCCTAAAATCACATACTTCATTGTTACTCCTCCTATTCTTCGGGTATAATTAATTCCTCGATCAGCCCACATAATAATAGTATAGTGCAACTTGCCCTTATTATCAATAAATTTTATTTAAATATTGTGAAGTTTTATATCACTTTTCACACCATGTACTTGTTGCATCATATCAAAACTGGTATCAATTGTTGCAACTCACACCAAATCTTCTTATTTAAGGAATACGAACTCCGACGTAGATATGAATTGCAACAATTTTATTACTATTTTTTATGATAGTCTCTATAATATAGCATCACAACCAAATTCCTTAACGAAGCCTTTCCACAATCTGTTTAATTGCCTCCACTGTAAAATCTATCTCCTCTTTTGTTGTATCTTCCGAAAGTGTCATCCTAAGGGAACCATGTGCAATCTCATGTGACAGCCCAATTGCCAGTAGAACATGTGATGGGTCTAGTGCTCCAGAAGAACAAGCAGAACCAGACGATGCGCAAATTCCTTGTTGGTCAAGCAATATCAACAAAGATTCCCCCTCAATAGATTCAAAACAAACGTTTGCATTATTGGGAAGCCTGTCTGTTGGATGACCATTCAATCTGCTGTGAGGTATTTCCTTTAATATCCGCTCAATCAGATAATCTCGTAGCTCTGTCTCTTTTTTCATACGCGCGTCAAGACACTTTGCCGCAAGCTCCGCGGCCGCTCCCATTCCTACAATGCCAGGCGTATTTAGCGTTCCTGCACGACGCGAACGCTCCTGTGCGCCACCATGTATTAAGGGACCAATACGCACCTCTTTTCGGATATACAGAAATCCGACGCCCTTGGGTCCATTCAGTTTATGTCCACTGGCACTTAACAAGTCAATGCCCATCTCGTCTACATTAAGCGGAATATGCCCATATGCCTGCACTGCATCTGTGTGAAAAAGTATTTTATTTTTCTTTGCAATTGCACCAATTTCCTGCAAAGGCTGTATTGTCCCAATCTCGTTGTTTGCCGCCATCACTGTGATCAAAATAGTATCTGGTCTAATCGCCGCTTTCAGCTCATCCAATTTTATTTTCCCCTGTGCATCCACATTTACATACGTGACTTCAAAACCGTGTTTTTCAAGATACTGGCAAGTGTGCAGCACAGCATGATGCTCTATTGTGGAAGTGATAATATGCTTTCCTTTTGTCTTTTTAAACTCTGCTGCAGCCCTGATTGCCCAGTTGTCAGACTCACTGCCTCCAGCCGTAAAATAGATTTCTTCTAATCGTGCTCCAATTAATGCAGCTGTCTTTTTTCGCGCCTCGTCCACAGCCTTTGCAGAACTGCCAGCAAAACTGTAGATTGCTGACGGATTGGCATATTGTTCACAAAAATATGGTTTCATCGCGTCAAATACTTCCTCAGACATTTTGGTAGTCGCTGCATTGTCAAGATATATCATTTTAATCCTCCCCCTCATTCTTTTTTACTTTTATTATTTTTGCAGAATCAAAAAGGCACAAAGTACCCCTAACAGTATTGGATATAACAGGGTGAACATCGAAAATACAAAGCGATTTTGTCTGTAAAAACTTTGTTCTTTCAAATCTATTATCACTTGCCAAAATCCTTGTAGTGTACACAGTACCACTGCAATTATCGCTGCTAGATAAGAAGGATATATTGTACGTTTTGTTTGATTACTTTTTGTGGAAGCATTCATATTTTCTGCATCCTGACTATTTGTATTAAATCGTTGTATTTCAAATTGAAATGTTGTTTCGCCTTGTATCTCCTTACGAAAACAGTCTGTTATTACAGTTTTTAAATGTTCTATATCCATTCCTGTTTGTTCGATGGAATTATTTTGTATTAAATAATCCATAAACCACATAAAAGACACTTGATGAAAAATGCGTTCAAATATAATTTCATTCACAACAGGTACGGCCACTGCGTCTGCATCTTGATACACAATAATCTCTCGTTTTGCCTTCTGTGTAGTCATCTTATCAGTCAGCATTGATGGAAGGATATAACCGCATTCCACTTTTCCCTTTTGCACTGCGTCACGTACCTTCGCATCGCTCTCATACATTTGAAATTGTACTAGACCATTATATGCACAAAGTAATTCCGTAAAATCTCCTGATGCGTCATAAACTGCTACTTTAATCTGTGTCTGTGCGTTTTGCTCCATCTTCATAATTGCCGCAGACAGCACTAAAATGCAAAAAAGACTAAGCCAGATACTTCTTCTATGCAAAAAACGCCGAAATAACACCATACCCAATGATGGCACCGAAATTTTTTTGTTAATTCTCCTTTTATGCATTCGAGCATTTACATTTCTTTTCTCATCACATTGCATTGACCAAACAGCTATCAAAAACAGCAATAACCCCCAAAGCAAAAGTCCAGTCACCACATACTGCAATTCTTGTGCATCACCAGTAAGCACCATTGTAAAGCCCTTTTTGACCATGGAAGCTGGCAGTAGTTTTCCAATTGTTGCTATGGCATGCGGCAACAGCACAGACGGAATTAGGCACCCTGATAAATATGCTTGTAACATCGCCAAGACGCCAATAACCACCAGCGCTGACTCGCGTTTTTCTACAAGCTGATAAATCATCATAAAATATACTGTTAAAAATAATATCATTAAAAACAGTCCGACGATTCCTGATAATGTCAAATGAATCGTCAGAGACATATCCAATTTAGGCAAAAGGATCCTTAACAGACCAAATGGCAACAGTAAAGTCACAAACATCAACAGAAATCCTGCTTGACATCTAGAGACAAACTGTGCTGCATATCCTACTCCAATCCGCTTAGCAACCATTGTTTGTTGCAGGCTACTACGCTTGCAAAACACGCCAAAAAATAAGCCTGCAAACAAACCATATACTGTTAAAAATGCACTCCCATAATAAACTACATAAGTGTCATTTTCCGTCAGCGACAATGTTTTTGTCTGAAATAGTTTCTCTCGCCCTGTAACTGTTGTAAGATTAAATTGATTGATATCATCATATAGAAACTGTAATCCTTCCGCAGAAAGCTCCTGAAAAACTGCCCCCACTGCATAAATTTCAGCTTGTGCAGTGCCAAGCATTCCTATTCCTGCAGTAGCAAGTTCTTCAAACAACAGTTCTGTAACTGTGCGTAATCCGCCTTCTGACGGCACGCCAGAACCTTTTTGTGGCAGATATAGAGTAGCAGGTGTATTGCTCCCAGACAAAATTTCATTCATAATATTTGGTGGCAGAACAATCAGTGCTGACAGTTCTCCGCTTTCTAGAAGTTGGTTCCCCTCCTGTTCAGTAACTGCTTCTAAGCTACAAATGCTCTGAATAGATTCCATATTCTGTACATAGGAAACTGCCAGATTCGTCACCACATTTTCTTCTGCTGTGTAACCAATTCTTAATTTGGGTCCTTCACCGTCTTTTATCCACACTATTTTTGCACAAAAGGCAATGATACTCGCAGCTATCAGACATACTACTGTCAGTATTATTGCCCTCCTTAAAATTAAGGGCAGCATAGCAGCCGCCCTTTTATACTCCATTTGTAACCAAACAATTGTTTTGTTCTCATTCATAGATTTTAATACAATGTACCATATAACAGACTGGTAATATCCCCTTCACTCATTTCTAAAACATTGGTTGATTTTTCTGGCACTTCAATCTGATTCTCCGCAGGTTCTGTAGACATAGAGCCAGTCATTAACAGAAGGTCTTCCCCATCGATTGTAATTGCGGCATTGTCAATCTCGATAGTGTAACGCTCACCTTTTTCAATATTTGTGTACGCACCCTCCGCGCTCAATCCTAAACTGCTGTCTGGCGTATCCATCTGCATTTGCATTTCATAAGATTGATCTTCATACCCCCAACTGCCAGCATACCCAAAAGTAATTTCATCACTACTGCGATTATCTTGGAGTACAAATGTTAAATCCTCTATATAACTATCCTCTGTTATTTCAGCCATTCTTGAAATTCCAAAATACAGGATTTCCTCCCCTGCCTGCAAATACACACCGCCCTCAATACAGTCAAGTGCGCGCTCTGTGCCTGAAAATGTAATATCAACCGAAAGATAGTCAAGATTTGTATATTCACTTGAGATTTCAAGGTCTTCCGGCGTAGAGATATTGACAATTCTTCCTTTTTTATCCAAATAAAAATCCAATACAATATCCTGTTCAAAACGCGTTCCGAATATATGTTCTATTGCACTGTCCATTTGTTCTTTTAGCTCATCAAAATCTCCGCGGAATGTAGTTTCATATCCCCTCATAAACTCTGCATAATAATTACTATTTAATATATCATCACACAGAGTCTCCATCGCTTGATTGTATGCATCCTTGTCCACTGTCACCTGCACACCACCGTATTCTGCAGAGTCTTCATCAAAAGAAAACTCTCTCTTTTCCTTTAACGTCTCAATCTTTGTGGCGCCTGCTATCACTTTGCCTTGTTTCTGGAAAAGTGTATAAAGTTCTCCCATTTCCCCAGCATTCTTAATACTTTCTGTCACATCTGTATCTTCAAACAACGTCAAGGAATAATCTTCTGGAAGCGTTTCATTTATAATTTTCGACCATGCTGACTTATTAAAATCCCTGCCCAAATTAGTCAAGTCAAGGCTGTACACCTGATCTTGAAAGATGATTGGCACACTCAAATATAATGTATTGTCCGCTGCGACCACCTTTCCAACGCTCATCTCAATACCATATGTTCCAAGGCTTAAGTCGTACTCTGCCATTTTCTTGCTGTAATCGGTAACTGCATCAATCTCCACGCCAACATTGCTGAACGTTCCTGATGACTGCGGGTCCGTAAACGACAAATCGATATTGGTGTGCATTGGCTTTGTCTTTTTTAATTTATTCAGCTCGACAAATCCAATATCCTCAGCAACCGAATTTTGATAGGCCGCCATCTCCTTTGTCATGTTTGCAAATCCTCTTGCCAATTGATTCTTGGCATTGTCCCCAAAAAGAGATTTGACAAGCAATACACTAACGCCAATCGCAATAACGACTGCGGCGGCACACAAAAGACCCGCTATCAATCCAGTTTTCTTTTTCTTTGGCCTTGATGCAGGTGCTCCCTGTACTGGTGGTGGGTTTTGCACAGAACCAAAGCCCATCAAATCGCCACCCATAAAACCTTGCGATTGATATACAGATTGCGACTGCATTGGATTTTGCTCTGCCTCTGGCGCAACTGGTTTTGTT
>ERZ779637.393-NODE-393-length-30057-cov-7.987701_pt1 | contig 30057 bp, 29 predicted proteins | sample MGYA00514196_ERZ779637 | MGnify/ENA primary metagenome ERZ779637 (study PRJEB29562, sample SAMEA4376700) | mouse gut metagenome | isolation source: Cecum | study: EMG produced TPA metagenomics assembly of the A DSS colitis mouse model was used to assess the...
CATAAAATGGAAGATGAATAATAAGTGACGGAACTAAAATAATCCAGCCAATTCTCCACCAAAGTTTTCCACTGTAATGATGAGCAAAAAGCCATGTATCCATATTCTTCTTAGAACGGGAGGTTCTATATCCAATCAGAGAATTTATCTTTGGCGGATTTTTCCTCTGCTGTCGAACACATGAAATTTTTCTGTATCGTCTTTTACTAAAAGATTGATAAGATCAGTATAGAAATGCTTTTCGCGTGCGATAAAGAAGCAAACACCCCATTCGGGGCATTTGCCTCTCGCGGCATTTACAAATACCGTTCCACGATATCCTGCATGTCCTTCCACTTGTCCTCCATATCCTTCACCATGCAAAACTGTGTCCTGCAGCGGTCCAGATTATGTTCCGGGTAGTTGACTTTGAAATAATGGTCCCCCTCCAGGTAATCCGTCAGGAAACGCATACCGCATTCCAGCGTCATGATTTTAGCGCCCATCGGCAGCATTCGGATTTCCTTTTCCGTCAGCGAACCTTCACAGCCTTCGGTAAACCCTTTGGTATACAGGGCGAAAAGTTCCAAATCACAGGAAATTTTCGATAAATCCTTTTCGTCCTCCGCACCCGTATTTGCCCCAAAACGTATGGAATCCCCATAATCATAAAGCGCGGAACCGGGCATCACCGTATCCAAATCAATGACGCAGATACCTTTTCCCGTTTCATTGTCCATCATAATATTATTCAGCTTTGTATCATTATGCGTTACGCGCAGGGGCAGTTCCCCCGATGCCAGCATACCACACAGTATACCGCACTCCCCGGCACGCTCCAGCACGAAATTTATTTCTTCCTGCACGCCTGCCGTCCTGCCGCATACATCCTTTTCCACTGCCGCCCGGAACTTTTCCAGCCGGTCTGCCGTATTGTGGAAATCCGGTATCGTCTCATGCAGGCTCGCCGCCGGATAATCCTCCAGCAGTTTTTGGAAATGCCCGAAAGCTACCGCACTTTCATAAAAATCTTCCTGCTTTTCCACCGCATCATAACTGGTAGCGCCTTCCACATACAAGCACATCCGCCAATAAGTACCGTCTTCCAGTTTACAGTAAGATTCGCCGGTATGGGTATGGATGACATTTAATGCTTCCCGTTCCGGATTTCCGCCGTTTTCACGGATTTTCCTTTGCAGGAACGATGTCACACCCACCACATTCTCCATCAGCCCTTTGGGATCTTTAAAAATCTCATGGTTCATTCTTTGGAGAATGTATTTCTTTTCCCTATCCCCGGCACGGCAGGTCAGGAGAAAAGTATCGTTAATATGTCCGCTGCCATAAGGCACAACCTGCTCTTTTTCCCCGTCCAGCCGGAACTTCCCCGCAATCTGCATTAACTCCGCTTTTTCTTTTCCCATACTGTCACCTTATCCTTTCACACCGCCCCGTACAGCGCATCGCCCGCATGGCATTGATGATGGCGATGACCGCCACCCCCACGTCGGCAAACACCGCCGCCCACATGGAAGCCATACCTGCCGCGGCGAGCAGCAGCACCAGCACTTTTACGCCGATGGCAAACACGATGTTCTGCCTTACGATTCCAAGGGTCTTTTTTGATATTTGGATGGCACGGGCGATTTTGGACGGTTCATCGGTCATGATTACCACGTCCGCCGCCTCGATTGCCGCATCGGAACCGAGACCGCCCATCGCCACGCCGATATCCGCCCTTGCCAACACGGGCGCATCATTGATGCCGTCACCCACAAATATCAGTCTGCCTTTTTCCGATTTTGATGCAAGCAGCCGTTCCACCCGGTCCACCTTATCCGCCGGAAGCAGCTCCGCATATACCTCGGGTATTCCGAGGCGTCCTGCCACGTCTTCGGCGGTACGCTTCCTGTCCCCGGTCAGCATAACGATTTTTTTCATCCCCGCTGCCTTAAATCCGTCCACCGCTTTCTTTGCATCGTCTTTCACCTCGTCCGCAATCACGATGTAACCCAGGTACCGGTCTTCTTCCGCCACATGCACCACCGTCCCGATTTCCTCCGAAACGGACGGTTTAATCCCCTGGCGTTCCATCAGCCTGTCATTTCCGACATACACCCTTTTCCCATCGATAACCGCACAGACTCCGTGACCCGCGATTTCCTCCACATCCCCCATCCGCGCCCGGTCCGTCTCCTCCCCGTACGCTTCATAGGCTTTCTTAAGGGATACGGAAATGGGATGGTTGGAATAGCTTTCCGCATATGCCGCCTTTCCCAACAGTTCCCGTTCACCAATCCCCTCTGCCGGAACCAGCTTAGTGACCGCAAAACTTCCTTTGGTCAGCGTCCCCGTCTTATCCATCACCACCATCTCCGCACCGGCAAGCGCTTCCAGATAATTGCTTCCCTTAATCAGAATCCCTGCCCTGCCGGCGCCGCCAAGTCCCCCGAAGAAACTGAGGGGAATGCTGATAACCAGGGCACAGGGACAGGAAATAACCAGGAAGCTCAGCGCACGGTAAATCCATTCCTGCCAGCCGCCGCCTGCCGCCAAAGGCGGAACCACTGCCAAAAGCACCGCACAGCCAACCACAACGGGTGTATAGTATCTCGCAAATTTCGTAATGAAATGTTCCGCTTCCGATTTTTTGCTGCTTGCATTTTCCACCAAATCCAAAATCTTTGCCACGGTGGATTCCCCAAACTTTTTCTCCACTTCCACTTCCAGTACGCCGGACAGGTTCACGCAGCCGCTGATAACGCCGTCCCCTTCCTCCACGTCGCGGGGCAGGCTCTCTCCTGTCAGTGCCATGGTATCCAGCGTGGAAGCCCCCTTGCGGACTACACCGTCCAAAGGAATCCGTTCGCCGGGCTTTATGAGAATCCGTTCACCGATTTCCACTTCCTCCGGTCCGATTTCCACCGTTTCCCCGCCGCGTATAGCGTTGGCGCTGTCAGGACGGATATCCATCAGCGACGCAATGGATTTCCTCGACTGGTTCACCGCATAAGACTGGAAACATTCCCCGACCTGGTAAAAAAGCATCACCGCCACCGCTTCCGGGTAATCCCCCACGAAAAACGCCCCCACCGTGGCAACCGTCATAAGGAAATTCTCGTCAAATACCTGCCCGTGCCCGATGTTCTTCACCGCATTTTTCACCACGTCGCCGCCGATAACAAAGTAAGCGGCAAGAAACAGGGCGAATTCCAAATATCCGTTGATTCCGGACGCCAAACCGGAAAGCAGCACCGCCGCCGCATAAACCGCCGCACCGGCGCCCACCCTCTTAATCCTTCTTTTTAATTTCCTGCTCATCTCATCCACCTTCCGTATTACGCCCAATGTCCCCCCGGTTTCCCCGAAGCGTTTTCCAATGCCCCGCAGGAAAAGCCGCCGTTATTTCTCCACAACTTCCACATCCGGCTCGAATTTCTTCACTGTCTTTTTGATTTCCTTCGTAATCTTATCCGCCCGCGCATCCTCCACTTCCACTACCAGCTTTTGCGTAAGGAACGTTACCGTACTGCCCGTCACGCCTTCCAGTTTCGCCACTGCCGCCTCGATTTCCGCCGCGCAGTGGGCACAATCCAAATCTTCCAAAATATAAGTTTTCTTCATATCCTTTTCCTCCTGTCTCTCCTGTTCCTTTCCTTAACCGTCCCATTATGGAAACGGCATCACCCGCCGTCTTCCTCGATGTGGTCCAAACCCTGGCTTAAAATCGTTTTAATATGCCCGTCCGCCAAAGAATAGAATACGGTCTTCCCCTCGCGGCGGTTCCTTACCAAATCCATCTGCTTTAACGTGCGCAACTGGTGGGATATCGCCGACTGGGTCATATTCAGGATTCCGGCTAAATCGCACACGCACATCTCGGAACACATCAGCACATATAACATCTTAATCCGCGTGGAATCCGCAAACACCTTAAAAAAATCCGCCAAATCATACAGTTTATCTTCCTCCGGCATCTGCTCATTCACCTTTGCCACGATATCCTCATGCACATGGATGTATTCACAGCGCTCCACCGGTTCTTCTTCCCGTTGTTTCATCTGACTCACCACTCCTTTCCGGCTTTTATATGAATGACTGTTCATATGTTCATTATATCATTCTTCCGCCATATGTCAACCGTAAAATTCATTTCCGTGACAGATTTCCATACGTTATTGTATTTTTCGTTTGGGTATAGTATCATAAACCACACATCCACAGAAAGGAAGAAAAGCGACATGAAGGAACAAAGCAAACTGCTTACCATCGGACAATTCGCAGCCCTCCACGGCATTAACAAAAAGACGCTGATGTGGTATGACGAAACCGGTCTTTTCAAACCTGCCGCAATCAATCCCGAAAACGGATACCGCTGCTACACCTACCGCCAAAGCCCCCTCCTGGAAACCATTCTGCTGCTGCGCGAACTGGACGTGTCCATTAACGAAATCCGGGAATTTATGAAAAACCGTTCCGCCGGAAACATGAAATGCCTTTTGGATGAAAAAATCACGGAACTGGACCAAAACATCCTGCACCTGCAGGCAGTCCGCAAAACACTGTGCAACCACCGCCAGAATATGGAAACCCTGCTGCATATGGATTTGGAGGAAATCAGCATCGTGGATAAAGAAGAACGCTGTCTGGTAACGGTGGACATCGGTAAAGACGTTACCTTTGAGGAAGAAGTGGAAATGATCACCGCCGAAACCGCCAAGTACCGGCTGGGGCGCCTGCATGACGCTTCCTACGGCTCCATGATTCCCGTTGGCAGTCTGCAGGACGGCAGCTTCGACAATTATACCAAACTGTTTATTGAAATCCCAATGCAAATCCCTTTTCTGCCGCAGCAAAAAGGGCTGCACCTGCAGCCCAAAGGAAAATACCTGCGCGCTTTCCACAAAGGCGGCTGGGACAGGCTTCCCCTGCGCTACCGGCAGATTTTGGATTACGCCGGCAGACAGGGACTGGTGTTGTCCGGTTTTTCCTATGAAAAAGGAATTAACGAAACGGTCATTGACCGGATGGAGGATTACATCCTCCAAATCGAAATCCCGGTTTCCGGAAACGGATAACCGGGCTATGTGCAAACGGGCAGGGGAAACATGTTTCCCCTGCCCGCTGCCGTATCCTACTCTGAAAAAGTAAACTGTTCCAACATCTCCTGCAGGTTTGCCGAATGTGCCGCCAGTTCCTCGCTGGTCGCCGAAGTCTCCTGTGCTGCCGCCGAATTGCTTTCGATGACGCCGGATATTACTTCCACGCTGTTGTTGATCTCACGCACTGCCGCCGCCTGGTTCTCACAGTCCTTCTTTACCGTACCGTTTAACTCCACTACCTTGATAATCCCGCCGTTCACCGCGGCAAATGCTTCCGCCGTGGACTTCGCGATTTCATTTCCGCTCTCCACCTGTGCGATGGACTTTTGAATCAGATCCCTTGTATTCGTTGCGGCATCCGCCGACTGGGTCGCCAGTTTCCCGATTTCCCCTGCCACAACGGCAAATCCTTTTCCGGCTTCCCCTGCCCTCGCTGCTTCTATGGAAGCGTTGAGCGCCAAAAGATTGGTCTGCTCCGCAATCTCCTCAATGCTGCTGATAATCGTCTCGATTTCATTGGATGTATTGGAAATCACCTGCATTTCCTTCATCATACGGTCCATTTGGTCGTTGCCGTTTTCCGCCTGGCGTTTTACGTCATTGGCATAATTGCTGGCTTCCCCTGCACGTTTTGCGCCGTTTTCCGCCTTTTCCTCCATGTCCTTTATCATGGAAAGGATGCCCGCCACGCTCCTTGTCTGCCGGGAAGACCCCTCCGCCAGCGCCTGTGCCGATACCGCCATCTGCTCGGAGGCGGAGCTTACCTGCACTGCGGAAGTCTGTATATTGGAAAGCGCCGAACCCAGCTTATGTTTAATTTCCGACATGGATACCAAAATCAGGTTAAAATCCCCCTGGTATTTATCCTTCATGCGGGAAGTTACGTCAAAATCCCCTCTGCCCATTTTCGCCAAAATCTCATTTTCATCTTTAATGATGTCTTCCAGGTTCCCCATAAATTCCCTGATATCGTCCGAAAGCTCACCGAATTCATCCTTGGAACGGTAGGTCAGTTCCGCGTCCAGATTCCCTCCCTGCAATTCCTTTAATGCAACCCGTATTTTCTGCAAAGCATTTACAATGACCAGGCGGATTCCCGTGGATATCATTCCGCCCACAATGACTGCCCCTACCGCAAACGCAATCATGAGAACCATGGCAAATAAGTAAGTCGTATAAATCTTATTTGCGCTTTTCTGGCTTTGCTCCACATTGTACTGGACCATTTCCTTCATCTTTGTATCCAGCTCACCGAACGCCGCCTGTCCCTGCCCCTCTAACAGGTCCTGTGCCTCTGCGCCATTGCCGCCCCTGCTCATCTCTACCACCGTTTTTGTTGCCGTAAGATAGGCATTCCATGCATCTTTTGCTGCCGACAGGTAATCCCGTCCGGCATTATTATGGATATAGCCCTCATACAATACCATATCCGACTCCATTTCTGCAGCCAGGTCAGCCATTTTATCTTCGTACTTCTTCCATTCCCCATCGGAAGCGGACAACACATGGGCATACTGTACCCTTTGGTAATCCAGCGCTACGGCATCCATATCCTGTGCCAACATCACGGAAGGCATCCATCGTTTCGATACCACGTTCGCCTGGCTGCTCACCATCCAAAGCCCCAGCGCCCCGAATACCGCAATCATAATCATGCCGCCGATAAATGTCCTCGACAAAACGGTCAGTTTCCTCCTGACCGGCAGATCCTTTAACTTTTTCACCGCCGAACTTTCCGATTCCTCCATCCGCACCGCTGCGGCTTCCCTGACCTTCGCATCCATCTCCTTTACTTTTCCGTCAATTTCCCGTGCCTTTTCATCTATCTCCTTCGCCTTCATTTCCGTCTTCCTCTCTTTTAATACTTTATCCTCCGCATTTACTATAACACCTTTCCGCCGCGGAAGTCAATCCGCACCCCCGTGTACAAAGCCATACCCTCGGGATTTTCGCACACTGTATGTGCGAAAACACCTCGAAGCCGGCATGGTATGAACAGTAACCATCACGTTACTGTTCACTCCGTGCCCGGCAATACCCCGGAACACCGCACAGGCAGCCGTAAATCCGTCAGTGCAGGAAATCCTGCGGATACAGCCCCCGCTCTTTCATCTCCCGTACCGCTGCCGCCACCTGTTCCTTATCTTCCTTATAAGTCACCCCGTACCAGCGGTCGGCGGACTTTAAGACGGTTACGTTTGCCTTCCCCTCCCGGATCAGTCCATCTACCACACTGGGCAGGAAATATTCACACTTCTGCGGATTCTCCGCAAGCCCTTTTTGCAGGAACGGCTCCAATCCGGCTTCCAGCTCCTTCATAAATCCTGCCGTAAAACCCCACATATTCATCGAAACCGTGCTTCCGGCCCCAATGACATGCCAGCTCGCACCATCATCCTCGGTATACGCCGTATCGGCACCCCTCTTTTCTATATGGGTCCGCTCCGTAATCCCCAGCAGGCGCCCGGCGGCATCCGTCCGGCACACGCCCCGTGCCACATGACCGTTTTCCGTCAGCGTATTTTCAATGAAATACCCGACCATGGCATATTCCTGTTTTTCCCCGTCTTCATGGGTTGTCAGGTAATCATAAATCTGCGAAAATGCGCTTTTGCCGTAATAATCATCCGCATTGATGACCACAAAAGGACCGTTTAACAGCTTCCGGCAGCTCAGTACCGCATGACCGGTTCCCCAGGGTTTCACCCTTCCCTCCGGCACCCGGTATCCCGGCGGAATGTCCGCAATGTCCTGGAACGCATATTCCACCTGCATGTGTTTCGCAACCCTGTCCCCTACCGCATCCTTAAAATCCTTTTCGTTTTCCTTCTTAATGACGAAAATAACCTTTTCAAAACCGGCTTCCATCGCATCATACAGGGAAAAATCCATAATAATATGTCCTTCCCCGTCCACGGGATCAATCTGCTTTAATCCCCCGTAACGGCTTCCCATCCCCGCCGCCATAATGACCAACACTGGCTTTTGCATCCGCGTTTCCTCCTTTTCACCTTCTGAACGGCTTTTCGTACCCGCTGCCGTCCCATATCTTTTTCCAGCTTCCCTGTTTTCCGTAAATCCATATTCCATCGGTCGGAAATGCTGTTTTTATCATTATTTTTGAATATATTATTTTTTTAATCCATTCATTCTTAAAATATATGCTTTCTTTTTTCTCCTATATCCTATATACTTTTACCTAAATGACAAAAAGAAATAAGAAAAAGAAATAAGAGTATAAACAAACAGGAAAAACCATTTTCACGCATACGGAAAGGACACCCATGGTATATAAGAACCTTCCCCACGAAAGACAACTGGATATCGAGAGGATTCTTTTCGTGCGCATCCGTGACTACCCGGAAAACCAGGCTTGCGCACCGTCTGTCCTAAAGGGGGATTTTTGGGAACTTTTGTATGCCGAAAAAGGTCTTGCGGATATTCGCTTCCCTTCCTCGTCCCACACCCTTTCCAAAACGGAAATCCTGTTCCGCTCCCCTTCGGAAACCCTCTGCATCCATACACAGGCTCCCGTTCCGGTTAAACTGGTATCCGTCGGTTTTACTTTTCCTGCTTCCGTACCGGTCTCCGTCACGGATTTTTTCCACGGCAACATCCTGCGCGCCGGCTCCTGGGAACGCCGGCTTCTCGCCCTTACGGTGGCGGAAGCCGCTTCCTGCCATACTGCTTCCCCCTTCGGGGCAGGACAGGCAGCCATGCACTATTTGGAACTGCTGCTGATACAGCTCATCCGCAACTTTGGTACGGACGTCCCTCCCTTTCCCCTCATGCAGCGGCAAACGGACGAAGACGGTTTATTCCGTGATATCGTTGCCTACATGGAGGAAAACATCGCGGCACACCTGACCATTGACCAAATCTGCCGCGACAACCTGATTGGACGCACCCTTTTAAAGAAACTGTTTTCGGACAACACCGGCTGCGGAATCATCGATTATTTTTCCCTTATGAAAATCAATGCCGCCAAACAGCTCATACGCGAAGGCGGCATGAATTTCTCCCAAATCGCGGAACGGCTTGGGTATCATTCCATCCATTATTTTTCCCGCCGGTTTAAGAAAACCACGGGAATGACACCTACCGAATACGCTCAAAGCGTACTGCCCGCCGATGCCGGGGACGGGATCAGCCGTCCGTAATCCATTTTACCGTTTTTTTCCGGCGAAGTCAACCATTGCGGAAAGTTACTGTCCCACCGCCCCGCCGGTATACAACTGGTAATATTTTCCTTCCTGTGCCAACAATTCTTCATGGGTTCCCCGTTCGATAATCCGTCCCTGCTCCAACACCATGATACAGTCGCTGTTGCGTACCGTGGACAGTCTGTGCGCGATGACAAAAGTCGTCCGCCCGTCCATCAGCCGGTCCATGCCGTCCTGCACGATTTTTTCGGTACGGGTATCGATGGATGAGGTCGCCTCATCCAAAATCAGCACCGGAGGGTCCGCAATGGCTGCTCTTGCAATGGCAAGGAGCTGGCGCTGCCCCTGGCTTAGATTGCCGCCGTCCCCCGTCAGCACCGTATCGTAGCCCTGGGGCAGACGGCAGATAAAACCATGTGCATTTGCCAGCTTTGCCGCCGCATAGACGTCTTCGTCCGTGGCGTCCAGTTTCCCGTAGCGGATGTTTTCCATGACCGTACCGGTAAACAAATGGGTATCCTGCAGTACAATGCCGAGGGAATGGCGCAGGTCTGCCTTTTTTATCTTATTGATATTAATTCCGTCATACCGGATTTTTCCGTCCTGGATATCATAAAAACGGTTAATCAGGTTGGTAATGGTGGTTTTGCCCGCCCCCGTGGAACCCACGAACGCGATCTTCTGCCCCGGCGTGGCATACAGCTTCACGTCATGGAGCACTGTCTTCTCCGGCACATATCCGAAATCCACACCGTCAAACACCACATCCCCCTTTAACTCCGTATAGGTCACGGTTTGGTCCGCCTGATGGGGATGTTTCCACGCCCACATGCCGGTGCGCTCCCCGGCTTCCGCCAGCCTGCCGCCTTCTTTGCGGGCATGTACCAGCGTCACGTATCCTTCGTCCGTTTCCGGTTCCTCATCCAGCAGCCGGAAGATCCGTTCCGCCCCTGCCAATGCCATAACGATACTGTTAAACTGGGTGCTGATTTGGTTTACCGGCATATTAAAGCTGCGGTTGAACGTTAAAAAGCTGGCAAGTTTCCCCACCGTGAGTCCCGTCCACCCGTTCAGGGCGAGCACGCCGCCCACCATGGCGCAGAGCACATAACTCATGTTTCCCAACTGCGCGTTGATGGGACCCAGCACATTGGCGTAACGGTTGGCGAGGTTCGCGCTTTCAAAAAGTTCGTCGTTCCTGCGCCTGAATTCACCAAGCACCGCTTCTTCCCGGCAGAATACCTTCACCACTTTCTGCCCGTTCATCATTTCTTCGATATACCCGTTTAAATTCCCCAAGGCACGCTGCTGCCCCACAAAATTGCTGCCGGACAGTCCCGCTGCCTTGCCGCTGGCAAACATCATCACTGCCACCATCACCAATGTCACCGCCGTCAGCGGGATGCTGAGCACCACCATACCTGCCAGCACACTGACAATGGTAATCGCGCTGTTGATGAGCTGCGGTATGGACTGGCTCACCATCTGACGCAGCGTGTCGGTGTCGTTGGTATACAAAGACATGATGTCCCCATGGGGATGGCTGTCAAAATAGCGGATGGGAAGGCTTTCCATATGTACGAACATGGCATCCCGGAAATTCCGCAGCATTCCCTGCGTAATCACCACCATAATCCTTGTCTGTGCGTAAGCGGCAGCCACGCCCACCCCGTAAAAACACGCCACCCTCGTAATGGCAGCCAAAAGTCCCGAAAAATCCGGCTCCTGCTGTCCGATCAAAGGAACAATGTAGTCGTCAATCAACGTCTGCGTAAACATCGTTCCCTGCACGCTGGCAAGGACGGACACAACAATACAAACGACCACGACGATCCCCGCCGCCCAGTAATCCTTTAAAACAAATTTCATCAGACGTTTGAACAATCCCGCCGGATTCTCCAGCTTCGGTCTTGGTCCCCTCTGTGGTCCCGGCATCCTACATTCCTCCTTTCTCGTCAAAATCCCCGCCGCCGGACATCTGCTGCTCATGAACCTCGCGGTAAATTGCGTTGTGTGCCAGCAGATAATCCGGCGTGTCAAAAGCATCTACCCTGCCGTTTTCCATCACGATCACGCGATCCGCATGTTCGATGCTGGAAATGCGCTGCGCAATGATGATTTTCGTGGTATCGGGTATTTCCTGTGCAAACGCCCTGCGTATTTTCGCATCCGTGGCGGTATCCACGGCACTGGTGCTGTCGTCCAGGATAAGTATCTTCGGCTTTTTTAACAATGCCCGCGCAATGCAGAGCCGCTGCTTCTGCCCGCCGGAAACGTTGGCGCCGCCCTGCTCTATGTAGGTATCATAACCGTCCGGCAGTTTTTCGATAAATTCATCCGCACAGGCAAGCCGGCACGCCCTTTTGCATTCCTCCTCTGTGGCATCCGCATCCCCCCACCGTAAATTGTCCAAAATGGTTCCCGAAAACAGCACGTTTTTCTGCAGCACCACCGAAACTTCATTGCGGAGCGTCCCGATATCATATGCGCGCACGTCCGTGCCGCCTACCTGTATGCTTCCCCCGCTCACGTCGTACAGGCGGCTGATGAGATTCACAAGGCTGGTCTTCGCACTGCCGGTGCCTCCCAAAATACCAATGGTTTCCCCCGGACGGATTTCCAGATTAATATCCGAAAGCACCGGTTCCCCGCCCTCCTCCCGGTATTTAAAAAATACATGGTCAAAGCGGATACTTCCGTCCGCCACTTCCCGTTTGGGATGTTCCGGGTTCACCAGACTGCTCTTTTCATTTAATACTTCACAGATACGCTCCGCGCTTGCCATACTCATCGTCACCATGACAAAAATCATGGACAGGATCATCAGGCTCATCAGGATATTCATACAGTACGTCAAAAGACTCATCAGGTCCCCGGTGGTCATGTTCCCTGCCACAATCATCTTCGCACCCATATAGCTGATACAGAGGATACAGGTATATACCGTAATCTGCATGAGCGGGCTGTTTAAGGCAAGGACGTTTTCCGCCTTCGTAAACAGACGGTGGACGTTCCTGCTTGCCGCCCTGAATTTGTCCACTTCATGTTCTTCCCTTACATATGCCTTAACCACACGGATGGCGGATACGTTTTCCTGCACGCTGGCGTTCATGTCATCGTATTTTTCAAAAATACTGCGGAACGTCTTCATCGTCCGTGCGGCAATCACAAACAGGCAGCTTCCGAGAAGCAGCACTGCCACCAGGTAAACAAGCGCCACTTTTGCATTGACGAAAAAAGACAGTACCATGGCGCAGATCAGGGAAAAAGGAGCCCGGATGCACATCCGCAAAAGCATCTGGTAAGCATTTTGCAGATTCGTCACATCCGTGGTCAGCCGCGTAACCAATCCCGCCGTACTGTACTTATCGATATTGGTAAAAGAAAAACTTTGGATGTTCTCAAACATCGCTTCCCTCAAATTGCGGGCAAACCCCGTGGATGCCTTTGCCCCGAAATAGCCCCCTGCCAAACCCGACGACAGCGAAACTGCAGCTGCCAGTACCATACAGCCCCCCATGACATAAATGTGCTTAAGGTTCCCGGCATCGATGCCGTCATCCACAATGGACGCCATCATTAACGGAATAATCATCTCCATAATGACTTCCAGCATCATGGCAAGCGGCGTGATGATACTCGGTGCCTTAAATTCCTTAATCTGCGCCCCCAACGTTTTTAACATGTATTTCTCTCCTTCCTTTCCGTTTTTCCATCCTGCACCCCCGTGCACAAAAGAACCAGTACACCTTATCCAACGATGCACTGGCAGCCATTTTGGCATTTTCCCATCCTTATAGCACGTATAAAAAATCATTAATACAAATATTCCAATTCCATATCTGAAAACTTATCATTTTCCACATAAAAGGAAAATCCAATCCCCAAAACCGCTATTTGTGTGTCTCTGTATGCCACATCTTCCCCTGCTTTTATAAAGCCATTTACAGATACCGTAATCTCACATATTCCGTCCACAACCTGACCACTGTTTTCATCTTCCACATTATATTCCTCTATGGTCATTTCTTCCACGGAATCCAATGAGGCAAAATCAACCGCTTCTTCAAAAAATTCATCCAAATCTAAATCATCCCACCCCATAACGCATTTATCGACAAATTCTTTTATGTTCTTTGCAAAATTACTCCTCAAAACTTCCAAAATAATATTCCGGTTAAAAAGCATACCTGACCACCCCTGTCATAACAGTTCCTTTCAACAGACAAAACACAGCCCATACCGTGACTGGTATTCTTTTATGGAACCATACAATTTTGTTTTCTTAAAATCTTCTTTACGGTAAGAACATATTAAAATATTCCGTACCCTTTCTTCCCCAAGGTTCTTTCCCTTTCCTTCCCTTGCAGTACAGCCAAGATACCGGCATATATCATGACCATTGGTAATGTCATACAATTCCTCTGTCCCCAGCAAAGCCGCTTCCGTCTTACACGCTTCTCCCAACTCATCCGTAATCCCCACTTTACGGAACAATTCATCGACTTGAAAGCATTCCCCTTCCTGTATGAACCCACCCAACCCTCTGTCAAAATTTATCCTCAATTCTTGTTCTTCACTCTTTTTACGCAGGATACTATAAGGTGAAAGCGCCTTCATGGCATTATGCAGATAATCCCTGCCGCCTTTTTTTACCCCACAGTATACGCTGCAGAATCCATTAATGACATCTTCATTCTTAAGTAACATCATTTCCATACAAGACGCATCATATACAAACATCCTTTCAGGAAGATTGTTAATATCCATATAATCCTTATCCCTCACTGCAATCACACGGCTGTCTGAAAGAGATGCTTCTTTCATTAAATCATGCAAGCCTGCTTTTCCGGAAAATGATTCATAAATAACCACATTTTCTTCAAAAATTCTCCTGCACAACACAATATCATTTGTTCCCTCCACCAATAGAACAGTCAAGGAATTATTCATATCAGCGTTCAATTCAAGCTCAATGCATGCTACTATATCTTCTTTTTTCAAACTATCCCTTATTGAGTCCATTTTTGTATTGTTCCCCTAAGTCCCTCTGAATTCTTCTGTTTCCATTAATAATCTGTACCGAATGCGTTGCTATGATTACATTGATTTTCTTTCCCTTTATAATAGCCATGATATCTTCCGCAAACTTTCTCTGCCATGCAATATGTAAAGAGATTTCCGGTTCGTCAATCAAAAGGATACTGTCTTCCGATACCTCAAAAATCAATTGATAAAATAAAACCAAAGTTTCTTTCTCCCCTGACGATAACTTTTCCAAAGGGATTTCCGCTTCATTGTCTGTATCTAAAATATGAATTCCGTCATTTATGGAAACCAATATCTTTTTAAACAGAAATCTGTCATTTATAATTTCCGTATATAATTCCAAACAGTTAATTAAATTTTCATACTGTCTGTATTTCATTTCAAAATCATCAAAATAAACTTTTAATGCTCTTGCATCGTCTTCCTTAAATAAGATATCGTCAAACTTTCCTACATTGGAAATCCCATATTTTTGCAGCTTACTTACCTTTTCACGCATGGATAACAATTTTTCATTGAATTCCCGTTCAGATAAACCAACTTCCTGTGCAAACAGCCGTTGTGGAAATGTACTGTCCAATTCATTGGAAATTGCGGAATACCCTTTTGTTGTCTTATTCATTTTCATCCGCAGTTTTTCGGAAATTTCCTTTACGGTCTGTATCAATCTGCGTTCCATTACCCTGCTTCCATCAGCCCTGGTCCTCCGCTCAACGCCGCTTTTCACAAGACGTTGTTCTTCAATAAAAAAAACATTTCCGGTAATCTGCTTTAATGTGAAAACAATTTTTGTAATTTCATCTGTCCGATGGTCTGAGTACATATTCTCAAATTTTCCATCCAAATGTAACCAGCCCTTTGGATTTTTCCATTCGTTAATCCTTTGCCGGTCAAATTCTTTACCGTCAATAAAAAGGGATTCCTTCTCTTTCCTAATTACAAAATTACTATCATCCCCATTCCCTATAACTTCAATTTCCGAAAATGGCAAATCGAAGAAAAATTCCATATCACTATTTGCCAATGCTCCAATCATATGTAAGATTGTGGATTTGCCAAAACCATTGGGACCGGTAAGAATTGTCATCCCTTCTTCCGCCAACATAATCTCATAGTAAAATCGTCCATATAAATTTTTAATTTTTATTCCACGCATTTTCTTCCCCCATATCGTCCATTATCATACCCTACAAAACAACGACCCTGTTTTTCCCGTTCTTTTTCGCCTTATAAAGCGCCTCGTCCACCCGTATGCACAAAGAATCAAGCGTATCGCCCTCCCTTGCCTGGGTCACGCCAAGGCTCACGGTCTGCTGCCTGATGGCCGGAAAGTCCGTATTGGCGAAACACTGGCGTATCAGGTCCGCAATATAGGACGCGGAAGATGCATCCGCATCGTGCAGGAGCATCATAAATTCCTCGCCGCCCCACCTGCCCGACAGCACTTTGCGCATATGGTCCATCTGCTCATTGCGCAGCAGATTGGCAAGCCCTACAATCACCGCATCCCCTTCCTGATGCCCATAGGTATCGTTCACCTGTTTAAAATTATCAATGTCCAGCATCACCAGGGAAAACTTCTTCGTTTCCACTTCCGCAAGAGCCTTCCCGATTTGTGCCTGTATCTCTTTCCGGTTGTAAAGCCCTGTCAGGCCGTCAATAATCGCCGCCCGCTTCAACTTCTCGTTGGCCGTTTCCAACTGCCGGTTTGTTTCCTCCAGTTCCAAAGACGTCATACTGATGAACGTGGCAAGCCGGGACACCAAAGGCACTTTTGACAGCGCCTTTTCCTCCCTTACGGCAGGAATATTTTCCTCACGTTTTTCCCCTTCCCGCATCGCCGCAATGACAAGGGTCACGTTATGCTGGTTCAGGTTCCCGCTTGTACGCAGAAATTCCCCATGGGAAAAGAATCCGCAGGAAGGCGCCATGTCCCGGAATGGATTCAGCTCATAAGTAGGCTCCTTGGATGTCCAAAATGTCCTTCTTGCCGCACAGGAAAAAATATGTAACAAATCCGGTCCGAATCCGGCAATCTTCCTGCTGTCATGCCGGATGCTCTCCACGATGGTGCTGGGATCCCCATAGGAAATCCGTACCACCGAGCCGATATCGATATCCGACGTCACCGTAATGGAGCCGTCCGCATTGCTCGCCACAGGGGTACGCAGGATGGTTGTGTCATTATGTTCGTAAAACAACGGAAATTCCAGCGTATTATAAAAGAAATTCTCGTCGTTTTTAATGTTCAGGTATTTCCGGTAGACATCATATGCCGGTATCCCGTCCAACTCCTGCAGGACGGAACCGTCGGATTTCGTCACACGGAACTTCCTGCCAAGGGGCTTCCAGCCCGTAACGTTGATGGCCTCCACATGGAAATCATCGCCGCCGTAAAACAGAATCAGTATGGATTTCTCCGAAAATCCACGCCGCATACCGCCTGAATGGTATCCGGCTCCAAAATCTCGGAATAAACCTGGAACATCATTCCCGGAGCGCCGTCCCCAATGCCCCGTTCCTTAAACTCCATAAGATTTCCGGCAAATTCCCCCGGATTCCTGTACACAAACTGAAACTGCTTCATATCGCATCCCACGCCTTTCCGCATCCGTTTTGCCGCCCGGAATGTGCTTGAAATAAGCGCCGGACAGACGGTTTCCTGTTTTCCGTCGACTTCATTATAACATGCCATCCTGAACATTACCAGTATGAGCCGCATTAATTACCATTATGTTGTAACAGTTCGTTACCTTTTACGGGTCAGGGTGGGACGGACGCACGGGCTGGGTAAAGTAAAAGGGAATGTTATATATTTTTACTTTGGAGGGCAGTGTTACAGGTATCCCCTTCTTGCGGCCTCCTCCAGCAATTTGGGCTGGATCAGCGGGTAAGTCCAACATTCCGGCAGTTGGTCCGTAAGGATGATTTTTTCTATTTCACTGTGCAATTCCGGTTCAAACTCCCGGATTTGCGCACAGTAGAGCATCCCGAACGATTCTCCGTCCTCCCTGACCACGGAATACACGCATACGGGCGTAATCGTAAAGCGGATTGCCCCCGTCTCCTCCCTTAATTCCCGCTTCGCCGTATCCAGGATGTCTTCCCCCGGCTCCCTGTGTCCGCCCGGTACTTCCATGGTGTCCCTGTCTTTATGTTTACAGAATATCCATTTGCCTTCCGCTTTTGAAATAATCACCGCAAATTTTAAGAAACGGTCGTCCACGGTATCATAAAATTTTACTTCCATCTCCATCCTCCTCCCCGGCAAAAAGCAACGCCTAATCCAATTTTTATCCAGTATAACGAATTTGGAGAGGGAATTCAATAGCCTGCCACACGGCGGCACGGAGGGCAAAACCGGAAACGGTTTCCGTGACAATCCGCTTGCACCCGGACAGGAAAAATGATAATCTGTTATTCGGAAAATCAAGTAGGGAAGGCATCTTCCCTACCCGCGCGCCGGGCGCCCGCCAGATTCGCCGGCATCTTCCTCTGGGTGTTCGTGTACATAAAAAGGAGGCCGTTACCATGTCATTGCAATGCACCGCGCACAAGCAACCAAATACACTGAAAAAAAGCATTTACCTGTGCGTTTCCCCAAACCGTTCCCATTTTTGCCGGATTTTTGTTTCTCGGCATGACCTATGGGATTTACATGCACGTTTCCGGATTTTCCTTTTGGTATCCGATGCTTATGAGCCTTACCATTTTTGCCGGTTCCGTGGAATTTGTGGCAGTCAGCCTGCTGCTTGGCGCTTTCCGCCCCATACAGGCGCTTGCCGTAACGCTTATGTTGAATGCAAGGCATTTGATTTACGGGATTTCCATGCTGGACCGTTACCGGGGAACGGGGATTAAAAAGATTTACCTGATTTTCGGGATGTGCGATGAAAGTTTTTCCATTAATTATACGGCGGAAATTCCGGAAGACGTGGACCGGGGCTGGTTTATGTTTTTTGTGACGCTGCTTGACCACCTGTACTGGTTCGCAGGGGCAACGCTTGGGGGAATCTGCGGTTCCTTCCTCCATTTTAATACGGAGGGGCTGGACTTTGTCATGACCGCCATGTTCGCCGTGATTTTCATGGAACAATGGACGAAAGAAAAACGGCACTGGGATTCCCTGATCGGACTGGGGGCTTCCTTTGCCTGTCTGCTTATTTTCGGCGCCGAACGCTTCATGATACCCTCCATGCTCGCCATCCTCGCGCTTTTGACACTGCTTCGCGGTACGCTTGGGAAAGGGGGCGAAACGGTATGACATTCACCCGGCAAATCATCACCATCGGCATGGTAATCCTCGGCACCGTCCTCACACGTTTCCTGCCCTTCCTTATCTTCCCGGCGGGGAAGCCCACACCGGCATACATTCAATACCTTGGGAAAGTGCTTCCCGCGGCGGTCTTTGGCATGTTGGTCGTTTACTGCCTGAAAAACGTGAGCGTTTTCACAGGCAGCCACGCCATCCCCGAACTGCTCGCCCTCGCCGTTGTCGTCCTGCTCCACCGTTGGAAGCGGCAGATGCTTCTTTCCATCGCCGGCGGCACTGTCTGTTATATGCTGCTTGTGCAGTTTATTTTCTAAAAAGCGCCGTTTGCACCATTGCCGGAAGCACGGCGGGCTGTATAAAAACGGTCAAATCGTCACGATAACCCCGCCGTCATTGGCATACATACTGCTAATGCCCGCCGTATCCATAATCACCGTATCGCGGACCTTTATTTTCCCCAAAATCATCTCTTTCACCAGCTCCGCCCGGTCGGGACAGTTGCAGTGGGTAATCATAAGCACCCTGTCCGCAGGAGCTTCCGCTTCCTTTATCACCGCTTCCGCCATTTTGGCAAGCCCTTTCTTCATGCCGATTGCCTGCCCCTTTTGGGCAATGGCGCCCTTTACCCCTTCCATGAGCGGTTTCACGTTCAGGGTGGTGGCAACCAGCGCTTTTACGCCCGTCAGCCTTCCGTTCTTTCGCAGGGTTTCCAGATTATCCAAAACAAAATAGGTCTTCATACGGTCCCTTAGCGCTTCCAGTTCCTTCACGATTTCCGAAAACGGCTTGCCCGCTTCTTCCAGTTCCATTGCTTTCCTCGCAAGCTGTGTCTCCCCGCAGCTTGCCGATTCGGAATCACATACAAAGATATCCTTATCGCCGTATTTTTCATGGTATAGCCGTTTCCCCAGCTCCGCGCTGTTGTAACTGCCGCTTAATTTTGAAGAAAGCGTCACCACATAAATGCGTTCCGCCCCGCAATGGTATGCTTCCATATACCGTTCGGGGGAAGGACAGGAAGACTTCGGGCAGGTGGGACATGCCGCCACCTTTGCCAAAAATTCCTTTTGGTTAAACTTTTCATCGTCCATAATCCGGTAGTCCCCTACCTCCAGCCCCAAAGGCACAATCTCAAACCTTGCGTCTTTCTTATATTCCTCCGGCAGCTCACAGCAACTATCCACTACAATCTTATAACCCATATCCTTAAACCATGCCTTTCCACCATAACATGATAACCAAAAGCAATCATTACCATCCTATGTAGTTTTAATTACTACTTATGATAACACAACCGGTTCCCACCTGTAAAGGGGTCTTGTGTTTTTTTCCGCTTCCCGCTATAATAAGCGGTAAGTGACTTAGAAAGGAGACACCATGAAAGCCTGCCGGATATCCGACCTGAAAAACTTTATGAACAAACTGCTGTTGACGGACAGCTTTGATTATTTCCTTTTGGAAGAAGGAACCATCGTTACCGCCAACACTTTCCAAATAGACGGCCATATCCAAAAAGATTTTTATACAAAAGAAGAACAGGAGGACGGCGTCCTCTGCCCTTACGGTTTCTCCCGGTGGAAAGATATGCGTCCTTTCTGTTTCCAGCTCATCAAAGGGAAACGGACGCCCTTAAGTTTTAAATTCGTACTGCTGCTTTTGCCGGAACACATGGAGCGGATTTTGACAGACGGGGACTTTCATGACCATGGGAACCTGGTAAAATCCTTTACCCTCACCGTAAAATACGACGGTTCCCATGTCACGCTCATCACCGGTCTGTCCACCGCATCCTTCCTCATGGATAAAACGCCGGAACAACTTTGGGACCAGGCGTTCTTTAAATTCCTGAACAACAAACAAATCGTATGGGAAGAAACATAGTTCTCCCGCTTTCTCATTTTTTCATCTTCGGGTTAAACACAAGGCTTGCCAGATAACCGAATACCAGCGCCGCGCTGGTACCCACCGCGCCTGCCTTAAAACCCCCCTGGAATATGCCGATAAAACCCGCCTGGTCCACCGCTTCCTTCACGCCCTTCATTAACACATTGCCAAACCCCAAAAGCGGCACCGATGCCCCTGCGCCCGCATACTGCTGGAAAGGTTCATAGATTCCGGCAACGCTGATCACCGCCCCCAGGCATACGAGCAGGACCATAATCCTCCCCGGCATCAGTTTCGTCTTTTCCATCAAAATCTGTACAAGGGCACAGATTAATCCTCCTACCCAAAACGCATTCACATAATCCATGTAATTCATCCTGCCTTCCGCTCCTTTCCGTTTCCATCCTGCATTTTTAACTGGAATCCCAAAGTATAAGTGTGTTTGAATATTCATTTCCGCAAATCGGAACAGCATCTTGCAGAAAGCAATTTTCAACACGCCCTAACGTATTATGTGCAGTTTTTTCTTAAATTATCAGACGTGTTACTTTCCGGGCAGCGGTTTTGGTTTAACTGTTACCTTTCCGAAATTCCGAAACTTTCATGGGAAAATTACTATTTGATATTGGAACATTATGTGCTAAAATAAAAAGGGTATGCCGCGCACGCCCTGCCTACCATAATTATAACGTTACATCAGGAAAGGATAAAATCCATGGAACCCACAAACAATTTCCAGCCGGAAGACACCAAAACTCCGGACAGCCAGTCCGTTTACATTGCCAGACAGCCTATTTTTAATGCCACGGGACATGTGCAGGCTTATGAGCTTTTATACCGTAATACCGCACAGAATATTTCGGGCGCTTCCTCCGTGGGCGACGATGAGGCAACCGGTACGGTCATTTCCGAAGCCATCCTGAATTTCGGGATGCATGAACTGACCAACGGTAAAAAAGCCTTTGTCAATTTCGCGGACGGATACCTGTTAAATAAGGCCGCATACCTTTTGGACCCGGAACAGTTCGTCGTGGAAATATTGGAAAGCGTGGTATTTACCATCGAAGTCATTGATGCCCTCTATACGTTAAAATCCGCCGGTTTTGACGTGGCGTTGGACGATTACGTGGGTACCGATATCCCTGCGGAGATTCTTTCCCTGATTGACATCATCAAAATAGATTTTATCGATACAACCAAAGAACAGCGTGCCGCTTTTGCACCCCCACTGGTAAATGCCGGAAAAGTACTTTTGGCAGAAAAAGTGGAAACAAAGGAAGACGTGCAGGAAGCCATGTCTTTGGGCTGCCAGCTTTTTCAGGGCTATTATTTTTCCAAACCCATCATGATGAAGAAAAGCAGTATGGAGATTTCCTCCGTTTCCTATATGAAACTCGCCAGGGAAATCAATGCCCCCGACATCAACTTAAACAACATTGCGTGGATCATCAACTCCGATGCCCACCTGACCTATAAATTACTGCGGAGGATGAAAACCCTCCAATATTACCGCGGCAACAATATCACTTCCATTAACCGCGCCCTCGTCATGATGGGCGATGCGGAAGTGCGCCGCTGGATTATGCTCATCCTTTTACGCAACGTAACAAACACGCGGTCCGACGAATTAATCCGTACCGCCTTAATCCGCGCCTTTCTGTGCGAAAAACTGGCTCAGGAATCCGGCAGGGGCAACTCCGTCTCCGAGGCATACAGCGCCGGTATGCTCTCCATTCTCACGACCGGAGGCCATGACCCAAGGGAAATGCTGGGGGATATCCAGATTCCGTCCATTGTCCGCGACGCCCTGTCCGGGAAGGACTGTTTCCTGAAACGTCTGTTAGACATCGCAGTCTGCTATGAAAACGGGAATTGGAACAAACTGGAATACCTGAAGGAATATTCCGTACCGGAACTGAACGCCAAATTCCTGCCCGGATTATACATGGCGTCCGTGGCGGAAGCGGATGAGATGCTGTCCAAGGAATAAGCGGGAAATTCCGCTTCTTCCATGAGGTTTGCACGCAGGTCCGTGTCTTAATGTCCTGCGCCCAAAAGAACTCTTACCCCATGGCATCCTTCATTCCTTTTACATACCCATACAAGTGTTCCGCCGCATCTTCCCCATACCTCCCTATGATGTCCACGATTGCGCTGCCGATGATTACCCCGTCCGCTGCCTGCGCAATTTCCGCCGCCTGCGCGGGTGTGCTTACGCCAAACCCCACTGCGGCGGGAATCTTTGTGACCGCTTTCACCGGTGCGAGCATCGCCCCCAAATCCGTTTTAATCTCACTTCTTACCCCCGTCACCCCCATGGAAGACACCACATAAACAAACCCTTCCGCTTCCGAAGCGATAGCGCGTATCCTCTGTTCCGAGGTAGGCGCTACCAGCGAAACCAGTTCCACCCGGTGTGCCCTGGCAAAAGGAAGCAGTTCCCCTCTTTCCTCGTAAGGCAAATCCGGGATGATTAAACCGTTCACCCCCGCTTCCCTGCATTTTGCGCAGAACGCGTCATACCCGTAATGAAACACCGGATTTAAATAAGTGAGAAACACCAGCGGCACATCCGTCTTTTCCCGCACCCGTGCCGCCAGCCCGAACAGTTTGTCGGTGGTAGCGCCTGCCGAAAGGGCGCGGAGATTGGCTTCCTGAATAACCGCCCCTTCCGCTACCGGGTCGGAAAACGGGATACCGATTTCGATTAAATCACACCCTGCCTCCACCATTTTCAGGATAAATTCCTCACTCTTTTCCATGGATGGATCGCCTCCCGTCACAAACCCGATAAATGCCTTGCCGTGGTCAAAAGCATCCCTTATTTTTATTTCCGTTTTCTTTTTCCTCATGCCTTTCCTTCTCCTTTTTCCATTATTTTGCTTTCCGTTTTCCTGTTTTTCTTAATTTTCCTGTTTTCCTATTTTTCTGTTTTCCTGTTTTCCGTTCCCTGGTTCCTCAATTTTCAAACATACTCCAGCCAAAAATCGGAACGGCGGACGGATACCCGTCACTCATCATGGAGCGCTACGCCCCGGTAGCGCGCGATTGCCGCCACATCTTTATCGCCGCGTCCGGACAGGCAGATAATAATGTTTTCGTCCTTTCCCATTCCGGGCGCCAGCTTACGGACATGGGCTACCGCATGGGCGCTTTCGATGGCGCAGATGATTCCTTCCGTCCTCGCCAGGTATTCAAAAGCCTCCACCGCCTCCTCATCCGTCACCGGTACATACTGTGCCCTGCCCGTATCATGCAAATAAGCATGTTCCGGTCCGATGCCCGGATAGTCCAGTCCTGCGGAAATGGAATAAACCGGGGCAATCTGCCCGTATTCGTCCTGGCAGAAATAAGACTTCATCCCGTGGAAAATACCCGGACTTCCCTTGGCAATGGTGGCGGCGTGCCTGCCGGTATGGATTCCCTTTCCCGCCGCCTCACAGCCAATCAGCCGCACTTCCCTGTCATTGATAAAATTGTAAAACATGCCCATGGCATTGCTGCCGCCGCCCACACATGCCACTACCGCAGAAGGCAGTTTTCCTTCGCATTCCAAAATCTGCTCCCTCGCTTCCCTGCTGATGACGCTTTGGAAATCCCTGACAATCATCGGGAACGGGTGGGGTCCCATCACGGAGCCGAGTACATACAGGGTATCGTCCACCCGTTTTGTCCACTCCCGCATGGTTTCGTTCACCGCATCCTTTAACGTCATCGTTCCCGTCGTCACCGGATGCACCTTCGCACCCAAAAGCTCCATCCGGTACACATTTAACTTCTGCCGCTCCGTGTCTTCCTTTCCCATGAAAATCTCGCATTCCAAACCAAGCAGCGCCGCCGCCGTTGCCGCCGCCACCCCGTGCTGTCCTGCGCCGGTTTCCGCAATAATCCGCGTTTTTCCCATCTTCTTTGCCAGCAGCGCCTGCCCCAGCACGTTATTAATCTTGTGGGAACCGGTATGGTTTAAGTCCTCCCGCTTGATGTAAATCTTTGCGCCGCCCAAATCCTGCGTCATTTTCCCCGCATAATACAAAAGCGACGGACGCCCGGCATAATTTTTTAACAAATCATCCAATTCCCTGCAAAACGCCGGATCGTTTTTGTAAAATTCATAGCATTCTTCCAATTTCATGATTTCGTTCATCAGCGTCTCAGGTATATACTGTCCGCCGTGTTCCCCGTATCTTCCTTTACCCATTCTTAACTCTCCTTACGATTTCCAATATTTTATCCCTGTCTTTTCTTCCATCCGTTTCCACACCGCTGCTGATGTCCACCCCGTAAGGCGACACCCTGCGGAGGGCTTCCGCGATGTTTCCGGTATGCAGTCCCCCTGCAAGGAAAAAGGGACAGTTTCCCTGCGGGACCAATTCCCAGTCAAACGTTCTTCCCGTTCCTCCCGCAAGCGCCGCGCCGCCGCTGTCAAACAGGAAATAATCTATCCCCGCTTTTACGTAATCCCCATAAAGCGCCATGCTGGTCCCCCGTTCCGGGTGCAGGGCTTTGATAACCGGACACCCGGTACGGATTTTCAGCCATTCCACATATGCCGCATCTTCCTGTCCATGGAGCTGTGCCATTTGAATAATGCCTTCCCCCAGCAGCCACGCCACCTGCTCCGGTTCCTTATCCACGAACACCCCAACCGCCGTTATTCCAACTGCCAGCTTCTCCCGGAACCGGCGGGCATCCTTTACGGAAATTTCCCGTCTTGTAGGTGCGAAAACAAATCCCGCATAATCGGGCAGGGCTTCGTTCACAAAATCCACATCGCAGTCATGCATCAGCCCGCATATTTTGATTTTCGTCACAGCACCGCCCTCCCATCCTTTCCCCTCCTGCCCGTGCAGCCGTCCGTTCCTTCCCCGCAGTCACCGGTTTTTCATGATTTCCCCCGCCCCGCAGGATTTCCATCTGCCGCTTCTTATCGGCACTTTTCATAAAAGTTTCCCCCACCAGTACGGCATCCGCCTTCTGTTCCCGCAGCACCGCTACATCCTCCGGTGTCCGTATACCGCTTTCCGCCACAAACAGGATTCCGTCCGGCACCCGTTTCCTCAGACGTACGCTGGTACGGATATCCACTTCAAAGGTGTGCAGGTTCCGGTTGTTGACACCGATGATATCCGCCCCGCTTTGCAGCGCCGTCTCCACTTCCGCCTCCGTATGCACCTCCACCAAAGCGGAAAGCCCAAGGCTTCGGGCTATGGCAAGGTATTCCTTCATCTGCTCCCCTTTTAACAGGGCGGCAATGAGCAATACCGCCGACGCACCGATGAGCCGCGCTTCGTATATCTGGTATGCATCCACCGTAAAATCCTTGCGCAGCAGCGGAACGGACACCGCCTCTGCAATTTCCTCCAGATATGCATCGCTCCCCAGGAAATAATACGGCTCCGTCAGTACGGATACCGCCGACGCACCCGCCGCTTCGTATTCTTTTGCAATGGCAAGGTACGGAAATTCCTCCGCAATGACCCCCTTGGAGGGCGAAGCCTTCTTCACCTCACAGATAAACGAAAGGTCCGGCGCGGCAAGCGCTTCCCGGAACGGAAACCGTTCCCCCGCCCGTTTTCCCAGCCATTCCGCCTCCCGCCTGACACATGCCAAATCCCTTTTCTTCTTAAGCTGCCCTACGCGGACTGCCGTCCGCTCCGCAATCTCATCCAAAACCGTCCGTCCCATACCGCACCTTACTCCCTCGACATCCTGATAAACCGCTCCAACTGTTCCATTGCCCTGCCGCTGTCCAAAACCTGCCGCGCCTTTTCCACCGCCGTTTCCATGGTCAGCCCCGCATCTGCCACATAAAGCGCCGCCGCCGAATTTAACACTACCGCATCGGTCTTCGGCCCCTTCTCCCCGCTTAAAATGGCACGGGTAATCTTCGCGTTTTCCTCCGGCGTGCCGCCTTCCAAATCCTCTTTCCGGCACCTTGCCATGCCGAACTGCTCCGGTTCGATAACATAGTTGCGGAAAACCCCGTCCCGCACTTCGCAAACGTTTGTGGACGCACTCATGGAAATCTCATCCAAGCCGTCCGTTCCGTACACCACCATGGCATTTTTCACGCCGAGTTTGGAAAGCACCTGCGCCATCGGTTCCACCAGTTCCCCGTCATACACGCCAAGAAGCTGCATATTCGCCCCCGCCGGATTGGAAAGGGGACCCAGGATATTAAAAACCGTACGGATACCGAGCTCCCTGCGCACCGGCGCCACGTATTTCATGGCAATGTGATAGTTCTGTGCAAATAAAAAGCAGATGCCGATATCTTCCAACAGCCGGGTACTTTTTTCCGGCGGTATGGTAATGTCCACGCCCAGCGCTTCCAATACATCCGCCGCGCCGCATTTGCTGCTTGCCGCACGGTTGCCGTGCTTCGCCACCGGAACCCCTGCCGCCGACACCACTAATGCCGATGTGGTGGAAATATTAAAGGAATTGGACTTATCACCACCCGTCCCGACGATTTCCAACACATCCAAATCATGCGGCAGACGGATACAATGCCTGCGCATTCCTGCCGCCGATGCCGTAATTTCGTCTATCGTTTCCCCTTTTAAAGACAGTGCCGTCAGGTAGGAAGCCATTTGGACCTGCGAAGCCTCCCCGCCCATGATTTCATCCATCACCTGCTGCGCTTCGTCGAATGTCAGGTCACGCCCGGCCGCCGTTTTCCGGATTGCTTCTTTTATCATGTTTCCTTCCATTTTATTTTTCCCTCCCTTTCCCCTGTCTGCAAAATCCGCAACATTTAAAAAATACCTGAATGGTTCAAAAAATTTCCCAAGATGGTCTCCCCGTCCGGTGTCAGGATGGATTCCGGATGGAACTGCACCCCATACACCTCATGGGTTTTATGGCGTATTGCCATGATTTCCCCGTCTTGTGTCCTCGCCGTCACTACAAGGTCCTTTGGCAGCGTACCTTCTTTTGCCGCCAGCGAATGGTACCTCGCCGCCATAATCTTTTCCGGCAGCCCGTAAAACAGCTTACATCCGGTATCCAGGGACACCTCCGACTGTTTCCCGTGCATCAGTTGTTTGGCATGGGAGATTTCCGCCCCATACGCTTCACAGATTGCCTGATGACCAAGGCAGACGCCCAAAATGGGAATTTTCCCCGCAAATTCCTTCACTACCCCGATGCAGACGCCCGCATCCGACGGCCGCCCCGGTCCCGGTGAAAGGATGATGCGGCTGACGTTAAGCTCCCCAATCTGCCCCACCGTCAGTTCATCATTACGAATCACCTGAATGCCGGAATCCATTGTCCCGATGAGCTGGTACAGGTTATAGGAAAAACTGTCATAATTGTCGATTAACAAAATCATCCCCCGATACCCCCTTCCGCTGTCCGCAGCGCATCCATGACCGCCTGCGCCTTGTGGATACATTCCCGGTATTCCTTCTCCGGCACGCTGTCCGCCACGATTCCCGCCCCGGAACGGACGAATACTTTCCCGTTTTTCCGAAAAGCGATACGGATGGCAATACAGGTATCCATATTGCCGGTAAAATCAATATAGCCGATTGCCCCACCGTAAATGCCCCGTTTGCAGTTCTCCAATGCATGGATGATTTCACATGCCCTGAGCTTCGGGGCGCCGGAAAGGGTTCCTGCCGGAAGGAGCGCCCCTACCGCATCCAACGCATCCTTATCGTCCCGGATTTGCCCGCTTACCGTGGAGCCGATATGCATGACATGGGAAAACCGTTCGGTTTCCATGTACTTTTCCACCTTCACCGTCCCGAAACGGCTGATTTTCCCAAGGTCATTCCTGCCCAAATCCACCAGCATGTTATGCTCCGCACGCTCTTTCGGGTCAGCTAACAATTCCCTTTCCAGTTCACGGTCTTCCTCCTGTGTCTTTCCCCTGGGACGGGTGCCCGCAAGCGGAAACGTATACAGCTTCCCGTTTTCCAGCCTCACCAGCGTTTCCGGCGAAGCGCCCGCGATTTCGATGTCACCGCCGCCAAAATAAAACATATAGGGGGAAGGGTTTGTGGTGCGCAGCACCCGGTACGTATCGAACAGGCTCCCTTTTACCTCCGCCTCCAAACGGTTGGAAAGTACCGCCTGGAAAATATCCCCTTCACGTATATAGCTTTTCGCCGTTTCCACCATCCGGCAGTATTCCTTTTCCCCGAACAGCGGCCGAAACTCCGATTTGATGGAAAGAGGCGGAATTACCGCCGGCGTCCCCTTTGTGACAAGCTCTACCATATCGTCCAGTTCCCCCACCGCCTTTTTATAGTTTTCCTCCGGGGCATCCAGCTTCATGTTCACAATAAAAATCATTTTCTGTTTCAGGTTATCAAACACAATGACTTTATCAAAAAGCATCAAATCCACATCCCTGAAATGCTCCCCGTCCTCCGCATCCAGCTTAAGCGACGGCTCGCCGTACGTGATATAATCGTAGGAGAAATACCCCGCCAGTCCCCCGGTAAACGGCGGAAGTCCGGGAATCCGCGGACTTTTGTTTTCCCTTAGCACCTGGCGGATATACTGCGCCGGATCCGCATCCTTTACCGTCATTTCCGTACCGGCGCTGATATGCACTTCCCCGCCGGTGCAGGTTATCTCCAGTTTCGGGTCAAATCCAAGGAACGTATAGCGTCCCCACCGCTTTGCATCCTCCATACTTTCCAGCATATAGCAATGCCGGCTGACCGATTTTAATATCCGCATGACCTCTATGGGGGTTCGGATATCGGCATAAACCATGCGGCTGACGGGAACCGTCCGGTAACGGTCCGCATATGCCCTGACCTGTTCCAATGTGGGTGAATACATATGTGTTTCCTCCTTTTCCTGTTTTTTCATTTTCCCTGCACGAATCTGTGCACAAAAAAAACGCCCCTGACAACAGTACATCTCTGTACTTTGTCAAGGACGGGTATTGCATGTTCTTTCCGAAATTAATTCCTTCCAAATTAATTTCTTCACATCATACTCCGCGGTGCCACCTTGCTTCAGGAAACTTTCCGAAACAACCGTTTCCAAACGGAAACCGGTTACGGTATTTCAAAAATATTCTTCCTGCCCTCTTAGGAATACCATCATATTCCCGGCAACTGACGTGTGCCTTACGTCGCAGAATACTCGGCATTCCTGCCTTTGACTGCGCCCTCCGTGGTCCATTTGACAAACTGCGTCCTACCGGTTCCCAGCATTCCCGGCTCTCTGCGAGTGCAACATCTGCCGTTATCTCCACTTCAACGGTTTTTACTTTATGCGGTTTGGTTTTCTTTTTATTGGTTATTATATTAGCACCGGATTGGGTTGGTGTCAACATTTTTTTATCCGGAAATGGAACCGAACGCAAAAGCCAGGAATGGAGCGCCCTGCCCGGTTTGCCCCTGCTGCCCCGTGCTTATCCTGCCGGTGGCTGTTCAAACCTGATGGCAAAAATGGGCTATTTCTAATTGTTCCCAAACGGCGGTTTATGACCAAGGCGGCGAAACTCCTCACTTCGTTCGTCAGACAACGCCGCCTAATACGGTCATAAACCGCCGTTTGGGAACAATAAGAAATACCACCATTTTTTGAAACAGGTTTTGAACAGCCACCGGCAGGATAAGCACGGGGCAGCAGGGGC
>ERZ779637.396-NODE-396-length-29955-cov-9.331572_pt1 | contig 29955 bp, 29 predicted proteins | sample MGYA00514196_ERZ779637 | MGnify/ENA primary metagenome ERZ779637 (study PRJEB29562, sample SAMEA4376700) | mouse gut metagenome | isolation source: Cecum | study: EMG produced TPA metagenomics assembly of the A DSS colitis mouse model was used to assess the...
ATTTTGGGAAACAAAGTTTTACGGTTACAATCAGCCGAACCAAACCGCATGAAAGGGGGATAAGGAATGTCTGCTTCAAGAGATGAAAAGACCGGGAAATGGACTGCTCAATGCTATTACGAAAACTGGAAAGGGGAGAAGAAGCACAAAAAGAAGCGTGGTTTTGCCACGAAAAAAGAAGCGTTGGAGTGGGAAAGAGAATTTATGAAAAGTACATCTGCCAATATGGATATGATGTTAGGCGCATTTGTTGATGTGTATTTCCGGGATAAGGCAGGAGAACTAAAGGAACGCACGATAAAAAACAAGCGGTACATGATAGAAGCCCATGTATTACCGTATTTTGAGAATAAGCAAATGAACGAAATAAGCCCCTCTGATATTATCCAGTGGCAGAACGCTATCAGAGCAAAAGGGTATTCGCAGACTTATTTACGCATGGTGCAAAATCAGATTACCGCATTATTTACTCATGCAAGTAACATTTACAATCTCAATAATAACCCATGTAAAAAGGTTAAGAAAATGGGAAAGTCTGACGCTGACAAGCTGAACTTTTGGACGAAAGACGAATACGATTGTTTCATCAGCGGCATTGACCGGGAAAGCAAATATTATGTGATATTTGAAATCCTTTTTTGGACGGGGTGCAGAGAGGGAGATGACCACGTTATAATAAGACTAAAGTTAGACAAACCCAGTAAATACGCTGGTTTGAGCTGATTTAGTCCTTTCTCAAAACTGCAACGAAGCATGATATTGATGGAAGGCGGCGCTGTTTTTTCGGTCAGATATCTCACAAAAGCATATGGAGCACCAGGGTTCCGGCGGGGATTTATGCCATATGGGCAGGGAGGTGGAAACTGTATTTTGGTGCAAAAAAATATTGGAATTATTCAGGCAGGACTAAATTCAGAACCCCAGAGAGGGGAAAGCTGGTTTAGCCCTGTTTTTTATTATCACAGGGAGGGTGCATATGGGCAATCGGATTACCAGGGAAAGTATGGAATTCATAGCAGGGGAAATTATGGATACAGTCCATGCTTCCGGCAGTCTGGAAGACGGCATAAACAAAATTCAGGAAATTCTTGAAGACAATGGGATTGTAGAAATTATCTCAGATTAAAAGGAGGAGAGCATATGAAACAAAGAGAGATGACAGTTTATAGGGCAAGGGGAACCAGCATAGGAACGAATAACCCATTGATCATGCTGCAGGGGAAATGGCTACGGGACTTGGGTTTTTCCACGGGTGATAGGATATCAGTAACTTGTGATGGCGGCAGGCTTATCGTGGAAAAGACCGGCAGGATATGGTCTGACCCCAAAGGGGCAGGGATGGTGGCGGAAGATGCAGAATATCAGGGGAAGGCGGTATGACGATGGGTATGATGAAAGGAAATAAACGTACAATTAGTTTTAAGGACCAGGAGCATGAAATGTTTTATCGGAACTTCCTGCAGAACTGTAAGTCCGGGGATGCATACCATAAGGCGCTGGCTTACTGCCTTGGGATCAGCGGGGATACCAGGCGGAACGTGGAACGGATTTATGACTTTGAGGACGATTTTATAAAGACAGAATGCCTTGGGGAGGGCTGGATCACCAGCGGCAGCGCAAGGGTGGTACGTATGGCATTCAACCTTTTCTGCAACGGTACGCCCAGCGTGTATGCCCTTGAAGGCGATGCGAAAGTAAAGGAGTGCCAGCGGTACACGGTGGAAGACCTGTTCTGCTGCGAATATGCAGTATATTTTTGGGAAGCGGTTAAGGTGCGCTATCCGGAATACTGTTTCCCGATAGATTTATCAGAGTTTGGAATTTAAAACCGGAAAGTGCAGAAGGAGGGCAGTATGGCAGAGTTAAGTATGGCGTTAGTGCAGATGAAAGGGCTGAAATGCCGGATTGATGATATTTTATATGTCACCACTTATGATGAACATGCAGACCTGAGGGGGCTGCATGCGGACCATAAGGACAGCAATCAGATGTTCCAGTTAAGGGAAATGAGGAGAATTATGGAAAAGCTGGCAGACGTAGGCGGCAGCATAGAATACCTGTTCCGCCCGGTTCAGGAGACCAGTACCCTGCACAGGGATGAAAACGGGGAATACAGGACGGAGAAAGGATACTGTTACCGCAGTGGAAGCCTGATTGAAGCTTTATTGCAGGAAGATTCCCAAGAAGCGCCCTGCTGGGTGCAGACAAAAGTAGAGCATGACGGGGAGGATTATTATCTCATGGGATATGAAGATATCCCCATGGAAGGGCTGAACGTCCGTGTGAGATAGGAAGGAGAGCGAATATATGGAAACAATAGGAAGAAGATGTAAGGTCATTGCCCTCGCAAACCAAAAGGGCGGTGTGTCAAAGACAACTACTACGGTAAATTTGGGGATTGGTCTTGCAAGGGCGGGAAACAGGGTTTTGCTCATAGATTCCGACCCACAGGCCAGCCTTACCGCAAGCATGGGGGAAAGGGAGCCGGACAGGCTGGACAAGACGCTTGCCACGGTGCTTACCTCCATCATGGAAGGGCAGGAAATAGAAGCGGAGGATGGAATCCTCACCCACGGGGAAGGGGTGCGGTTCCTTCCGGCAAACATTGACCTTGCGGCAGTGGAAGTGTCGCTGATCAGCGCCATGAGCAGGGAGTATATGCTGAAAGAGTACATAGAGGCGGTGGCACCATATTTTGATTACATTATCACAGACTGCATGCCATCCCTCGGGATGCTGACGATCAATGCGCTTGCGGCGGCGGATACGGTACTCATACCCCTGCAGGCACAATATCTGTCCTTAAAAGGGTTGGAACAGCTGACCGCAACGATCATGAGGATAAAGAAGCGCATTAACCCGGCGCTGGATTTTGAGGGAATCCTGCTGACCATGGTGGACGCCCGGACAAACTATGCAAGGGAGATCATGGAGATGGTGCGCGGAAACTACGGGCAGAGGATACCGGTATTTGAGAATTATATCCCTTTGTCGGTGCGTGTGGCGGAAGCAAGCGCAGAGGGGAAGAGCATATTTGCACATGACCCGAAAGGCCGGGCCTCGGCAGCATATGAAATGCTGGCAAAGGAGGTGCTGGCGCATGGCAGGTAGAAAAAGCAGCGCTTCCAATATCAAAATGCCGGATGTGAACGCTTTGTTTGGGCTGGAAGAGGACACAGGCAGGTTATCGGAAAAGGTAGAGGATATAGCCATTGACCAGCTGCATTCCTTTGATTCCCACCCATTCCGGGTGCTGGATGATGAAAAAATGCAGGAGACCGTGGAGAGCGTCAGGGAGCATGGGATCATCAGCCCCCTGATCGTCCGTCCGGGGAAGGAAAGCGGGTATGAGATCATATCGGGACACAGGCGGAAAAGGGCCTGTGAACTGCTGGGACTTAAGGCGGTCCCATGCTTTGTCCGCAGCATGACAGATGAAGAAGCCACCGTGACGATGGTGGATTCCAACATCCAGAGGGAAGAGCTTTTGTACAGCGAAAAAGCTTACGCCTATAAAATGAAGCTGGATGCGATAGACAGGGTAAAAGGCAGGCCTAAAAAAGAGGGACAGGTTGTCCCTGATTATCTGGGGAAGAAATCCACAGAGGTGGCAGCAGAAGGAAGCGGGGAGAGCTATAAACAGGTTGAACGGTATATCCGCCTGACTTTCCTTATAAAGCCTATGCTCAATTATGTAGATGAAAAACGCATTGCATTTGGCGTCGGGGTGGAATTATCCTATCTGGAACCGGAAGTGCAGGAGCTTCTTTGCCAGACAATGCAGCGTTTATGCGTATTCCCTAATCTGGCACAGGCAAGGAAGCTTAAGGAGTCAGGCAGGGAAGGGAAACTGGACGAAAACGGAATGGAGATCATCCTTTCTGATGAAAAACCGGCAGCCCAGGCAGTCAGGCTGCAGAGAAAGAAGCTGAACGAATATTTTCCGGCTGGTTATTCGGCGGAGCAGATAGAGGAAGTGATCTATGGCCTCTTAAAGAGGTGGAGATTTGAGCAGGGGGAATAGCACTGGCAGAGCGGTATGCTCCGTCAGAAAAACAGAATATTGTTCCACATAAGAGCAGAGGGATGAATTTTGCCTCTGTTTTTATGTGGAGAAAACCATAAAAAGATTGTGTGGAATGGAGGCGTGGAAGATGCAGAGGATCCAGTTTGATTATTTCCATGGGATGGAAGCGGGGCAGTACAGCTTTTACCGTATCCCGAAAATGCTGTTCACAGCGGAGTGCTTCAGGAGCCTTTCCTGTGAAGCGAAAGTCTTATACGGGCTGATGCTGGACCGCATGGGGCTCAGCATTAAAAACAGGTGGATCGATGAAGAGGACAGGGTTTACATTGTCTTTACGGTGGAGGAGACAGCGGAGTTGATGAACTGCGGAATGCAGAAAGCGGTAAAGCTGATGAAGGAACTGGATTCTGATAAGGGCATCGGGCTGATAGAGAAAAAGCGCCTGGGACTGGGCAGGCCTAACGTGATCTATGTAAAGAATTTCATGGTAAGGGAAGAGCCGCCATTGCCGGAGAAAGGGGGAGACCCTGACGAAAGGGAAACGACAGGAACGCCGGAAAGCAGGGCAGCCGGCAATTATGACAGGAGAACTGTGGAAACCACAAATCAGGAATTATTAAAATCACAATTCAAGAATGATGAAAATCACAATTCAGGAGTAGTGAAAGCCGCAATTCAAGAATTTCCAAAATCACAACCTAATAATACTGAATTTAATAAAACTGATTTCAGTGAGACTGATCCTATCAATCTTTATCCATCTGATGTGACAGGACAGATGGAACGTTACCGTACCGCCATACGGAAAAATATCTCGTATGAGTGTTTTTTGGGTGCCAGGGGCTGCCAGAGGGAGGAACTGGACGAGCTGGTGGAGCTGATGGTGGATGTGATGATGATGCCTGACCATGCAATTTTGCGGATAGCGGGGGCGGAAAGGCCGGCGGCGGTTGTGAAGGAGCGGTTCCTGAAGCTGGACGATTCGCATATAGCCTATGTGCTTGCCTGCCTGCAGGGGAATACCGGCAAAGTGGGGAATATCAAAGCGTACCTGCTGGCATCGCTTTATAATTCAGCACTGACCATAGGCAATTATTACCGGGCGGAGGTGAACCACGACCTATATGGGAGCGGATAGCGGCCACAATGTCAATGCAAATACATAATCTCTGGAAAAAGACAGCCTGCGTATGGTCTGGCTGGCTTTGCTGCCGGGACCGGGGAATGGAAATCTGTAAGGAAAGGGGGAAACCGTGTTGGGCAGACGTGTAGAATCACAAGAACTGGCAGCCCTTGGGGAACGTATACGGGAACGGAGGATGGAACTGCGCCTGTCACAGGAAGCGCTTGCGGAGAAAGCAGGGATCAGCGCCAACACGGTGAGCCGGATTGAGGGAGGACAAATGGCCATGGGCATAGGAACTTTCATAAATCTGGTACAGGCAATGGATGCAGACGCAGACAGCCTTCTGGGCGTTATTTCCGATTCGGGGAAAAAGCGGCATGGGGATATATTCCACCGCATCAGTCATTTAAGGGAACCGGAGCGGGAGATCGTGCTGCGGACGATAGAGGCGCTGGTGGAAAGCCTGCGGAGGGGCAGATGAAAGGATTCTACGGATATGGTGGGAAAATAAGTGGATTTCTACCTGACCGGTGAGGAAAGCGGCCGCTGGTTCCGTTAAAATATACACAAGATAACAGGCAGTAAGGAAAAGTTTCCAGCCCCGTTAAAAAAAACGGGTAAGCCGGAAGCTGTTTTTTACTGCCTGTCCTGCGATGGTGCAGGCAATGCAGCCAGTATAATTCCGGCACGGCCCGTTGGAAAGGCGGCCAGAATTGACATTGCAGGAATTGAAGGAGATTACCGAAATACCGGAACATGGAAGAAAAATGCCCACCGCAAGGAATCTAAGGAATACAGGCAGGCTGGTGGCAGAAAAGGAGCTGAAAAATGACACATGGATTGCAGCCTATCAGAATGGCTATGCATTATACCATGCCGGCGGTCATTCCACCGTATTCCCGGTTCATACATGCGGAGATTATCTGTATGCATCCAGCGGGATAAGCAGTTATTTACCGGAACATTTTTTTGCGAAGGAGCCATGGCATATCCGGCTTGTCCTTGAAGGGGAGGACAGGCTGGAACGTAACCAGAGGGCAAAAGAGCAGGAAAGGACAGTTTCCTACAGCTCCATATCGGAAGAGTGGGAAGCGATGGAAGACGTATGTGCGAAAACAGTTGAAGATTTGCTGGAAAGGGAAAACATGGAAGAGCTGCTAAAATGCCTGACGGAGCGGCAGAGAATGGCAGCCAGGCTTTGTTTTTTCCGGCAGAAGACCCGGAGAGAAGCGGCAAAAGAGCTTGGGATCACCAGCCCGGCAGTATCAGCCATACTTTCGCAGGCAGCCCGGAGACTGCGGAAGCAATACCCGGACAGGAAGCAGGCGGTAAAGGCGGTGGCGGCTGTATGAGGGGAAAGCAGCCAAGGGAACGGGAAAAATATTTTATCCGTCTGGGTGGCGGTACGCTGGTGGAAGTGGGCAGGGAGATTTATCTGGAATGGTACCGTTCAGAACGGAGGGAGCGGTACCAGAGGGAATGCGACAGGAAGCATGGTGTGTGCAGTATCAATAAACTGCATGAAAAAGGATATTATCCTGAAAAATCAAATTACCTTAAGGATACGACACTGGAAACGGTTTTAAAGGACGAATGCCGGGACAGGCTGGAAAATGCCCTTAAAAAACTGCCTGAACAGGAGAAACGTCTGGTAAGGCTTTTGTATTTCGAGGATATGACAGTAAAGAAAACAGCGGAAATATTCGGGTGCAGCAGAAAAACAATCCAGAACAGGCGGGAAAAGGTATTGGAAAAAATAAGAAAGATGATGTCGGAAACGTCTCCATGAAAAGAGATAACGCCCATGCCGACAACGGAGCGGAACCGTTGTCAGGAGGACCGTGGAATACCGGAACGCGAAGCGTGAGGATATGCCGCGAAAGCCTCTTGACATAAGGTTCACGGATTATCCTTATGCAGTAGAAAAGGGGCAGATGCTCCTTTTCCTGCTTCCGGCGAGGACGGGTCCGGGCAGAGCCCGGCAATGGGGATGGGAAAGATTTCTTGTAAGTTATTAAAACAGTGCCCTGAGTCTCAGGAGCGCCTATTTCTCGTAAAGTGGAGAGAGACAATTAAATTTGGAAAAGATATTTAAGTATTGTAATTTTTAGTGCAATGATAGTATGCTTGTCATATAATAAATGTAAAGTTTCTGATGAAAATATTTTATGACTTAAATAATTGTTTAAGAAGATGTATCAAATAATATACACTATAGTCACAGAGAAAAACATATTCAAATTTTGATAGAAGTAGAAATCCATTATATTTGTTTTACAAAAGAAGGGAGAGGTTATGGAAAATAATATAATATTTCAGAAACTGACACCGACAGATACTGTCAAAATGGAAGTATACGAAGATGCATTCAAATATATATTTGGAAATTCTGATATAAAAAATGTTGCCATTGCAGGCCCATATAGTGCCGGGAAAAGTAGTTTGCTTGAATCCTATAAAAGGGAACATAAAAATAAAAGGTTTTTGCATATTTCACTGGCGCATTTTGAAGATACGTCAGGGCAAAATGACAGAGATAATGTTAAAGATACAGAAACTGTTTTAGAGGGAAAAATTCTAAACCAGTTGATACAGCAGATAAAAGTGGAAAATATTCCACAGACAAATTTTCGTGTAAAGAGAACAGTAAACAATGCAAAATGTGTGATATGTTCACTTGGAATTGTGATATTTCTTTTAGCTATTCTGCATTTAAAATATTTTAAAGCATGGTCTGGCTGGATTGCCTCATTGACGGATTCATGTTTTAAGACTTTGCTACAGAAATCAGCCAATCCATATTCTTTAATATTTAGTGGGATTTTGGCAACGGTCATTTTAGGGTTAGGGGTATATCAGATAATCAAAACGCAGAAAAACAAGAATATTTTCCGCAAATTAAGTGTGCAGGGGAATGAGATAGAGATTTTTGGGGAGGAGGATAATTCTTATTTCGATAAGTACTTAAATGAGGTTTTATATCTTTTTGAGAACTCCGGAGTTGATGTTATTGTTTTTGAAGATTTGGATCGTTTCGATGATAATAAGATATTTGAGAGGCTTAGGGAGATTAATATTCTTTCAAATATAAGGCTTCAAAATCAGAAGGAAAAGAAGCCTGTTGAACCTTTGCGTTTTTTTTATCTTCTGCGAGATGATATTTTTGTAAATAAAGATAGGACAAAATTTTTTGATTTTATTCTTCCGGTAGTCCCTGTCCTTGATAGTTCTAATGCATATGATCAGATAAAAGAACATTTTGAAACGGGAGGAATTTTCACAGTATTTGATGATAAATTTCTGCGTGGGCTGTCATTGTATATTGATGATATGCGTGTTTTAAAGAATATATATAATGAGTTTATGGTTTACTATAATAAGTTGAATACTATTGAACTTAACCCCAATAAGATGCTTGCTATGGTTACATATAAAAACATATTTCCAAGAGATTTTTCTAATCTGCAGTTGAATCAGGGATTTGTGTATGAGTTATTTAACCGTAAGGATGAATTTATTGCACAGGAGAAGAAAAAATGTGAGGAAAGAATCGAAAGTAAAAAATCTCGAATTAGTTATGTGAAAGAGGAAAAATTAGAATTGATAATGGAACTTGAGGATGTAAGGAATGCAAAAGCAGAAAGAATACCTCCATATTATAGTACAGGATATAATCAAAAACAAAAAGAATATGATATATGGGTAAAGGAACAATATCCGTTACGCAAGAGAGCCATAGAAGATAAAGAAAAAAATTGTCTTCATACATTGGAAGATGAATTATCATTATTGCAGGAAGAAAGCCGCATAATAGATAACAAGATGTTGCATGAGATTATCACCAGAGAAAATATAGATGAGATATTCCGAATTACATCACAAAATGAAATCGGAACTGTCAATGAATATAAAGAAATAAAGTCCAGTGAATATTTTGCATTGCTTAAATATCTTATACGGTATGGTTACATAGATGAATCCTACAATGATTATATGACTTTCTTCTATGAAAATAGCCTCACTAAGGGGGATAAGATGTTCCTTCGCAGTGTAACAGATAAAATAGCAAAACCATTTTCTTATTCGATAGATAATGTAAGTTTAGTAATGGAAAACTTAGATATCTTCGATTTTGAGCAGGAAGAAACGTTGAATTTTGATTTGTTTGAGTATTTATTGGCGCATAAGTCGAAACAGAATATTCTTTTACGCTTTATAAAGCAACTTAGAAAAGGGGAGAAATTTCAATTTATCAGTGAATTTTTTGAGACTGGTCGAGAAAATAAAAATTTAGTTGTGATGATAAACAATCAGTGGTCTTCATTTTATAAAGAAGTGATTTTAGGGCAAACGATGACTGTAAGACAGATCAGGGAATATAGTATTGCGACTTTGTTATATACAAAAGAAGCTGATTTAAGCGCTGTCAATGATGATAATTGTCTGACTGATTACATTTCCGCACAACCGGATTATCTTGCAATAGAAAATCCCAATGTTGAGAAATTATGCTATGTAATGAAGGCGTTACAAGTATCCTTTAAACATCTTGACTATCAAGTAAGTAACAGGGAATTATTTAATGCAGTGTATCATAATTCTCTATATGAAATCAATATAGACAATATCCGCCTAATGTTGGAAATGGAATATCATATTGAAGATACTGATAATGTATCAAAGAATTATATAAGTTCCATTTACAGCCAGCCAGAACAGCCATTATACGGATATATGCAGGAAAACGCTGATTTATTTATGAAAAGTATATTAGATTCTCCTGTAGATGGTTTTATGGATAACAGTAATGATGCAGTACAAATCATAAATCACCCTACTATAACGGAAGAGCATAAAGTTTCGTATATTAAGAGGTTAGAAACGCTTATTGATATATTGGCGGAAATTAATGAGATAATATATCAAACAGAATTGATAGCTGAGCAGAGGGTGCAATATACAGTAGACAATATTTTAGAGTATTTTGGGAAGGTGGAACTTACAGATTATTTAGCTGAATTTATTAATTTTGGTAGTGAATGCCTGAATTATAATAGCGTAGATAATGCAGAATTAGTTGAAAGCTTTTGGAACCAATGCATTTTAAATGAAAAACTATCGCTGCAAAAATACAGGGAGATTCTTTTGTCAATTTCACCAGTTTACTCAGAGTTTGATATTATAGGAATTCCAAGTGATAAAATGAAAATACTAATCACAGAAAAAATTATTCCTATGACGGAAGAAACGCTTGTCTTCATGAGAAAGAATTACAAAGACAATAAGATACACTATATTTTAAATAATATACCTGAATATACAGATATCGCGGTAGGAAGTTTAGCATCAGCAGAAGAAGTTGAAAGCCTTTTACCTTGCAATATTGCGGATGATATAAAAATTAAGCTGTTAGCAGAGATTCAAGAAAAATTTTCAGTTGTAGATCAGAATTATTCAAATGTAGTAACAGTGCATATTTTAAGGAATAATTTAGATGAATCGGATTTACCTGTTCTGTATGAAAATTACAGGGAATATGATACCGATGTCCAACAGGAAATTTTAGCTATAGCAAAAGAGAATATTGATTTAATTACTACCAATCATCAGAAAGTGTGCAGGGATATTATCAATGAATTGATAAAAGATGCAACTATTAATAATAACAATCGTATAGATTTGTTTGTTGCAATTATCGAGGGTATAACAAGAGCTGAATGTAAGCAATATCTCGAATTTTTAGGCTTGAATGAGTTTGTTAAAATCTTTGAACAAAATAGAAGACCCAAGATTCCAGTCAATTTGGTGAATCAAAAAATTCTGACTGCTTTGAAAAGGGCAGGATTTGTCGAAAACTTTGTTGAAGATGTAGAAGAGAAGATGTATAAGCAGATTCGAAGAAGTTCCGGAAAAGCGGAACTTCCAAAGGAGCTGTTGTAATGAATGGGTACAATAAATGCCTCAGTCCAAACGGGGTTAGAGGCATTTATTTTGTTAAGACAAAACTATTCAGTAAACAATTTTGATCACTATGATGATAATTAGGAATGTAGATCAGGTTTATCGCCACACTCAATTCTGCGGATAATGTCTGACAATATCGTACAAAAGCAGTTTTTAGCTCTTATGCGAGTAATGCTACTCCAATCTAATTCATTTATCCGATCTTTTAGCTCATTGAGTTTATCAAGATCATCTTTATAAAATTCATTGAGATTGCTAAAATTATATACATTTTGAAAGGCCTGAATAATTTGGTATATATTTGGCAGGGAACTGGCTTTAAAAAATGTTATAAAGAGTTCCAGTTCTATATAATTAATGAACGACTTCTTTTGTAAAAACAGATTATGATTATTTTTGCAGTAATCAGTAAACTGGTTAACATCATTTTTTTCTATGAAATAATTTACCTTAACGCTATCGTATATTCGATTCTTTTGAGATATTAAATCATATATTGGATCATAAAATTTATGAAACTCATCATACATTTCTTTATCGGAAAAAAGAAACTGAAAATTTTCTATTTCTATGGTTTCAGCGTGATTTTTTATCTTATCTAAAAGAATAGCTGAAATTTCACTTAATTCTGAATCACATATCTTTGCGGATTTTAAATCCACCAACGCCTTTATAATATTTTGATAATTTTGAGCTACATATTTATTTTCATGTATTTCAGTTTTCAATTCACAAACTAAATTCAGGATTTCAGAATCTTCATAGTAATACCATTCTGTTAATTTATTCAATATTTCCCCGTGGGAATATCGTTTTTCGTTTTCCAATTCAATGTATTCTCTTTGCTTACAAGAATCTTCTATAAAATTTGCAGCTTTACATACTCGCATTTTATCCAGCATATTTTGGGAATAATAATCATCTATAAAGCGATATCCTTCAGTATCAAAAAGAAAAACATCATCAAGTCTTATTTTTCCATATTCAGCATTGCTATCCCATTTTGCAAGCTTTTTATTTTTGCCAATAGCACAGGCTATCCTAATGCTGTAGATCATGAAGTTGTCGAAAATAGTATCATAATATTTTGATTTGTTATAATTTCTTTCTATAATTTTGAAAATCTCTTCAAATTTAACCAGCCATGTTTGAATAATACGGATATTTGTATTTTCGCATTTCTCCATATATTTCAGTATGGATGACTTATTTGCTTTTAATGTTTTTTTGAATTTTTCGTTTCTTGCAATACTATCAATAACGTCTTCTATTTCAGTGGCTAAAGTGGGAGTATAGTCAATTGATATTCCAATCACCTTTTCCTTAATATCCTTATATACATAATTTTCAGAGTATATTTCCTCGTTCAATTTTTTTAATTGCTCCATAGTCAGGCAGTCATCAGTATCGTTTGATATTTTTGTGCCTTTCTTGTCAAAACCTTTAATTATTTTTTTGCCAGATAATAAAGAGATATATTTAGTTTCTATGTTTATATTAGCATACATTTTGCCAATATTATTTTCATCAGCAAGTATAATTACCTTGCAATTACAGTGTTCCACCAGATTATTAATAAAACCAAACAAGTCATTAATGGGAATGCTGCATCGTTCCAAATCATCAAAACAGATGACCATGCTTTCCAGATTGACATTATCTATAATTGTTTCCGATAGTCCTTTAAATTCAGCGGATACGGGACCAATGGAAACGGAGACAAATTTGCTCATTAAACTGGAAACACCGCTTGTTATTTTATATGCGGTTCCCATAATATCATTTTCTTTACATTTAACTTTTAGCATATAATTGGTAAATAACTCTTTGGATAAGGATTCTATAGTAGTTATGCCATATAAAGAAATGTATACATTAGACCTTCTTTCATTTTTTCCGTATTCAACCTTTGCAATTTCATCTGCAAGATAATTTTCATATAGATAGGTTTTTCCTGCACCCCAGGGGGCGTTTAGAAGTATTGCATACTTTGCTTTTTCATTTCTAATATAATCTAATACCGTTGTTAGAATTTCTTGTTTATTCATGATCATGTATCTCCTTCATTATAAGGTTGGCTTTATTATATCAGATTTATTGAAAAATGTCGTATCAATCCATTTATTAGGATCGTACATCACAAAAATAATTTCTAAAATTTCTATAAACTGTTTATTTTTCACTCCTTCCCGCCTGCTATTAGTGAAGGGGTAAATAAATCTCATTTTCAATTCATCCAAAATTCCCTTTCGTTGAACCTTGACAATTTCACAGCCTGCCCAGATTGATATCCTGCAGATGAGTGTGCATTTGGCGCGCCTGGCAGGAGGGAACGCTGCGGAAACAGAAGCCGGGGCAGGAACGGGTCTGGGAGGGACACAGGCAGAACGTTTAATATTTATAGAAATATGGAAGAAAGGAAGGACGTATGGGAAGAAAGAAAATCATGACGAAGCTTCTTACATGCTTTGCGGCGGCAGCCACGGTCGCAACGGGAATCCTTGGGAGCGTCCCGCTGCCTGCCAGGGCGGCCGAAGAGGACAGTTACACGGTCACGTTTGAGGCCTATGAAGGGATCTGTGAGACAGAAAGCATTTCCGTGCCAAAGGGGGAAAGCATCATATTGCCAGACGCATCCTATGAGGGGCATTATCTGGAAAGCTGGGTAGAAGTGACCGAAAACGGGAACATGCATACATTTAAAGCCATAGGATGGGCCGGGAGCGAGTACACCCCGGAAAGGAGCCTGAACCTTTATGCCAACTGGAAGCCGGAACAGGAGCAGGATATTACGGCTATTTATGAGGCAAGGATCGGGAATATTCAGTATGAAGAGCTGGAAGAGGCTTTTGCCAACGCACAGGCAGGCGACACGATTATAGTCCTTAAGGACTGCGGCGTGTCAAAGACGCTTGAGGTCACTGCTGATAACATTACCTTAAAGAGTGAAGACGCGGAAAATCCGGTGACCATCCGCAGGGAAGAGGAGTTTGCCGGTAAAAGCTATGCCAGAGACGCCGGAAACGTTCTGGTCGGGATAAGCAGCGGCAGCCTTGCCACGCAGGATATTATCCTTGACGGAGGCGCGGTGCTGGATAAGGATTTTAACAACACCGGGCAGGTCTGGGACAGCCCCCTTGTTTATGTGAAAGGCTCCTATGCCATGGGAGCAGGGACTGTCCTTCAGAATAACTATAACACGGATTATTCTGAAAGCGCAGACAGTTCCAGGAGCGTCAGGACTGCAGGGGCGGTAGATGTCGCATGGGACGCAAGCATGACCATGGATGGCGGCCTGATACAGGACTGCTATACATTAGGGGCGGGCGGCGGCATCCAGTCTGCCAAGACCGCGGAAGTTACGATCACATCGGGCACGATCCGCCACTGTGCGGCTGTATGGGGCGGGGCGCTTGGGCTCATGGGGCCTTCCGAAGCATCAGACATGGAACTGAGCGGGAACCATTCCGATTCAACAGGGGGTGCGGTGTGGTCAACATTATCCCTGGTCATGACGGACTGTGTCATTGAAGGGAACAGTTCCGGCTATGACGGTGGCGGCGTCTATATGTCTACAGGGGGCCAGGCGAAGCTGATCCGCTGTACCCTTACCGGAAATAAAGCCCCAAGGGGCAGTGCAGTCCAGACGGGCAAAGGGGAAGGCGTACTGCCACTGGTCATCCGCGACTGCACGATTACAGGGAACCGTTCGGGGGAAAAAATCCATGCAGGGGGCACGGTCTGTTACATGAACGAGACGGGGATTATCTTATCCGGGCATATCGTCATGGAAGATAACCTTTCCGTGGGTTATGAACCCTGCGATATCCATTATTTTTACAATACAGGGGCCTCCATTCTGTTAGATGAAGATTTTGAAAGCGATTCCACCTTTGTGCTGGGCGGCTATGACACGATCAAGCCGGGCAGGGTTTTAATTGACGGGACGCTTTACCATAAGGATGCCAGCCCGGAACAGTTTGTATGGCACACAAGGAACTATCGGATGGAAAAAAGGGGAGAGAACCTTTACCTTGCGGAAGTGCCGGAGGCTTATACGGTGACTTATGATGCGAATAACAGCTCCCCCGGATACGACAGCGTCTATTGCTCAGACCCTAATGACTATACCAGCGAAGATACCGTAACTATTATGGGTGAAGAAGAGCTTTTCCCCCTTATGGGAAACCTTGTGAAGTTCGGCTGTGACTTTGCCGGATGGAATACGGAGAAGGACGGGTCAGGGACAGGCTATGTGCCCGGACAGGAAATCAGCCTGACAGATGACCTTTACCTCTACGCACAATGGCAGGAAAAAGACCTTGTCACCCTGACTTATATCTATAATGGCGGCACGGGTGAGACGGAAAGTGAGCAGGTCATTCCCGGCACGAATACGGTATTCCCGGAGGCTTCCAGAAAGGGCTACCGCTTTAAGGGATGGTATGAAGACGGGGAACTGACTGTATTTGCAGGAAATGCAGGGGAGAAGCATTTTGCACCCCGGCAGGACGCTTCCTATTACGCCGCATGGGAGAAAACAGAAGCAACCGTCGCTTTTGACGCAGATGGTGGAGAGATGGAAGGCGGGGATATTACCGCAAAGATTGGCGATACCATTACCCTTCCCGGCTGTACCAAAGAAGGTTATGAATTTACGGGCTGGTATGACGGGGATGCCTGTGCCGGGCAGGCAGGGGGAGATTATACTGTCGCCGATGACGTTATCCTGAAAGCCCATTATGTAAGGAAAGAAGCGCCCGTATGCACTGTTTCTTTTGATACGGACGGAGGGAAAGAAATTTCACCCATGAAAGTGGAAAAAGGAAAGGCGGTTAAGCTGCCGGAAGCAGAAAAGGCAGGATATATTTTCCTTGGCTGGCACACAGCGAAGGAGGGCGGTACCAGAATGGACACGGAATTTACCGTGACGGAAGATACCATGCTTTACGCCCGCTGGGAAAAGGAAGACCAAAAGCCGGAGGAAAAACCGGAAGCCACTATCACCTTTGACGCGGACGGTGGGGAGATGGAAGGCGGTGACATTACCGCAAAAGTGGGCGATATCATTATGCTTCCTGCCTGCTCTAAGGAGGGCTATGAATTTACGGGCTGGTATGACGGGGATACCTGTGCAGGGCAGGCAGGGGAGAAATATACTGTCGCTGGTGATGTTATTCTGAAAGCGCATTATGAGAAAAAGGCGGAGATTACTTATCTCATTACCTTTGATCCCAATGGCGGAAGGAAAGCCGCACCCATAAAGGCGGCAAAAGGGGAAAAGATCACCCTGCCCGGCACGGAAAAATCCGGCTATGTTTTCCTTGGCTGGTATACGGAGAAAAAGGGCGGCATACTTCTTGGCCTTGCCGGTGGCGAGCTGGAAGTGGAAAAAGATATGACCGTCTATGCTTTGTGGGAAAAGGAAAAAACGGGAGAGACCGGGGATAAAAATCCGGGGAATTGTAAAGTGGTATTCCACACAGAGGGCGGCACACTGAAAAACCAGACGCTCACCATTGTGAAAGGCGCAGGCCTTTATTTACCGCTCCCGGAGAAAAAGGGTTATGATTTCACCGGCTGGTATCTGGACAAATCCCTGACGCTGTATGCAGGGGCATACAGGGATTCTTACCGTATTACAAGAGACACTGATTTTTATGCAAAATGGGAGAAAACCAAAGAAGAGGATAAAAAAGACGGCAATACAAACCAGGGCGGTACTGAAGAAACAGCGGATGCTTATACCGTAAAGTATGACGCCAATGGCGGTACGGTAAAGGAATCCTCGGCCAGAGTAACAAAGGGTAAAGGCGTAAAGCTCCCTGCCGCAGAACGGGAAGGATATGCTTTTACCGGATGGTATACGGATAAACAGATACTGGCTGGAAGGGCCGGCGCTGTTTATAAGCCGGACGGGGATATCTGCCTTTATGCAGGCTGGAAAAAGGTATCCGGCGGAAGCGGCGATGGCGGCACTGCAGATACCGGAAATAGTTCTGATGCCAAAACAGAAACTTCTACAGCGGATACCGGTTCAGGCAGCGGCCCGGATAAAAAATCGGATACTTCCGCAACGGGGAAATCCGGGGATACAGCAGCGGGCGTACCGGGGACAGGAACGGAAAAAGAGCCCGTGATCCAGACAGGACGCACCTCGCCGATTTACTTTCTTGCAGCAATCGGAATGGCTGGCATTCTCCTGGCGGCGCTTTCTGTCCGTGAGGGAAAACGCAGTTCTAAGGAATAAAATTTTATTGCAGGGGTGTCATGCCCCTGCATTTTGTAAGAAGGAGGCGTTATGGCAGAATGAAGGATCTGACAGGGAAGCTGGGGAAACTGATTTTTCCTGATGTGGAAGAGAAAAAGGGCAGGCGGATCGTGATACAGATCGTCACAGGGCTTTTCATTGCCCTGCTCTCCATAGCCGGAATGCTTTTCTACAGCCATCAGGAAGTGAAACAACAGCAGAGATTCCAGCAGATAAAAGGGGCGGGGATTACCCTGCCGGAAATACCGGTTATGCCGATGGGCGCAGCGAGAGAAGAATCACAGGAGGGAGAAAATGGGAACGGTGTGGAGGATATGGGGGAAATTGATAAAAATGCCATAACGTTTACCTACGATTGGGATTCCCTGTTGGAAGCAAATGAGGATGTCAAAGGCTGGCTTTATCTGCCGGATACGCCCATTGACCTTCCCGTGGTCGGCACTTCCGATAATGATTACTACCTGACGCATGATTTCTGGAAACAGAAAAAGAGCACGGGCTGCCCGTTCATGGATAAGGATACCGGGCAGTGGGATTTTAACAGGACGGTTTATGCCCACAACATGGGCGGCGCCTCTGACACCATGTTCTCCCCGCTTCTAAGGTTCAAGGACGAAGACTACTTTATGGCGCACAGGCAGCTTTATTATACGCAGTGTTACGGGATAACAGCAGAATATCAGATCATGGCGGCAGTAAAATACAATGCCAAAGATACAGGGAGCTGGGATTTCCGCACAAGGAACCATGCCGATATGGAGGGCTACAACCTCTGGATGGAACAGCTTCAGGAATATGCCTTTTATTATGCGGAGCCTGACCATGCCCCGGCGGAGATACTTACCCTTTCCACCTGTGACCGTTCCGAGTTCGGGAAAGACGGGAGGCTTGTCATTGTGGCGGGGAAATGTCAGCGATAGATTTCCCGGAACAAAAGACCGTTCCCGGATTCTGCGCAGGATATGGGATCGAGCAGTGGATGCGGGAGCTTCTCTCCGGCATGATCAGCTCCAACTTATCTACCATGTTCACGGATGTCAATGAGAAGACTGGGGAGATTGCCGCACAGGTGGGGCAGACGCCGCAGGGGTGGAACGGGAATATTTTCAGCCTGATACGTAACCTGTCGGATTCGGTCATTATGCCCATAGCCGGTATGGTTATCACTTTTGTGCTGTGCTATGAGCTGATTACCATGCTGACGGAGAAAAACAACATGCATGAGATAGATACATGGATGTTCTTCAAATACTTCTTTAAGATGTGGGTGGCGGTCTATCTTGTGGGACATACCTTTGAGATTACCATGGCGGTGTTTGACGTGGGGCAGTATGTGGTCAGTGCCGCCGGCGGGGCGATCAGCGGGCAGACTTCCATCAACGTGGATTCCCTGATAACCCAGATGGATGCCGCCATGGTGTCCATGGGGATCGGGGAACTGGCGGTGCTGGCCCTTGAGACCATGCTGGTGAGCCTTGGCATGAAGATCATGTCAGTGATTATCACGGTCATCCTGTTTGTCAGGATGATTGAGATTTATCTCTATACATCAGTCGCGCCGATTCCTTTTGCAACCCTGTCCAACAGGGAATGGGGGCAGGTGGGGAACAACTACTTCCGGGGGCTTTTTGCCCTCGGGTTCCAGGGCTTTTTTATGATGATATGCATAGGTATCTACAGTGTGCTGGTGTCTTCCATCCAGATATCGGGGGATATGCACTCCGCCCTGTTCGGGGTGGCGGCATATACGGTGGTGCTGTGCTTCGGGCTGACAAAGACAGGGGGACTGTCAAAAGCCATTTTCGGGGCGCATTAAGGGGAAATGGAAAGAAAGGATAAGCGGCGGAAAGGGGCGTTCCCCTGCCGGAAGGGTTTCTGCCGCAGGTATCAAAATGGCATATGTGAGTGTGCCGAAGGACCTGACAAAAGTAAAGAGCAAGGTCATGTTCAACCTGACGAAAAGACAGGCGGTGTGCCTTGGGATTGCGGCGGCCCTGGGGCTGCCTTTTTATTTTTTCACCAAAGGGCATATCGGGACAAGCAATGCGGCGACAGGCATGGTGCTGATCATGCTCCCAGCATTTTTCTTTGCCATGTATGAGAAAGACGGGCTTCCCTTTGAAAAGATACTGATGAACATGGTCAGGGTGAAGCTGCTGCGCCCGGCTATTCGGAGATATGAGGTGGAAAATTTATATGGAGCGGGAGAGGAAATACCGCATTTAAAACCAGGGGAAGGGGGAAAGAAGGTTGAATAAATTCTCTGATGAGCAATTCCTTCAACCAAGAATTTGTGCCGAAGCGTCACAAATTCTGTTGACCGCAGAGCAGAATATGAAATTCTGCTCGCGTCCTCAGCGTAAAACGCTTCGGAATGGAGGTAAAAATGGGAAGAAAAAGCAGAGACAAAAGTAACATCCCGGCGGATACCGGGGATAAAAGCAGGAACGGGCATTACAGCAAAAGAGGCAGGAACGGTCACGGGGCGGAAAAGAAGGAGAAGGAGAAGCGTATCTCCGCCCAGCAGTCCATCCCTTACCGGGAAATGGCAAAGGACGGGATATGCCGGGTGCAGGATAAATATTATTCCAAGACCATCCGTTTTTATGATATCAACTATCAGCTGGCGCAGAATGAGGACAAGAATGCCATTTTCGAGAACTGGTGCGACTTCCTCAATTACTTTGACAGCTCCATCCATTTCCAGCTTTCCTTCATCAACCGAAGGAGCAGTATGGAGGAATATGAATCCGTGATCAGGATCATGCCGCAGAACGATGCTTTTGATGATGTGCGTATGGAGTATGCACAGATGTTAAAGAACCAGCTTGCCAAGGGAAATAACGGGCTGGTACGGACGAAATATATCACTTTCGGCATCGGGGCGGAAAATTTCCGGGAGGCAAAGCCGAAGCTTGAGAGGATTGAGGCGGATATCCTGAATAATTTCAAGGTCCTTGGCGTACAGGCGTACCCTTTAAACGGGGAGGAGCGGCTGCAGATTTTATATGAGACATTCAATCAGGAGGAAAATGAGCCTTTCCGGTTTTCCTATAATCAGGTGCTGCGCTCCGGCATGAACACGAAGGATTTTGTCGCGCCGCCCAGCTTTGTGTTTAAAAGCGGGAAGGATTTCCAGATGGGCAGCACCCTTGGGGCGGTGTCCTACTTACAGATACTTGCGCCGGAGCTGACGGACCGGATGCTTGCAGAATTTCTGGATATGGACAGGAACCTTGTGGTAAACCTGCACGTCCAGTCCTTAGACCAGCTGAAAGCCATTAAAACGGTAAAGGGGAAAGTGACGGACATTGACCGGATGAAGCTGGAAGAGCAGAAAAAAGCGGTAAGGTCAGGGTACGATATGGATATCATCCCTTCTGATTTAAATACTTACGGAGGGGAGGCAAAGCGGCTTTTAGAAGACTTACAGCAGAGGAATGAGCGGCTTTTCCTTGTGACAGCGCTTTTCATGAACACTGCAGGGACGAAACAGGAGCTGGATAATGGGATTTTCCAGACTGCAGGGATCGCGCAGAAGTACAACTGCTCCCTGCGGCGGCTGGACTATATGCAGGAGCAGGGGCTGATGAGCAGCCTGCCTTTAGGCTTAAATTTAATCCCCATCCAGAGGGCGCTCACCACCACTTCAACTGCCATTTTTGTACCGTTCACCACGCAGGAGCTTTTCATGCCGGGAGAATCGCTGTATTACGGGCTGAATGCCTTAAGCAATAACATGATCATGGTGGACAGGAAAAAGCTGAAGAACCCTAACGGCCTGATTCTGGGAACGCCCGGTTCGGGTAAATCTTTTTCCGCAAAGAGGGAGATCACCAACGCTTTCTTTGCCACCCGGGATGACATCATCATCGGAGATCCGGAAGGGGAGTATTATCCACTTGTAAATGCACTTGGCGGGCAGGTGGTCCATATATCTGCCACCAGCCATGACTATATCAACCCCATGGACATCAACATGGACTATTCGGAGGACGACAACCCGCTGGGGGTAAAGAGCGATTTTATCTTATCCCTGTGTGAGCTGATCATGGGGAGCAGGAACGGGATTGAGGCGGAGGAAAAATCGGTCATTGACAGGTGCCTTCCCATTGTGTACCGGAAGTATTTTGAGAACCCCGTGCCGGAAAATATGCCGGTGCTCGGGGATTTATACCAGTGCCTGCGGGAGCAGAAGGAAGTACAGGCACAGCGGATCGCCACTGCGCTGGAAATCTATGTGAATGGTTCCCTGAAGGTGTTCAACCACCAGACGAATGTGCAGCTGGACAACCGGATAGTCTGTTTCGACATCAAAGACCTTGGGAAGCAGTTAAAGAAGCTGGGTATGCTCATCGTGCAGGACCAGGTCTGGAACCGGGTGACAATAAACAGGTATTCAAACAAATCAACACGGTATTACATAGATGAATTCCATCTCCTGTTGAAAGAGGAGCAGACGGCAGCCTATTCCGTGGAGATATGGAAGCGTTTCAGAAAATGGGGCGGCATCCCGACCGGGATCACGCAGAATATTAAAGATTTGCTTGCCAGCCGGGAGATAGAGAATATCTTTGAAAATTCGGACTTCATCTATATGCTGAACCAGGCGGCAGGGGACCGGCAGATACTGGCGAAGCAGCTGAACATTTCCCCGCACCAGCTTTCCTATGTGACCAACAGCGGGGAAGGGGAAGGGCTGATTTTTTATGGCAGCACGATTATTCCGTTTAAAGACAAATTTGACCGTTCGCTGCGCCTGTATAAGCTGATGACGACTAAGCCCTCGGAAATGGGGGAAAGGAAGGAATGACAGCAGAAAAACTGTATAACGGGATTTATTGCATGGACTGCATGGAACTTCTCGCGCAGATTCCAGACGGGTATGTATCCATGATACTCACTGACCCGCCCTATGGAATCTCCTACCGGAATAATTTCACTAAGAGAAAACACCGGGTGCTTGCAGGGGATGAAGGGATTGACTATGAAAGGTTTGCAAGGGAGAGCTACCGGATATTGAAGGAGGATTCCCATGCATATTTTTTTACCCGGTTCGATTGTTACCCCTATCATTATGGATGCTTACGCCGGGCAGGGTTCTTCATAAAAAACTGCATGGTGGTGGAGAAAGGGACGGTAGGGGGCATCGGGGACCTGGAAGGCAGCTATGCAGGCAATGCGGAATGGGTAATTTTCTGCCAGAAGGGGCGGCGTCCGTTCAACCATACCACGCTGCTGGAGAACAGGAAAAAAGAGGGCACTGTCTGCTGCGCGGGAAGGAAGCCCGGAAAGAAGTATAAGACAAGGTTCAATGCCTGCTGGTTCGGGCCGGAATACCCAAAGGCGACTTACAATTCCGTCTGGCAGAAACAGCATGGTATCTACCATCCTACCATAAAGAATGTGGAGTTCCTCTCATGGCTCATACAGATTTCCAGCCAGCCGGGGGAGCTTATATTTGACGGTTTTATGGGAAGCGGCAGTACGGCGGCAGCGGCGGCGCTGACGGGAAGGAGATATCTTGGGGCGGAGATTGACAGGGGATATTTTGCCATTGCGGAAAAACGGGCAGGGGAGGCGGTGTCAGTTTATGGAGGGTAGCATGCCCATGGAGGAAGCGCTTATGGCGTTTGCTGAAATTGATATATCCAGAATGAAAAATTTTACTTCAGAAAAAGAAAAAGGGATACCATTTATTTCTTTTGTCATGAAGGAAAAGGAGGGTGCAGTTTTTACAGGGCCGCATCCTCTTTTTATAGCCGACAGCCTTTTAAGGGAACAGAAAGCGGAGGGCAGGGAGATCCTGTACCGGGCAGATTACATACGGAGCGGTACGGATAAATTTGCAACAGGCGTCCTGTCTGCCGGGGAAAAACAGGAAACTTTTCTTAAGCTGCTTAAAAATAACATCAGCTCCGGCAATGCAAAGGCGGACATTATGGGGATTTACAGCTATCTGGAAATCCATTTTACCCTGTGCGGGCTGGAGCGGCTGGCGGAGGAAGAGGCTGCATTTACGGGAAAGGAAGAGGCAGGGACGGAAGATTACAGGGAAGCAAACTGTGCCTACTATAAGGAAGTTCTTTCTTATGTGGCGACCTGCCGGAGACATTTAAACAGGGGGGCTTCCGGGATTCTCCTGCCGCCTTTCCCAGAGCGGAATGTATTTATGGCCGGGTGGTATCGGGAGCATAAGGGCGGCCGGTAAGAACGTCTGTGGAACAGGACAGGAAGGAGTTAAAATATGCGTGGACAGCATTACAGGGCAAGGGATAAAACGGTACGGAAGATGAACAGGGACGGGCTTACGGAGGAGAACCTCCGGAGCGGCGAAACAGTCAGGATAAGCAGAAGGGAAGCTGATTGCCAGGCGCCTCCGGCGGCAGCAGATGACTCCATGAATTTTCAGGACAGGCGCAGCCGCAGGGCGGAGGATCAGAAAGCAGGAGACAGACGGAGAAACGGATTTTCACCGGATTTCAAAAGGCCGGATTGCGGAGAAGATGACGGTGCGCAGGCCGGCCTTTATCAGACCGGCGTGGAGAAGGCAGATTTTTATGCAGAAGATACTGTACCGGCAGAGGCTTATGGGGAAAATGTGCAGGGAATCTATCCGGATACGGGAAAAATGCCGGGAACGGACAGTGGGATAAGGAAAGTAAGCATCAGGCAGGTTCCGGCAGATCATTCTTACAGCCATTCCGGAAAAAGGAAAAATTATATCCCGGAGCCTCTGGCGGCACGTTACCGCAGGGACGGGAAAGGAGCGGTGCAGGGAAAAGATTTCCATAGGGAGGCGGGATTCCCGGACAGTCCGGCGGAAAATGCTTCTGGTATGGGAGAAGATACTGTGGTGGGTAACACGCCGGTTTCCGGTAATGCAGATACGGGAGCAATACAGAATCCGCAGGCAGCCCCTTCCCATATGGAGAATATCAGGGCAAAGCCCCTAATGAGTGGGGAGGCTTCCGGTACAGGTACTGCGCCGGATCAGGGCGGAGGCCATAACAGGAAGAAAAAACAGGTGTACGCCCACTGCCAGAGGGAAAAAGAACAGAAGAAAGCGCAGGAGGGAAAGGAAAATACAGCCCACCGGGAAGAGGCAAGACATACAGGGAACCGGCTTTCGGCAGGGGAGGCATTGCAGGTTTCCCAAAAGGACACAGAAAAGAAGAACGGGCATGGGCGTCTGCGCCAGGAACGGAAAGAGAAGGCTTCCCGCCTTTCTTTCGGGGAAGAGAAAGGCATGGCGCGTAGCGCAGGGATGCGGCTGGCAGGAAGGGCGGCATGGAAAGCTACGGGGCTTGCCGCCTCCGCCCTTTCAGATGACGGTGCGGACAGGCAGCAGGAAAATATGGAAGCGGAAGTGCTGTGCGGCATGGAGCAGGCAGGGGAGCGGACGCTTCGTTTTGCCTTGCGCCAGTCCAGCCGCCGGATGCAGAAAAGGGGCCATCCGGAAGGAAATCAGATGCCGGGGGCGGACAGGGAAAAGCTGAGGAAATTTTACCAGAAGCGGCGGATTAAAAAAGCCTGTGCAGAAGCAAAGCGGGGAGGAAAGACATCGGAAGAAGCTGAAAAAGCAGCGAACGGACTTTTTGGGAAAGCGAAAAGCATTGCTGCGGAGATTTTCAGGAATAAAAAAGGCCTGCTGATAGCGGCGTCCTTCCTTCTGATGATATTTTTATTCTTCTCCGCAGGGCTTTCCAGCTGCAGCGCCATGGTGCAGGGGGCGTCTTCCACTTTTATCGGGACTACATACCCCAGCGAGGATGAAGATATCTATGATGCTGAGGCAGGCTACAAGGAACTGGAGGAGGCACTGGACGAACAGATAAATACCATGGAAAGCACCCATCCGGGCTATGACGAATACCGCTATCAGGTAGACGAGATCACTCACAATCCTTACCAGCTTATCTCTTTTCTCACTGTATTATATGAGGAATTTACCTACAATCAGGTAAAAGATATCCTTCCAGAGTTGTTTGAAGAGCAGTACCGGCTTACGGTGGAAGAAATCACGGAGATACGGACGAGGACGGAGACACAGACTGTAACAGATCCCATGACGGGGGAAGAAACGGAAACAGAGGTGGAAGTGGAGTATGAATGGCATGTGCTTTGTATCTGCCTGACCAACAAAGGGTTTGACACGGTGGCAAGGGGGCGTATGACGCAGGAACAGACGGAGCTTTATACCGCCTACAACCTGACTTATGGGAACAGGAGTTATCTGTTTGATATAGCAGGGATTCCGAATGAAAGCATTGGCGGGGCCGGATATGAAATCCCTGAGGAAGCCTTATCGGACGAGCAGTTTGCCCGCATGATACGGGAAGCGGAAAAGTACCTCGGCATGGCTTATGTGTGGGGCGGCGCTTCGCCGGAGACGGGCTTTGACTGCTCCGGTTTTGTGAGCTGGGTCATCAACAACAGCGGGAATGGCTGGGACGTAGGAAGGCAGACTGCGGAAGGGCTTCGGGGAAGCTGTGCGGCAGTGCCTGCTTCGGAGGCAAGGCCGGGAGACCTTGTATTCTTCCAGGGAACCTACAACACCTCCGGTGCAAGCCATGTGGGCATTTATGCCGGGAACGGGATGATGATCCACGCGGGCAATCCGGTGAAATATTCCAACATCAGAACCCCGTACTGGGAGGGGCATCTACTCTCCTATGGGCGGATACCCTGAAAAGCGGTTACGGGAGTGGCAATTATAACTGATAAAGTGACAAAAAAGATTGATAAAAAGTGCAGGGGAGGAGGAATGTATGGCGCAGCTGCAGTACCAGTTCAAAAAAAATGATGAATATTACACGCCGCCTTATGCGGTCTACCCGATCATGGAACGCCTGAGGGCAGGGGCGGCGGTATGGTGCCCTTTTGATACGGAAGAGAGCGCGTTTGTCAGGGTGCTTTCAGAAAATGGCTTCCGCGTCCTGTACGGGCATATCCGGACGGGGCAGGATTTTTTCCATGCGGAAGTGCCGGAATGCGACTATATCGTCAGCAACCCGCCTTACAGCTTAAAGGGCAAAATTTTAAAGCGGCTGTATGAGATCGGGAAGCCTTTCGCCATGCTGGTCAATTTCCAGGGGATTTTCGACAGCAGGGAACGCTTCCGCATGTTCAGGGAAAACAGGGTGGAAATGCTCTGGTTAAGCCCGAGGGTTTATTACATGACCGGGGACGGGAAGCTCCCTATGAGGGCGCCTTTCCAGAGCGGCTACCTGTGCAGCGGGATATGTGAGCGGCAGCTTGAGTTTGCATACCTTGACGTTGATTACAGGCGGGGCAGTTAGGCATACGCTGCCATGTCTTGGCGGATATCCGTAAAGGGTATGGCAGAAAACGGGACTATATTCCACAGATTGGAGGCGTGGCATGAATGCAAAATTAAACAGGGTTTTAGATGAGATTAAGCGGACGGAGGATAAGATTGCCGCATGGCAGGAACATTTGGAGGAACTGAATATCAGGAAAAACCAGCTGGAAGACGCGGAGATCATAAAGAGCATCCGCTCCATGAAGCTGGGCAGCCGGGAGATGCTTGCCTTCCTGGAAAATATCAGGAACGGGGCGGTGCCTGCACAGCAGGGACAGCACATAGGGGAGGCACGGCAGGAAGAAATCATGCCGGGAGAGGCAGAAAATATCAGGGAGCCGGAAGAAGCGCCGGCAGAAAGAGAGGACAGGGAAGATGAAGAAAACGGTTAGGAATTTGGCGGCAATGCTTGTGATGGCTGCGGCAGTCCTTTTATCAGGGAAAATGACAGCATATGCCTATGTGGACGAGACAGCGGAGGCGGTACCGGAGCCGGTCATTTCGGAGGAAACGCCGGAGGAGACGGAGACCACGCCTTTTTCGGTGGCGGGGAACGGGCAGCTTTTAGATGACATCAGCGATGATGAAACGAAGCAGTTCCTTACCGTCCAGACAAAGAACGGGAACACCTTTTTCATGGTCATAGACCGTTCCAGAAATTCGGAGAATGTGTATATGCTCTCCCTGATTGACGAGAATGACCTTGCAGAATTTCTTGGGGAAGATGAAACGGAACTAGAGGAGGAAAAGCCTGCGGTGGCGGTGGAAGAGCCCCGGCTGGAGCCTGTACAGGAAGAACCCCGGACGGAGCCGGAAAAAGGCGGCATGGGAATGGGGGCGGTGCTTACCATGATTCTTCTGGGCGCTGGCAGCATCGGCGCCTATTATTATTTCAAAATATGGAAGCCGAAGCGCGAGGAAGAGGAGGCGGAGAGCGAAGACCTTGAATTTTATGACGGGGGAGCTTATGTCAATGAGGACCGGGAAAACGGAAAGGAAGAGGGGGAAAGCGAAGAACCGGAGGACTGAAAGGGGGTACATATCCGGACAGAGAGTATGGGCAGGCATTGCCCTCCGGCAGAAAATACGCTATAATTTTCCATAGCAGAAAAAAGGGAAGCACTGCCGCATGCCCTTCCGGGGTGCGGCAGTATGCAGCAGAGGGGTAGCGGATATGGGAAAGATCAACCGTGAGGATATGCTGGAGCTGACAAGGCGCATGACATTAAAGCGGAACTGCTTTGACAGGATTGCCGGGGCATATCTGGACGAAGAGGGATTTGTGGACGGGACTTTCAACAAGCATTTCCAGAAACTGTCACAGAAAGACCAGCAGGACAACCTCAATATTGCAAAGGCCATTCCCTTTTCCGATACAAACGTGCAGCTGAAAGAGTATGTTTTCACTGAGACGGACCGGAGGCCGGGGAGCATCTGGCAGCTTCTTATGGCACTGAATGAGTGCGGTCTGAAAAATGACGCGATGCTGGATACCTTTTATGAGGAATTCGGGCAGAGATACCGGAAAGGAAAAGCTATGCCATTTATTTTTTTCATGGCAGCTATGACGTCCCGCTGAAAGCAAACGATAAGGAAAGCCTGTGGGAATCGGAGGAGGTCTACCGGTTCCTGGTCTGTGCGGTCTGCCCGGTGGGCGGCGATTACGAGCCGGGAGAGCCGGAGTGCGGGTTCCTGTTCCCGGCATTCAAGGATAGGAGCAGCGATACGGAGAGGGTCAATGTTTTTGCGGCGGATGGGAATTTCGGGAAAGCCGGGGGAGTGGGGGAAATCCTGTTTTCCGGGGATATAGATGTTTCTCTGATAAACAGGCAGCTGCAGAAGAAAGACTGCGGGGACGGAGAGAGAGGAAAACCGGGATTTACGGAGGAAACGGATATGTGGATATGCCCAAAGTGCGGGAGAGAATTTAAAAGAACCAATCAAGGCCATTACTGCGGGAAAGCACCCGGAACAGTATTGGAATATATAGATTCGCAGCCTATAGAAACACGCCCCCGCTTAACGGAAATGATGGTTTTATTACAAAACAGCGTTCCGTGTGTAAAGGAACGTATATCCTGGAGCATGCCGTATTATGAGAAAGAAGGAAAATCTATCACATTTTCTGCCTGTAAAAAGCACATCAGTTTTTATGCAGGGGCTGAAGCCATTGGAAAATTTGCATCGGAGTTAAACGGATATGCCACTAATAAAAATGCAATATATTTTCCTTATGATAAAGCATTGCCTGCAGAATTGATTGAAAATATCGCAAGATGGTGTTTAAGCTGATCTGACAGCTTTCTGTTCACAGGGAGCGTGATAATGCTCATAACTGTATGGGGGAACCAATGGAGGAACTGTTTGTATATGCATTGCTATATAGTGAAGGCTTTGATGTGTGGCCTTTGTATGTAGATAAACTTGACCGGCTCTTTATGGAAGATATGGAAAATGAGGCCTATCTTACTCTGGAAGGAATGGCACCCAAAGAGGCTGTTTTGCATACCCTCTCTATTATGGAGGGGAGCAGCTTCGACACAGAATATTTCGGGAAGATATTGATGCGGTCACTCCTGCGGATATATGAAGATACGGATATTGCGGTTTTTGCAGGGAAGATGTATTCCCTGTGGAATAAACTGCCACGGGATACAGGGCGGGAGGAACCGTTTTTAACGTTATGTTATGCAGATGACTGTCTGTCTTACCATGATGAGGCGCAGTGCAGGAAGCTATATGAAAAAGCAATGCGTTATTATGACCAGACAATGGATTTACGGAGGGAAACACAATGGCGGTTACAGTGAACATCTATTACAGCGGCGAGAATGGAAATGCAAGGAAATTTGCGGAGGAAATGGTCTCAAGCGGCGTGGCTGATGATATCCGTGCGGAAGCCGGGAACATCAGGTATGAATATTTTTTCCCGATGGAGGATGCAGAGACAGTGCTTTTGATTGACAGCTGGGAAGACCAGCATTCCATAGATGCCCACCATGCATCCCCAATGATGGCAAAGATCATTGGGCTCAGGGAAAAATACGGCCTGCATATGAAAGTGGAGCGGTATGTGTCTGATGAAGACGGAGTCCCGGAAGCAGATAAAGCATTTATAAAAGAATAATCATGCAGGAGATTTTAAAAGAAAGATAAAGATATTTGTGTAACAGGGAACGGAAAGATATTTTATTAACCAGGGCAATCAGGATTGGTTGCTCTTTTTTTGCGCAAAAAAGGAG
>ERZ779637.397-NODE-397-length-29920-cov-13.169362_pt1 | contig 29920 bp, 25 predicted proteins | sample MGYA00514196_ERZ779637 | MGnify/ENA primary metagenome ERZ779637 (study PRJEB29562, sample SAMEA4376700) | mouse gut metagenome | isolation source: Cecum | study: EMG produced TPA metagenomics assembly of the A DSS colitis mouse model was used to assess the...
ATCCCATGAATCCTGCTACGAACAGGTTCTGAGGCTTCTGATACAGGTTCTGAGGTGTATCTACCTGCTGAACAACACCGTCCTTCATAACTACGATTCTTGTACCAAGTGTCATAGCCTCTGTCTGGTCATGTGTTACGTAAATGATCGTGGTGCCCAGTCTCTGATGCAGTTTGGAAATCTCAACACGCATCTGTACACGCAGCTTAGCATCCAAGTTGGAAAGCGGCTCATCCATCAGGAATACCTTAGGATTACGAACGATAGCACGGCCCATGGCAACACGCTGTCTCTGACCACCGGACAAAGCCTTCGGCTTACGGTCTAACAGAGCTGTCAGGTCAAGAATCTTAGCTGCTTCTTTAACCATCTTATCAATCTCGTCCTTCGGAACTTTTCTTAACTTAAGTCCGAATGCCATGTTATCATATACAGACATATGAGGATACAGAGCATAGTTCTGGAATACCATCGCGATATCTCTGTCCTTAGGCTCTACATCGTTAACAACTCTGTCGCCGATCTTCAGCTCACCGGAAGAGATATCTTCCAGACCTGCGATCATACGAAGTGTTGTAGATTTACCACAACCTGAAGGTCCTACGAAAATAATAAACTCCTGATCTGCGATCTCAAGATTGAAATCTTTTACTGCCTCAAAGCCGTTCGGATATACTTTGCAGACATTCTTTAATGATAAACTTGCCATGATTGCCTCCTGTTTTTAAAAAATTTATTGTATCGTGCTCCCTGTCAACCTTGGTTGACTCTGAAAATAGTATAGCGAACTTTCTTTTCCTTTGCTATGCCATTATTTCACAAAGATTTTACTTTACATTGTAGAATTTGCTTACTTTATGCAATCCATTTCATACCATCAGACAAGTTGCTGAAGAATGGCTGGCTTTCCTATGCATTTTTTACAAAAATAAATTCATGTATTGACATATGTTAAGAAACGTAGCCGGTACTCCTATATCACAAACGTCCTAGTACTCCGTACTGAAAACCCTTGTGCAAATATTTCGGTCTATTTTCCCGATTGCACAAGCCCAGAATACTCAACGTAGCCCGCTACGCCTCCGTTTCTGAACTTGTACACTCGAAAAAATATCCTCGAAAATTTGCACAGGAACTTCAAGTACGGAGTACTAGACCACTTTATAACCGGCCGCCGTCACTGCATCGACCAGCGTCTGTTCCTCAGTGCCGGGATCCATTGTCACCGTTGCCCTGTTCTCCTCCAGGCTGACTTCCACCTCGGTCACACCTGCCGTTTCTTCCAATGCTTTCTGTACATGCGCCTGGCAATGCGCACACATCATCCCTTCAATATTGAGTGTTTTTACAATCTTCTCTGCCATTTGCTTCTCCTCCTTATGATCTTCTATCTCCGTAAAGCCGGTGATGAATTCCGGCATCGGGACCTCCGTTTTCCTTCTGTCGCGTCTGTTCGTTCCCATATTGAAAAGGTTCAAGCGCAGCGCATTCGTCACTACGCAGAAGCTGGACAGGCTCATCGCCGCAGCAGCAAACATGGGATTCAGGCTCAGACCAAAGATCGGCACCAGAATTCCCGCCGCCAGTGGAATACCGATACAATTATAGAAAAATGCCCAAAAAAGATTCTCATGAATATTCTTAAGCACCTGTCTGGAAAGTCGGATCGCCGACGAAACATCCGTAAGTTTGGACTTCATAAGTACCACGTCTGCCGCCTCCAGCGCAACATCCGCCCCTGCGCCGATCGCGATTCCTACTGTGGCTCTCGTAAGCGCAGGCGCATCGTTGATGCCGTCTCCTACCATAGCCGTCTTGCCATACTCTGACAGTTTCCTGATCACCGTCTCTTTATCCCCCGGAAGTACATCCGATACCACCGCATCAAGCCCGACCTGTCTCCCGATCGCGCGCGCAGTCCTCCTGTTATCACCGGTCAGCATGACTACTTGTATTCCCATGTTCCGAAGTTCGCCGATCGCCTGTGCACTGTCCTGCTTCACCACATCGGCTACCGCGATCATCCCCAGTATCCTCTCACCGACGGAGAAATAAAGCGGCGTTTTGCCTTCCCCGGCCATCTTCTCTCCCATCGCACGCATAGGAGCAGTCAACAGTCTGCGTTCCTCAAACAGTGCGCCACTGCCGCCGGCTGCCGGTTTCCCGTTCACCATACCTTCCACACCCCATCCTGGTAGTGCATGAAAGTTGCCGGCCGGCTGCACCGATAACCCCGTTTCCGCAGAATGCTCACATATTGCTTTCGCCAATGGATGCTCGCTCATGCCCTCCAAGGCCGCAGCCGTATATAGAAGTTCCTGTTCCGACACCCCCTCTGCAGGATACAGATCCGTGACCTTCGGTTTTCCCTCAGTTACCGTTCCGGTCTTATCCAGTACCACGAAATCCGTCTTACCAGCCTGTTCCAGTGCCTCTGCATTCTTAAACAAAATACCGTGTCTTGCTCCCATGCCATTACCTACCATGATCGCCACCGGTGTGGCAAGCCCCAGGGAGCACGGGCAGCTGATCACCAACACACTAATGGCATAGGAGAGTGCCTTGCCGGCATCGGCCCCTGCCGCCAGCCATACAACACCTGTTATTACTGCCAGCACGATCACGATCGGCACGAAAACACCCGATACTCTATCTGCAATCTGCGCGATCGGCGCCTTAGTCGCCACCGCATTCTCCACCATATCAATGATCTGCTGCAGTGTAGTGTCTCTGCCCACTCGCGTCGCCTTACAGGTCAATGCGCCATTCTGGTTGATCGTCGCCGCACTGACGCGGTCTCCCATCTGCTTATCTACCGGAATGCTCTCACCCGTCAACGCCGATTCGTCTACCGCACTCTCTCCCTCCAGCACTTCCCCATCTACCGGAATACTTTCCCCCGGCTTCACCACAAAGATCTCTCCTGTCAAAACATCCTGTGCCGGCACAGTCATTTCCTTTCCGTTGCGGATCACGTGTGCCGTCTTGGGCGCTAAGTCCATCAGGCTCTTAATCGCATTGGTCGTCTTTCCTTTGCTGTAAGCTTCCAACATCTTGCCAACCGTGATCAACGTAAGAATCATGGCGGCAGACTCAAAATACATATCGTGCAGGCAGTGCATCGCCATCTCCGTATTCCCTTCTCCCATGGCTGCACCCATGCGAAATACAACGGCCGTGCTGTATACAAACGCCGCACCGCTTCCCAATGCCACGAGCGTATCCATATTGGGCGCTTTGTGTAAAAGGCTCTGAAACCCGCTGATAAAGAAACGCTGGTTAATGACCATTACAAGTCCCGTCAATAGCAGTTGATATAACGCGATCGCCCATGGATCCCCGGCAAATGCCTCCGGCAGATACCACCCCCACATAAGCGCGCCCATGGATACATACATAAGCGGTATAAGAAGGCAAACGGATGCGATCAGCCTACGCCGAATCTTGGGAGTTTCCCTGTCTTCCAAAATACTCTCGTGTCTTTCTGCGTCAGTTCCCGCCGTCTGACCAAACACGTCAGCCCCATATCCTGCCGCTTCCACCGCTGCGCAGATTGCCTGCGGCGTGGCCGGCGCATCATATTCCACAGTCATATTATTCATCAAAAGACTCACGCTGACACTGTTCACACCGGATACGCCGGATGCCGCCTTCTCCACATGTGCACTACAGGCGGCGCATGTCATGCCTGTTATCTGAAATTTTTCACTTTTCATTATGAATCCCTCCCACTCTATTTCAACTTCTTGATCAATTCTATCGCTTCCTCCATGATCGCCTCATTCCCCTTCTTCACTTCTTCAACGACACATGTCTGCATGTGTTCCTGCAAGATTATATACCCAAGACTCTGCAGCGCACTCTCTACCGCTCCTATCTGTATCAGGATATCCCCGCAGTATCTGTTCTCACCTATCATATTCTTAATACCGTTAAGTTGCCCGATAATACGGTTGAGCCGATTTTGCAGCTGCTTCTGTGCCACGTCATCTCGGGGGATAAGTTTATAATGATCACATGTACATATATCCTGTGCCTGATCGTCACCGCACAGACCCTTTACGTCTGCCTCATTATCCATCTGTTCTGCTATGTTCTTATTCTCTGCCATCTTCATTGCCTCCTCCGTTTCCTACCTAAACCCGAAATCATACTATCATACTTACAGGATTTCCAGTATTACCATTTTCTATCATGCGACCGCGATCCATCGACATACTTTAATAGTAAACTTACATCATGCTTAGCCTGCCGTCGGGCGGGCCGCATGGCCATCCATGCTGTGAAAGTCGAAGACTTTCATAGTAAACCCTCATCATGAGCAACCCGTCGTTCGTCTGTCAACACTGTCTTTTTCTTTTTATATTATACCCCTATGGGGTATATGTCAATATAAAAATCTGATAGATACGACAAAAAAGACGGCAGAATATCCGCCGTCCCTTCACATTCTCTATGATTCACTTATCATATACTATCGTCTTCTACGACCTCTCCCCACTTATCATCATAAAACGCCAATTGATTCTTCCCACGTCGTTTCGCCTTATACAGCCCCTGATCGGCCGCCTTATACAACGTCTCAAAGTCAACGCCTTCATGAGGAAAAACCGCCACACCAATACTGGCATGTACCGCATATTTCACTTGCTCACCAACGTGAAAATCCCGGAAGAAATCCTCTACTTTCCTGGCTTCTTTGCGAATGACCTCTGGAGTGGACACCGCTTTGAGGAAGATCATGAACTCATCTCCGCCTACCCGACCGATGATATCGGATGCACGAAAGATTGAACTGATCTCTTCTCCCAGCGTACTGAGCACCTCATCACCAAAAGCATGCCCCATCGTATCATTGACCGTCTTAAAATTATCCACATCCAGAAGAAACATCATACACTGTGTCTTCGGATTCTGTGCGATATAATTCTTGATCTTGCGCTCTGTCGCCAATTTATTATTCAAGCCGGTCAGCAGATCCGTATCCGCCTTATTCTCCAACTCTTTCTTCTGCTTATTATCACGGATTCTTCCGATCGTATCTACCACCATAATAAAGCAACAAAAAACAAGGAACACAACAATCAGAGAAATAAGCATCCCTTTCGTATTCTTCCACTGAACCCCAACCAGTTGATCAATATGACTCTGCGGAACACCCAGTATGATTCCCCATTGATTCTTTCCAAGCGGTGCATAATACAATGTACGGCTCTCTTGATCCGTCTTCACACTGCCCGCTCCCTGCATATTTCCTGCCATGGCATCCCTGATACGCTGTGCTTCTTCCGGATCCGCACCCTGAACAGCTTCCAGCAGATTTCCTCCTTCAATCATCTTGCTTTCGCTGCCGGAAGCCGATAGAATTCTGCCCGCTGAATCTATCAACACGAGAAAAGCGCCCGATTCCAGATCTTCCTCACAAAGCAGGCTGTCAAACTTCTCCACCGGATAATAGAGAAGCATGAAGTTTCTCTCCTCCTTGCCAACACGTTCTACCACCAGGATCGACCTTTTTGCAGCATCGTCTTCTCCCTCTATGTACAGAAAAGGACTGTCAGAAATTTGAATCTCTTGAAAATGTGGTTCCTCTCCAACGGAAACCTTATTCCCCAACTGGTCGACACCATTCCCTTCGCCGTTGCACAACTCTACTCTGGAAGCCTCCGCACAGTCTGCTACGATCCTGACCAGGGCAACGATCTGCTCATCGTCCAGAGTCTGATCCTGTTCCAACATAGTGCAGACAGAATTTACCGCTCTACCGACCGTTTCCAACTCATTGACCACTTCTTTCGCATATCGCCTTGCCGAACGAAACATATCATCAGAGACCGATTCCTTTGCGTTCGTATTCGTCCTAACCGAGAAATTAAACAATATGATCAACACTATGATCATCGGGATAGCAAATGGAATGATCCACTGCAATACCGAAGGCTTATTCTTCTTCTCCATTGACTTCCTCACCTATCTCACCCACATCGACCGAAAAATCCATATCTGAGACTACTTCCACTTCCGGTTCAAACTTCTTAAATATATTACTGTATAACCAGGCCGCCCCGTAAGCCGGAACCGTAATGCCAAACAGGAAAACAAATAGAAGCGCATAGGTCGAAAAATAACTGATCACAAGCGGCATCGCATAAAAAACAGCCATCAATAGAGTCTTGGGAAGATTCCCTACTGCCATGAGAGCGGCATTCTTCAGGGTATTCCTGATCGAATTCTCAAACCTGGCAAGCAGCGGAAACACATACATGGAGATCAAATATAGAATGACCCCCACTGCAACTACCGCGATCACCAATGGTTTCGGAAACGCCATTCCGGAGAAAGAGAAGATCAGTGCATCTCCGACATAAACCGCGATCACAACCATCATCAGCAGCCAGATCAATGTGGCCTGCTTAAAGTTTGCAGCAAATGACTTGAAAAACCCTTTGATCAGATAGCCCTCTTCTCCTCTCACCATCTTTAGTATAACATAATGCATAGCCGTGACAGAGGCGCCTATTGTTATGATCGGTATACAGCATACGATCATGACAAGATTCAGTATCATCAGATCTGCTACACGGTTTAAAGTCCGCATGAGCGGACTATCCAAGTCAAAAAACCTTCCCATAACTGTCTCACTCCTATAATCTTTAGCAACTCATTTCTTTATTATATTACAAATGAACTCTAAAAAGCTATAAAAATTATAAATTTTATGCAGTTGCCTGCACCAGTTCATCCCTCATCATTCATAAAAGCGTCTGCTGCGCAGCCGACGCCGCTTTGCGGCTCATATTTTATTTCATATGAGGGCGCTCCGCTCATAAAGTACTCTGCAGCCCGTGTTCTGTGTGCAAGCACCCGCACAGTCTGCAGAGTACTTTATGGCTGAACTGTTACAGTCGCCTATATATTATACTTCTTGCTGATCAATTCATACTGTTTGTTCAACGTCTCATACATCTTCAGAATCTGCGCCGACTCTTCCCTGATGCGGCTTACGATCTTGTCATAGGATTGTACGACAACGGCAACGACCTGACGCTTCAATCGACTCCTGTCCGTCTTGTCATCCAGAATGGCAAGTATCTTCTCCTTCGGCAGAGATTTCCGATAGCTCCGCTGATTCAGCAGCGCAACTACCACATCCGCAACCTGCAAGATCTTCTGCTCAGTATTCATCTGGCTGTCTGTCAGCTGCCTTGGATATCCGCTTCCGTCACATCTCTCATGGTGCGCGAGCACAATATCGACCACTTCCTTCTTCATGCGGCTGCTCAGTATCTTACCTGCAATCTCCACATGCGTCTTCAAAAGCTTGACCTCTTTCGGTTCCAGTTTACGCGGCTTCTCAATCACTTCCCGCGGAATCGCCAGCATGCCGATATCATGGATCAGGGTCCCGTAATAGAGGATTTCCCTCTTCTGCAGCGGAAGCATCATCTCCTTGGCGATTTCTTCACTGACGCAGACTGCCATCGCTGTCTCCATCACCATCTGACTGCGGAAAAATCCCTGACAGTACATCAACATCTCGAGAAATTTCTTCTTATCTTCATTATTGAAGATCATGTATTCGATGATGTCATCTAATTCTTTAAGGTAGACCCCGCTTCGGATCTTCTCAAACATACCGTACTTATCTTCACATTTATAAAAGAGAAAAAGGCCGTCATCCGACAGTTTTGTGCCGGCATATTTCTGAAACATGCCCATTTCAAACTTGTCTCCCAGCGCTGTAGAATAGTGATCCATCTTCTCGGCAATATTGATATAGGCAGCCAGTTCCTTATACTCATAATTAACTTTCTGAAGCTGCTCATAATCCATATGATGGTACATGATCACCTTGGCCAGCTCCGGCAGCGGAGATAGGTACTTAAAGAACAGATACCCGTAAATGGCATGGGCCATGCACTCTTTAGACTCATAGCGCAGAATATCCCCAAGCCTTTCCCGCTCTGTCTTGTAGGCACCGATATCGTGAAGCGTTGCCACCATTACCATGTCAGCCAGTTCAAATTCCTCATACTTCCCCTCTTCCCGAAGCATCGTATAGACCATATATGCCACTCTCGAACCATGCTTCATCAACCGGGGATAAACTATTTTCAAAGTATCCCTCACCAACAAGAAAATGTCCTTACTCTTAATATACTCCATATATGTATCCTCGCATCTTAAAATTTAAGTTCCATGGGGGTGTAGATGATACCATCCTTCTGTTCCTCGGGACGCAGATCCCGAAACCCCAGCTTATGATAAAATCCTACCCCATATGGAGACGCATTGACTGTCACCTGACGGATTCCCATCTCCTCCGCCATATAATCCGTCAGCTGTTTCACCAGCGCACGTCCTATCCCCTGCCTGTGATATTTCTCATCTACAAACAACAGCGAGATATGCTTTGAATCGCGCAATGTGATCATACCAATGATTCTTTGACGATCCAATGCCACAAACATTTGATAGGCCCCCATGATAAACATCCTGTGCAACGTGGCATCCGTTATAAAATTCTCAAAATTTTGCACGCCCGCCGCAGAATAGACATCCGCCTCAAACTGCAGGAAGGTCTTCCACGCCAACGCCATGGCATCTTCCCATTCATCACGGTATGCGCTTCTGATCTGATAAAACGTTTCCACCCTTTCCCGCTGCTCCTTTAACATGTTATCTATATTTTAGCGTATTTAGGATAAACATACAACCTCTTAAAATGAAAGTCTGTCTTCGGCACGGTGCCCTGCACTCTGCTGCAGGGCATCCGGCCGATAACTTTACGGTTTCAGGCATTCAGCCCGCCTGCTGCGCCGATACTCTGTTCTTAAGCGGCAGCCCATTTTCAAATGCATATGCATTCTCCAGCGTCACCTTGGCTATGGCCTGCATGGCTTCTTTCGTGAAAAACCCCATATGAGACGTTATCAACACATTCGGAAAAGTCATCAACCGCGCAAGATTCTCATCCTGCATGATCTCTCCCGACTTGTCCTCATAGAAAATTCCTTCTTCTTCCTCATAGACATCCAATCCCACACCGCCGAATTTCCCGGCCACAAGCCCATCGATCAACGCATCCGTATCGATCAGCGCTCCACGGGAAGTATTCACCAGATAGACGCCCTGCTTCATATGGTCTATGGTCGCTCTGTTAACAATATGCTTCGTCTCTGAAGTCAAAGGACAATGCAGTGAGATCAAGTCCGCCTGCGCCATCAGCTTCTCCAATGACACATATTCCACTGACAGCTCCTTATTCGGGTACGGATCATAAGCCACCACGTGCATGCCAAATCCTCTGCAGATACGTATCATAGCCTGGCCGATCTTACCTGTACCGATAATGCCTGCCGTCTTCTGATACAGATCCACTCCCATTAAGCCATTCAGACTCATATTGAATTCCCTTGTTCTATTATATGCCTTGTGCGTAAATCGGTTCACAGTCAATATCATACCGATCGCAAATTCCGCCACCGCCTCCGGAGAATAACTCGGCACCCGCAGGATACAAAGCTTTCCCTCCGCCGCCTGCACGTCCACATGATTAAAGCCTGCGCTCCGAAGCAGAATCGCCCTGACCTTCATCTCGTGGAGCTGATCGATCATCCTGGCATTCACATAATCATTGACAAAGATACAGATCGCATCAAATCCCCTCGCAAGTGAGATCGTTTCCTCCTGAAATGACATTTCAAAGAAACGAATCTCAAATCCGTACTCCTTTCCCATAGGTTCAAACCATATCTTATCATACGGTTTCGTACTGAAAAATGCTATTTTCATAGAAATCGCCTCCTCTGACCATTTCTATATAGTATGGTCAAAGAAGGCAAAATCATGCGTTCTTTGTATCACACCGCCACATTTTCGCCACATGGATCAGTGTCCGGCCACCCACCGTATTACAGGCTCAACCCTCCTGTCTTTTGTACAGGCTTTGCGACCTGTCTTACGCCAGCGGCACGCTGAATCAGATTTACTTCGGGAGCAGATCTTTGAAGAAGTCCGCCACTGCACTTTGCATACTGTCAAAAAAGTTGTGTGCTGCATCTGTCACTGCATTCTCCACCGCTTCATTAATGGCTTCATTCGCTTCCTCAACGAATCCCGTGCTGTATTGTTGGTATTTCTCCTTCGCCTGCTCTATGAAATCCCCGGCTTCAACCTCTATCGTTCCAAGTGTCCGCAGAAATCCTGTTACGTTATCCTTCTCGGTCTCTGTCACAGTAATTCCCAGTTCTCTCTCGGCTTCACCAAACATCTGCCTTATACTGTTTTCGTCCGCCAGATCCACCTCTCCGGCGGCTATCTTCTCAATCATCCAGCCGACGATCGTCTCATCTGCCTTGCTGTCCGACACTGTGTCGTTCGTATGACTATCCGCCTTCTTGTCCGGATTTAAAAAAATCACGCAGCCAATGCACAGGATCACCAATATGATCAATCTTCGCCGCCACTTATGTCTTCCCATTCTACCCCCATGATTCCGCTTCGCGGGATCTCAAATCGATCAAAATATTGCCACCTGTACGGCTCAACCGTTCACACCAACATTAAAACAGATCTGCGTTCATGTCAGCCTTGACACAAATTCCAGTCAAATCCTCTGCAGAATCCAACGATAAACGTAATCGTATACATTCTCTCTATCTACCTCGTTCAAAATCTCGTGTCTGTCTTCAGGATACAGCTTTATCTGTACATTCTCCAAACCGGCCCGCAGGAAAGACTGATATACCTGCTTTACACCTTGGCCATAATTCCCCACCGGATCATCTTCCCCGGACAGGAAAAGAACCGGCAGGTGTTTAGGCATCTCCTGAAGTCTCTTCTCATCATGCAGGTTCCAGATCAGATGGAAAAGCGTCTGAAAACCATTGATCGTAAAGGTAAATCCACACAATGGATCTTCTATATAGCGCCGCACATTCTCTTCATTTCTGGAAAGCCAGTCAAAAACCGTTTTGCAAGACGCAATCTTCTTATTATATGCGCCAAATGCCGCCACATTCAAAAGGCCGCTCGCATGCTTCGGCCCGCAGAATATTCTCTGCAGTCCGGCTAACATCCGGGCCGAAAGAAGCGTTATCTTTGGCTGCATCCCCGTCCCCACAATGACAGCCCCATCAATACCGCTGCCGTAACGAAACAGATAATTGCGTGTGATAAAGGAGCCCATACTGTGCCCCAATATGATATAGGGAATATTCGGATATTGCTCCTGTGTCATCTTCTTAAGCCTGTGTTCATCCCGCACCAGCACCGTCGCAGCATCCTCCTTGCAGAAATAGCCGTAAGGCTCTCCCTGTCTGACAGATCTGCCGTGTCCTAAATGATCGTCTCCCACTACCAGGATTCCCTTACCTGCCAGATAAGAGGCAAACTCGTCATATCTATCTATATATTCGGCCATGCCATGCACGATCTGTACAACACAGACCGGTCTCTCCGTCTCCGGTATCCATCTGATGGCATGAATCTTATGCTCCCGGTCTCTGGAGTCAAAATAAAATTCCTGTTTCTTCACCACTGACAAGCCCCTCCTTATTCTGGCAGATCCACTAGCATATCTCCGCTCCGGCCGGCATCGGCCTCTCAGGTGTCATTAGCGACAGTTTGCCGTCTGCATCTTCTGCGCACAGCAACATGCCTTCAGACATCATGCCGGCAATCTCTCTCGGCTGCAGATTGACCAGAACCATAACCTTCTTGCCCACCATCTCATCTGCGCTGTAATGCTGCTTGATACCGGACAGGATCTGTCTTACTTCAGAGCCCACTCGCACTTTAGAGCACAGAAGTTTCTTGGACTTAGGAACCTCCTTACACTCCAGAATCTCACCCACCTGGAATTGACACTGGTCAAACACGTCATAGGCGATCGTCGCTTTCGCCTCAAGATCGATCACATCCTCCGGCACTTCTTCCGCTTCTGCCGCCTCTTCCTTACCGGCTGCTGCCCTACGTTTGGCAAACATCGCCTCAACTCTCTCAGTGATCTCCTTCAGATCCTGTCTGGCAAAAAGAATCTCCGGCGTATCGGTAACACGATTATCCGTGGGATACAGCGTTGACACTTTCTCAGTGTCCCGACTCTTCGCGCACTCCTCCAACACCCCAAAGTCAACCAGTTCTGCCTTGATCTGTGCAGAGATCGCTGCTGCCGTATCCGGCATATAAGGTTCCAAAAGAGATGCCCCTACCAATATGCCATTTAACAAATTATAGAGCACCGTTGCCAGCCTGTCCTTCTTCGCCTCATCCTTAGCCAGAATCCAGGGCATTGTCTCGTCAATATATTTATTACAGCGTTTAAACAGAACGAAGATCTCCGTAATGGCATCTGCAACCCGCAGCTCATTCATCTTCTTCTCCACTCTGTTGTAAGTGTCAGCTGCTACACGGAACAGATCCGCATCCACATCCTCCTCACCTTCATCGACACCAATCTTCTTATTGGACACCAGTCCGCCAAAATATTTGTTGCCCATGGAGATTGTTCTATTTACCAGGTTGCCCAGTGTATTGGCAAGATCCGAGTTCATGCGTTCCACCATCAGATCCCATGTGATCACACCATCATTTTCAAAAGGCATCTCATGCAGAACAAAATACCGCACTGCATCCACACCGAAGAAATCGATCAGATCATCTGCATAGATCACATTACCCTTGGATTTACTCATCTTACCATCTCCCTGTAGCAGCCAGGGGTGACCAAATACCTGTTTGGGCAGTGGCTCACCCAACGCCATCAGGAAGATCGGCCAGTAGATCGTATGGAAACGGATGATATCCTTACCGATCAGATGCAGATCCGCCGGCCATAATGTGTTGTATTGCTCCGTGCTTCCACCGTCCGTATCAAAACCAATACCCGTAATATAGTTTGACAGCGCATCCATCCACACATAGATCACATGCTTATCGTCGAAGTCTACCGGAATGCCCCATTTGTAGGAAGTCCTGGACACACACAGATCCTGCAGTCCCGGCAGAAGAAAGTTATTCATCATCTCATTCTTGCGGGATACCGGCTGGATAAATTCCGGGTGTGCATTAATGTGTTCGATCAGCTTATCCGCATATTTGCTCATCTTAAAGAAATATGCTTCTTCTCTGGCAGGCTTCACCTCCCTGCCGCAGTCCGGGCACTTGCCGTCTACCAGCTGAGACTCCGTCCAGAAAGACTCGCACGGTGTACAATACATCCCCTCATAGTATCCCTTGTAGATATCTCCCTGATCATATAATTTCCGGAAGATCTTCTGTACCTGCTTCTCATGATCCTCATCCGTCGTGCGGATAAACTTATCATAAGACGTATTCAGAGAGTCACAGATTCTGCGGATCTCCCCAGCCACATGATCTACGAATTGCTTCGGAGACACGCCCTGCTCCTGCGCCTTAAGTTCGATCTTCTGGCCATGCTCATCGGTTCCCGTCTGAAAGAACACATCATATCCGTCTTTCCTCTTGAAACGCGCAATACTGTCCGCCAACACGATTTCATAGCTGTTGCCGATATGCGGCGTGCCGGAAGTATAAGCGATCGCCGTCGTAATATAATACTTTCCCTTATTCATGATATCCCTCTTTTCTGTAAATATTATTGTGCAAATACTGTTCTTCTACTATAGAAGCTGACGGAAACAGGACGTGCACTGCTATGCCGTCCGTGAACGCGCACTTCGTAAGCAAGTGTCCTATGATACAAAAACCGTCTTCCCATATCCACCATGTCACAGACATAATGAAAATAAGAAGACGGATGTATACCGTGTTACCACTTCTCTTCGCCGGCTTCTCGCAAAACCAGCCTCAGCGAGTACTACCATACTCTGCCGCTGTAACAGGCGGAACCTGTTGTACCCTAACCCCTGTCGGCTCAGGTACACTGCTCGGAAGCCATATTCAGCAGATTCATCTCTTCATTCCTCTCAGCACACGGAATGTTCTCTGGAAAGGATTCCTCTACCTACTCTCTTCGTCGTCGCTTTCACTGTTCGTTTACAGTCACCCCATATATCTGCAACCCCATACCGGAATCGCATTCTGCTCAGATCACCTCTGCCAAGTTACGGGCTGTTACAGATATTATATGAGGGTAGAGTATCACAAAAAAACTCTCTTGTCAATTCCCGAGTACCACACCTGAAACTCTGACTGTCACACTTATCTCCTTATTATCTATATCCTCGTTTGACACATTTATACCACACCGATAAGTACCGGGCGCCTGTACGTCCAGATTCTGCATCGTGCCCAGAACATTTCCGGCTTCGTCAGACCATATCATCCTGTCCTCACTCTGCCAGGCCAGCTGCTCATATGCATCTCCTTCTTCCAACACGGCTTCCAGTCTGATTGCTCTGTCTGTACGATCTGTGTCCGCTCCGCCAATCCGCAGCCTGGCATATACCGCATCCTCCAGACCACATACGCACTCATGATGCCATATGGTCGTCGTAACTTTCTTAGAATAGGTACATTTACCGGAAGATTCATACACACCACTATGGTATGGACACGTATAAAACCCACCATGCCAGGAACCGCCATCCGGCTCTTCAGGGTTCGGATACCAGGTTGCGTCAGTCTTTATCAACTCAGCGCCGCATGTATCCGTCTTAGTCTTCGTCTCCTTGTAATTATGATAGCATCCGGAAATTCCCTCTTCTTCCTCTTCCATGTTACCTATGTGCACATGCCGGATCTCTACGGATGCTTCCTGCACCTCATACAAAGGATACAAGAATTCCGGCACACGTCCCTCGCCGCCGTCTCGGATTCCTGCCTGATAAGCCTTGTCGTTATCGGCTCCGTTCCCGAGCAGCAAGATTCCGTCCACCCAGGCAGCTTTGCCGCGCGATATATTATCCGCAGAAGCCGGCACATAATGCTCTGTAGATTCTCCCACACCTTCGATATGCATGGCAGCCTCAGGATTTAAGACAGACATTCCCTCCGGAATCTTCTGGGAATCTGCAGCTGCCTGCACAATCACTGCCCATCCAAGCTGCGACAGATCTATATCGCCCTGTGCCGTATCCGGATTCCTGTCAAAGACTATCCCTCCTTCCTGTTGTCTGAACTTCGTTCCGATCTGCTGTAACACTCCCGCTGCCGCGTTCTTCTTCTCTATAACATGGTCATGAATACCCTGTAGATCAGCCGCATCCATAACAGCTTGCTCATACCGGATGATCCCTCTGCTGGAAAAAGATCCTGACGGTCCTGACGCCACTACGGTTTCTCCCTCCGAAATCCCTGATACCATTATGATTCCAAACAGCACTGCCGGGATCCCCCAAATATATCTTATACCTGTCTTCTGTCTACTTCTCACGATATCCTATCCACCTGCCTTCCTCATCATATACTGCCTCATACCCCGCACATCCGCTGCCTTCCAGCCAGCCTCTGACGTAGTGTTCCAGCAAATCTCTGTTGTTCCCCCGCGCCAGAATCCCATCTGCAAAAGCTGCCCGGCCCAGCGTCATATTGTCTGCGCATGCCAAAGTCCAGTTCTCTTCATAACCGTCCGGAAGCGTCTGCGATTCCGACAGTGCCTGCAGAAGCAAGTCATAACTGACAGCCTGCAGATCAGCCATTGTCTCCAGTCGCCCGATCGATGCCTCCGCCCCCGGTTCTCTCGTATATTGATAGTTCTGACCCGCTCCGATCAGTTTCGTTCCAACGCCGCCAAGCGCCTGAGACAATCCCCCTTTGCCCTCAGCGGCATATTGAAAAAGCACTTGCAGGTCCTGCGCATCCAGAATAACTTCCTGTCCTGTGTTGTCCGTATACCGGATCACCCCTTTGCTGTGAAACTGGCCGGTCTCTCCGGCAGCTCTGGCCGGTGTTCCCAGAAGCAGTACGCCTGCACTGACCGCACCGGCACACAGTACGATCACTTTCCTCACATATCTGACAGACTTTACGCTTACACGGCTGCCTGTCAGCCTGTTTACTCCCGACTTTCTGATCACATCCCGGCGGATCTTCCTTCCCCACAGTATTCCGCTCTTACCTTTTCCTTTTCTCTTCATTCGTATCATCCCATTCCTTTCCTGTACTATTGTTCTTTATTGTCGTCTCAACTGTCTTCTTTTCTGCTTCTGCTCCGTCTCCTCTTGCACCTTACCCGGCAAAATTGCTATTTTAACTGTCTTCTGCTCTGCCTGACCTTCTGCTCATCACTACAGATATACTTACAGCCCTCTTCATGGGTATTTTGCTAAAACCGACATACGGCTGTAAGTATAAACCGCAGTCTCGCAAACTGCCGCTCTATTCCGTATACGGCTCCAGATAAAGCGTATTGTTCTCCGCATCATAGCGGTATTTCAAAGTTCTTGTGGATAAACCCTGCAGTCGGTTCTCTACCTCACCAACCTGATCCTCAACCGTGCCCAACTGGTTCTCCACCGTACCCAACTGGTTCTCCACTGCCCCCAACTTATTTACGAGCGACTCAAGCCGGTTCAGCAGGCCATCCAGCTGGTTATTGACTTCCGTCATATTCTTATCAATGGCATTCTTCAAGGACTTCTTAACATCCTCTATTCCGGCCCAGAGTTTGACATCCTCCTGCTGCAGTGCCGCGATCTTCTCATACAGATTTGAAATATCCGTCTGTGCCTTCCCCATATCCTGACGGATCTCCAGAATCTGCTGCTGGATCATGGGGATCGTCTTCTGATCCATGACTTGTACGATATCAATCAAATCATACAATTTCGTCTCTGTCAGCTTAAGATTCTGCACGATCGAAGTAACCTCCGCATGAAGGGTTTCAATCTGCTTCAGGATAGATTGGTCTCCTTCCCGATACTCTATGATCGTCTCCGACAGATTCTGTTCGATCTGCGTCATGGAACTGAGAAGTTCTTCCACCTTCTCATTCAGATATTCGATACTCTCCAGATATTCCTGACGAAGCAGATCCTGCCCGTCATTCTGGGACATATATATCTCCGCCTCCTCTTCAAAGGTTTCCGTCACGAACCCGTCCTCCTCTTCCACATCCTCAAAAGCCGCTTCCATCTCGGCCTCCTCCTTCTGCCTGCGCTCCCGTACCGTATAGCCCCACAGCAGCAACAGCAGAAGAACGATGACCACAACCGCCACTGCCCCAATGATCACAACTGACAGCTGGCTCTCACGTCTTTCAGGATCGTTCCTCCTCTCGTTCAAATAATCTAAAATCTTAGTCATAAAGTCTTTCATAAAACATCCTTTCCTCTCATGATTAGTTTATCAGACTCAACATTTGGAAATCAGCGGCGATATGCCTGAGACCCGTGCCGTACGATACACGGAATAAAGTATACTTCAAAATGAATCCAAAGATTGTATAGATAAGATAACAGAAGACACCTTGTTTTACAATACCGGAATACTGCACAAATTTTATTATAGAAAAAAGTCAGGAGACACCTTTAACCCAGATGTATCCTGACTCCAACCCATACAAACGAAATTTCGCACACATACACATTACACTAATAAGTTAATATCTCGTATCCTTCTTCCGTCACTGCCACCGTTACTTCCCACTGCGCAGACGGCTTTCCATCTTCCGTATATACCGTCCACCCATCCGCATCATCAATATAGATATCCGCTTTGCCCATATTCACCATCGGCTCTACCGTAAATACCATACCGGGAACCATCAACATCTCCGTTCCTCTTCTGGTCACATAACTGACAAAAGGCTCCTCATGAAATGCCAGGCCAACACCATGACCGCCAATCTCCCGGACAATGGAATAGCCATTGGCCCGCGCATGATCATTGATCGCCTGTGCCATATCTCCCAGGAAGTTCCAGGGTTTCACCTGTTCCAGCCCTATATCGATGCACTCCCTCGCCACCTGCACCAGCTTCTTAGTCTCCGGAGCCACATCCCCCAGCATAAACATCCGTGAAGAATCCGAAAAATATCCATTATAGATCGTGGACACATCCACATTAACGATATCCCCATCCTGTAATAACCGCTCAGGATCCGGAATACCGTGGCAGACCACCTCATTGATCGAAGTACATACACTCTTGGGATACCCTTCGTAGCCAAGCGTCGCCGAAATTCCGCCCATCTGCTTTGTCATATCCACTACGATACGGTCTATTTCCTCTGTACTCATGCCGATATGAATCTTGTCCGCAATTTCATCCAGAATCGCAATATTCAGCTTACTGCTCTGCCTTATTCCTTCTAACTGCTCAGGAGATTTGATCAAATCATGACCAGGAACGATATGTCTCTGTAACGCATAATGCTCAATTTTCTCATCAAAGGCCATATGGCATGCCTTATACTTTCTGCCACTCCCGCACCAGCAGTGATCGTTTCTTCCTAATTTCTTCATTATCCTTATTATTCCTTTCGACTGGCTGTCGTGAATCGCAGCACCCTAATACATACTACTCCCTACCACGCCGATTTTCAAGTTCTGATAGAAATTGACAGAAAAACGGTCGACTTAACGTACTCCATATTAATATTAATGATTGATTTATTTTATACCCATATTCTTCTGTTTTATATTCGTATTGTTTATTCAGATTTCCTTTGCTATAAAACTATCTTAAAATTAAATATGTATTTATTTTACAAAAGATGAGAAGGAATACACTGTGAGCGCCGCACCAATTCTCACAGTGATGTACTGTGGACCAAGGAGAAGGTTGAATAAATTCACTGATGAGCAATTTAGTTCAACAAACTGAACAAGTTCGGAATGGGAGAAATATGGGGTTTGGGGCATTACTTACAGAATTACGTAAAGAACGAGGTATTTTACAGAAGGAAGTAGCGTCTTACCTGAAAGTAACTGTTGCTACTATATCTAATTATGAAAAAGGCGTTCATACACCTGACTTTGAAACACTTGTCAAGCTGGCTGATTTCTTCGATGTATCTACCGACTATTTATTGCAGCGAACAGACTACAAAGCAAGTATCAACTCTTTGAACGAACCGCTTTTCGTTAACTATACCGTAAACGATCTGTTGAATGCGATCATTAAGTTGGACCAACGCAGTATGGAACTGTTGGTTGATTACTATGAGCTGTTGTCGCTGCGTAATTCTTCTAAGCATGTAATATAGTCACATTCGATCGGGAGTATCATCACTTAGCAAAATTTCAGGTACTCCGTTATTGTTGTGCATTCTTTTGGGAGAATATGCCTCTTTCAATTTCCAAACTTAACGATTCGTTAATTATTTTCTATTTTTTGCCTTTTTTTATTCTTATAGTTTAACCATATTCACATTATAATGAAAGTATCCTAAAATCAGATAAAATGACATTTTACTACAAAAGACGAGCATAAGCACCTTTCATGTGCAATCTGAGCACCCCGGGCTTGTGCTCGTTGTGTGCGGGAGAAGATTTATGAAACTTGGGGAATTATTGGCAAGCCTGCGCAAAGAAAAGAATATTCTTCAAAAAGAAGTAGCAGCTTACCTGAATGTGACCGTAGCAACAATATCCAATTACGAGAAAGGTGTCCATTCGCCCGACTACGAGACTCTAATTAAACTGGCTGATTTCTTCGACGTATCCACGGATTACCTGTTACAACGCACGGACTACAAAGCGAGTATCACTCTGTTAAACAAACCGCTCATACCCGATTTTACCGTAAGCGACCTGCTCAATACGGTCATGACGTTAGACCAGCGGAATCTGAAGGCTCTGTTGGATTACTATGAGCTATTAACTCTGCGTAATACTATGCAGCGCATAAGAAATGGGGATGAGCCCCTGGTAGATCTGTTACAAGAACTCGAAGATCAAAGAAAGCTTCTTTCTCTTCCTATTGAATTATAGTGATTACTCTAATATATTAGCTTGTAGCGCGGGACACTTATAACGATCGAACGAGAGAAATTTCAGGAAGGTATTAAGATTTCAAGATTTAGGAGAGTACAGGAACCATTATGGTTCTTGGTGCTCTTCTTTTGTTAGTTTGCGCCAAATTGTGCTGTTCTTGCCGCTTATGTCATTAAAACATCAACTTAAGAACTGCGAAAGAATTAGTCTTAACAGTTCCTTAAATAAGTCGAATACCCCACAGCGTGCTGACGTAACATCAAATTTGTAACACAGCAAACTGCGAGGTATCCAATCCTCACGTTTTTCACCAGAGCAGATTCTGCCAGATATATGCATTGAAGGAACCCTGAATCTGCCCTCCACGCTACTCTATGACAGTCCCCTTGATCTGCAAATCTCTTGAACCGTCAAGGTTGGTCACGAAGAAAGAATATTCGCCTTGTAACGTAATCACGAAATCATATTTTATCAATCCAGTTCCTTCTACATATCTGATCAGACCATTTGAATCCTTAATCCCCATTCTATAATTAATGTCATTTGCATCACTCATAGTCGTAACTGTGATCATATCCCCTATATCTTCAGAGAAATCCAAAGTCATCCCCGTCTTACCTGGCGCCAGCACCCAGTCAATATTGATAAAATCCTCTACTATCTCAGTTCCTTCTTCCTCCATCACAACCACAGTATCTGCATCCAGGTCATACATTCGCGTAAACTCTTCAAGTATTTCTCTATCGCCCGCCACTACCTCCTCTGCATCTACCAGGACCTCCTCTCTATCTACCGCCCTGGTATCCGTAGCTTGTGCTGCCACCCTATAAGTCTTTGCCATACCGGTCCCGACCAGCAGAGCAGCCATGCTGCTTCCTATCAGGAAACATACCGATAATACCAGCGCCGTTCCCTTCTTGATCCCTCCTCGTTCATGGAAACGTTTCATACATAGCACGCGCTTTTCAAAATCCGATCTTGTGTCTGCCAACATTAACAGATTATACCGTTCCTTCTTCTCTTCCTCGTTCAAAACGTGCAGTATTGTCTGAAAATATTCCTTCTCACTAAACAGTTCCGCGCCTTTCTGACATGCACATCTATCGCAATATTCCTCACATGCCAGATCCAGCTGTTTCAACATGCTCGGCACAAAGGGATTGATCACATGCAGCAGGGAGACAATACAGCTTACGGTCTTTACATAGAGGTCCCGGTTCAAATAATGGCACAATTCATGATAAAGCAAGACCGCCATTTCCTCTCGTGTATACCGCTTCAGCGGCAACACCACCGCATGTCCGTGCCAGTAGAGCATATACGCCATCTTCACCATGTCATTCCTATACAACGACACCTGACCTGCTATGCCCAGTTGATCGCAGATTTCCTCAAACATTGCTTCAACCTCTGCGTCTTCCTCCGGAATGTTGCCGTCAAATATTCTCATCCGTTCGTGTCTCTGATACAGCTTACGCACGATCAGCACCACAAACAATGTTATCCAGACAAAACCCAGTATTGCAAACACTCTCTGCATCATAGGCGTATTGTAGAACAGGTTGACAGCGCTGCCTGCTGTTGTCATCCTCTTCCGCTCCCGTATATACAATACAAAATAGACACATGGCAACAAGAAAGACCACTGCGTTATACGCATCTGCAAACGCAGGACCTTGCTGTCATCTCCAGACCATATCCTACCGAATATAAGTCCTATCAGATAGAATACACTCCCTGTAATCGTCGTCAGTATCAATACTAAGAACAGGTTATTCATCCAATCCATCGATCAGTCTGTGAATCCTTTCGATCTCATCCTGTCGTAACGGTCTCCCCTGTGCCAGTGCACATAAGAACTCATCTGCATTGTTATGGTTCCAGAAATCCACATAATCACTCGTCAGCTGTCCCTTATATTCTTCCAAGGGAATTAAGATCTGATAGAAGAACACACGCCCCTGGCGATAATGCCTCAGATATCCTTTCCTCACCAGCCGGGCCAGGAAGGTGGATACCGTCTGTGGTTTCCAATCCTTGTGATACTTATCATTCACCCGCTGCATGATCTCCATCAGACTCAGTTCATCCTCTGCATCCCATACCGTTTTCATTACCAACTGTTCACAATCCGTTAGACTCGCCAGTGTCATATCTGCCTCCTGTATTCTCCACAATTAGCATTGTAGTTATAGTATTTGAAATTGCATCATACTTCATATACTATTTTATTGTTCATGGAATGGCAAGTGTTTTTTTAGGCAAACTGACTGTAAAATTAAACTGTTTGTGTAGTTTTCTCGACAGGTTTTGACATATTTTCAGCAAATATCCTGTATAAAGCAGAACATTTTACTGATATAATTCATTTTAAAAGGTAAGAATTGGTAATCGAAGTTTTAAATCATATAAGAGTTTTTATTCTTTTTTAACACCATCTTGTTTTATGCCCTAAGTTGTGAAGAATGATGCTCTGCAGTAGTAGTTTGAATGCTGTCGCTCATATTCCTCCTTTTGGGCGCACAAAAACTTCTATAGAACATTCCGACAAGCGCGAAAAAGAGGACCACAGATTAAAACAGGAAGTATCCCAAGCATTAACAGTCTCGGACACTCCCTGTTGTATTATTTCTTTATCATATATCAAGTACAGTTCTTTTTACTTGTTACATGCATACGCATATTTCTATTTGTAAAGCAGATCCATCCTATTTGATGACAGTTCCCCTAACCTGTATATCCCTGGACTCGTCAAGATTCGTTACGAAGAAATAGTATCTGCCCTTTATCTTAATTGCAAAATCGTGCATAATAGAACCAGTCCCTTCTGCATACCGCATAAGCTCATTCGGATCCTTGATACCCATCTGATATTTGATATCATCCGGATCTCCTACTGTCGTGATCGTAACTGTATCTCCCACATCCTTCGAGAAGCCGGAGGTCATCCCTGTCTTTCCCGGTGTAAGCGACCAGTCAATATTTATAAAATCTCCTACTGTCTCAACGCCTTCTTCCATCATGATCACATCATTCGGATCCAAGTCATACATTCTGGCGAACTCCTCGATCACTTCCTCGTCACTCATCTCGGCCGCCTCTCCCTCGAGATCCGCAACCGCCTCGTTATCCTCAGCTCTGTTATCCGTCGCCTCCACTGCCTTTGCATAAGCCTCTGTCATGCTATCTCCGGCTGCCAAAGCCGTTATACTGCTCCCGAGCAAGAAACATACCGACAGCACTGCCGCTGTCCCCTTCTTGATTCCACCATGTTCATGATATCTCTTCATACACTGCACTCTCCTTTCAAATTCCCCTATCGTGTCCGCCAGTGCGAACAGGTTATACCGTTCCCTCTTTACTTCCCTGGACAGCATCTTCAATATCGTCAGGAAATACTCCTTCTCGCTGAACATCTCCGCCCCTTCCTGACATGCCCGTCTGTCACAATACTCCTCGCATACCAGATCCAGCTGTCTTAACATGATCGGCACCAACGGATTAAACACATGCAGCAAGGAAACAATACAACTCACCGTTCCCACATAGAGATCTCGATTCAGATAATGACACAATTCATGATAAAGAACGACAGCTGTCTCTTTTCTCGTATACCGCTCCAGCGGCAATACCACAGCATATCCGTGCCAGTAGGTCATACACGCCATCTTTACCGAGTCGTTCCGATATAGCGATACTTTACCTGTTATACCCAGACGGGTGCAGATCTCCTCAAACATCGCCTGCGTTTCGGCATCTTCCTCCGGGATATTGCCATCAAACAATCTCATCCAATGGCTCCGCTTCCACATCTTGCGTATAAATAATATCACAAACAGTATTATCCATATGCAAGCCAGCGCCGCACACAGCTTTCTCATCAGCAGCGTATTGTAGAAAAGGTTGATGATACTGCCTGCTATCGGCATCCGTTTTCGCTCTCGCATATACAATACAACATACACACATGGCAGCAAAAATGCCCACTGCGTCATCCGCAGCTGCAGACGGAGCACTTTGATATCATTCCCGGACCATACCTTGTCAAATATGAGTCCTATCAGATAAAATATGCTCCCCGTGACCGTCGTCAGTAACAACACCACAAACAGGTTATTCATCCAATCCATCGATCAATCTGTGAATCCTTTCGATCTCATCCTGCCGTAATGGTCTTCCCTGCGCCAGTGCACATAAAAATTCATCCGCATTACCATGGTTCCAGAAACCCACATAATCATTCGTCAACTGCCCTTTATACTCTTCCAAGGGAATCAGGATCTGATAAAAGAATACGCGCCCCTGGCGGTAATGCCTCAGATATCCTTTTCTCACCAGTCGGGCCAGGAACGTAGATACCGTCTGTGGTTTCCAATTCTTGTGGTACTTATCGTTCACCCGCTGCATGATCTCCATCAGGCTTAGTTCATCCTCTGCATCCCATACCGTCTTCATTACCAGTTGTTCACAATCTGTTAGACTCGCCAGTATCATATCTGCCTCCTGCATTCTTCACAATTAGCATTGTAGTTATAGTATTTAATGTTACATCATATTTCAATACTATTTTATTATCCGTAGAATAGCAAGCCAAATTTCTGATATGGCGTCACCTAAATAAACTGTTCGTGTAGTTTACTCGACAGGTTTCGACATATTTTAGGCAAAAGCATCTTCCTTGTTGCATATCTGATTTAGATAGGGTAAAATGCTTTATTACCTGCTCTTATTTTATGAGGTATCCGCGGAAATTTATTGATTTAATCGTTATTGTAGTTCATTTCGTTCTTTAGCCTCGATTTGTTGTAGTTTCAAGTGTACCGCCTGTCCCTTGGTACAGACTCATACCACAACGGCACCCCGGCACATCCCTGTGCTCATTCTGATTCTCCGTATTCCTCGGTGCAAACGCATACTGCAACGACGCACCGGAACCGGATGCATTCATCCACATTGTTGCCAGATAGGATTTGATCGTTACAATTGTAAACTATAATGATACATAGATAGAAAGGACACATCGTAATATGAAAAACATTGATAGGAATTCCATCGCAACACCACAAGCTCGACCCGGTCTCCTGCGCAGATTTGTCGGTGACAAAGCTTTCTATAAGATGGTATTGGCTATTGCCGTACCGATCATGATCCAGAACGGTATCACTAATTTCGTAGGTCTACTGGATAATATTATGATAGGACGTGTCGGTACGGAACCGATGTCCGGCGTTGCCATTGTCAACCAATTGATCTTCGTATACAACTTATGTCTGTTTGGCGGCGTATCCGGCGCCGGTATTTTTACCGCGCAGTACTTCGGCCAGCGAAATCAGGAAGGCATTCGCCAGACCGTGCGCTTTAAAATATGGATAGTAGCCGTGATCACGCTTTTCACCACAGGCCTTTTTCTGTTTGCAGGTGACAATCTGATCCGGTTCTACCTACAGGGAGAAGGCACTGTCGAGAGTGCCGCTGCCACTCTGCATTACGGAAAACAATATCTTTGGATCATGCTGACCGGTCTGCTGCCCTTCATGATGGTACAGGTCTATTCCAGTACGCTGCGTGAGTGTGGCCAGACACTGCTGCCCATGAAAGCCGGGATAGTGGCAGTATGCATCAATCTGGTGCTAAACTATGTCCTGATCTACGGCAAATTCGGTGCGCCTGCGCTGGGCGTACAGGGCGCCGCCATCGCTACGGTCATTTCCCGTTATGTAGAGGCGGCCATCATTCTGCTGCATACGCATAAGCACAAAGAGCGGAATCCTTTCGTTGAAGGTCTGTATTCCACCTTAAAGGTTCCCGGTCATCTGGTGCAAAAGATCCTGGTCAAGGGTACACCGCTTCTTTTAAACGAGACACTGTGGGCCGCAGGTATGGCAATGCTTTCGCAATGCTATTCCGTCCGTGGGCTGAATGTCATTGCCGCACAGAATATTTCCAACACGATCGGCAACGTATTTAACATCGTATTTATTGCGCTGGGTGATTCCGTAGCCATTATCGTAGGACAGCTGCTGGGCGCCGGCAAGATGGATGAAGCCAGGGACCAGGACAACAAGTTGATCGCCTTTTCCGTGTTCTGCTGTACCTGTGTGGCGCTTGTGATGCTGGTCCTGGCTCCCCTCTTCCCGCAGCTGTACAATACTGAGGCAGATGTGCGGGAACTGGCCAAATACTTTATTATGATTACCGCGGTCTTTATGCCGCAGAATGCATTCCTGCACGCCTCCTACTTCACGCTCCGTTCCGGCGGTAAGACAATCGTTACCTTCCTGTTCGACAGCGTGTTCATCTGGTGTGTCAGCGTGACTATTGCCTTCACGTTAAGCCGTTTTACCACTCTGCCGGTCACGGCGGTCTTTATTCTCGTGCAAGTGGGAGATATCATTAAATGCATCATCGGTTTCGTACTGGTAAAGAAGGGCGTCTGGCTGCAAAATATCGTATCATAAGTGTAACAGTTCAGCAGTTCAGCCATGAAACAGAAGAGGAACCGCATCATGACAGGAGCGATCATATGAAACAATTATATACGCGCTGGGGACGCGCTCTCGATCCGGCACATATCCTGCCGGAATATCCGCGCCCACTTTTACAGCGTCAAAGTTATATCAATCTAAACGGATACTGGGAGTATGCGATCACCCGGAACTTCCGGCGGCCTAAAACTTTTGACGGCAAGATCCTGGTCCCCTTTTCACCGGAAAGTGTTCTCTCCGGTGTCGGCAGGCAGCTGCAGCCAGACGAATATCTCTGGTACCGGAGAAGCCTGCCCGTGGATTCCGGCAAACTGCAAGCGGGGTTTCGTCTGATCCTGCACTTCGGCGCAGTGGATCAAGCATGTCTTGTGTATATCAACGGCAATGAAGTCACAAGACATACCGGCGGCTATCTGCCGTTCTCTGTGGATATCACACAATATTGTCAAAAGCCCGAGGCTACAGACGAAGATGCCTCTGCCAAGCAGACAGAAACTATCGATCTTCTTCTCGCCGTAAGAGACCTCAGCGATACCTCTTACCATGCCAGAGGGAAGCAGAAGTTAAAGAGGGGCGGTATGTTCTACACGGCACAGAGCGGAATCTGGCAGACTGTCTGGATGGAGTATGTGCCCGCGCATTATGTGGAAGAAGTCCTCTCAGTGCCCGACTTAAAGCACAGAACCGTGCAGATCACCGTCTGTTCCTCCTCAAGGCTGCCGGTAACGGTACAGATCAGAAGACCGGCTCTGTATCAGAGTGACAAAGAGTCCGACATTGAAGCGCTAAAAGCTGCCCAAGAGACGATCGCCGAGGCAAGTGGTCATACCGGTCAGGTCATAAGACTTTCGCTTCCGATCATCCGGCCATGGACTTGTGACGAGCCTTATCTGTATTATATTACCGTTACAATGGGGGAAGATACCGTCGAGAGTTACTTCGCTCTACGCGATTTTACCGTAGAGCCGGATCATAACGGCATTCCGCGCATCTGTTTAAACGGACAGCCGCACTTTCAGAACGGTGTGTTAGATCAGGGCTACTGGCCCGATGGGTTGTATACGGCCCCGGCCGATGCGGCTTATATCTTTGATATTACCGCAATGAAGAATATGGGCTTTAACATGCTGCGCAAGCACATAAAGATCGAACCTCAGCGATGGTACTATCACTGCGACCGCCTTGGCATGATCGTATGGCAGGATATGGTAAACGGCGGCAGTTCCTATAAGCACTGGTTCGTAACCTACGCGGCAACTCTTTTTTCCAGGAAAAAGCTGTGGATACCGGACAGTTGCCTGCGTCTCCTGTCCCGTGTACACCGGGAAGGCCGTCTGGAATTTGTACGGGAAATGAAAGCCACGATCCGGCTTCTGAAAGGACATCCAAGCATTGCCACGTGGGTCCTGTTCAATGAGGGCTGGGGACAATTCCACGCCAGGCACATTACCAAGATCGCAAGAACATGCGATCCAAGCCGTCTGATCGACCAGGCCAGCGGCTGGTTTGACCAAAGCGGCGGAGACCTGCAGAGTATTCATCACTATTTCTTTAAGCTGAAGTTTGCGCCCGAATCAAGGCGTGCAACCGTACTATCGGAATTTGGCGGGTACTCCATGCAAATTCCCGGGCACAGTGCTTACGATAAATTGTATGGATATGGCACCTTTAAAGATGCTGCAGGGTTACAGAAGGCTTTTAAGGAGCGGATGCAGAAAGTGCAGGAACAGATCCCTGAAGGAATGTGTGCAGGGGTTTATACACAATTATCCGATGTTGAAGAAGAAGTGAACGGAATCTTCACCTACGACCGTGAGATCAACAAGATAGCGCAGCCTTAAAGCTGCGCTATAAATCTCTTCACATTATCGGTAATATCTCCATGGAAAACCGCCGAACCGGATACGATCACATTAGCGCCGGCCTCCAGCACCACATGCACATTATCCTGGCCGACACCACCATCCACCTGAATATCAAGATCAATGCCTAACTCATCCGCCATCCCGCGTGCCTGTCTGATACGCTCCGTAGATTCCGGTATATACTGCTGTCCTCCAAATCCCGGCTCCACCGTCATCACCAACAACATATCTATCTTCGGCAGGTATTTCCTGACGGCCTCGATCGGTGTCCCTGGTTTAATGGACATCCCCACCCGGCATCCGAGAGTATGGATCTGATCGATCAATGCATCGGCATCTCCAGTGGCCTCCAGATGAAAAGTAATACTGTCGGCTCCACATTCTTTAATCTGCTTCACATACCGTTCCGGCTCCACGATCATCAAATGTACATCAAACACCCTGTCTGTTGCCTTGCGGATCGACTTGATCAGCGGCATTCCAAAGGAGATCGACGGCACAAACACACCGTCCATCACATCGATATGGATATACTGCGCTCCCGCCGCAGCCGCTTCCCTGATCTGCTCTCCGAGCACCGAGAAATCCGCTGCCAGGATCGAAGGAGACAAAATGTTTTTCCTAGTAATTTTTTCAGACATTCTCCTACTTCCTTATCCTACATCCTCTTTGTGCAAGAATTCTGCAAACAACTTCTCAGCCACCGCCGCAGCGATGGCTGAAAACAGATAAAGCTGTTATTTCACAAAGCCCTTCACAGACTCATAGATTCCCTTGCCATCCAGTCCGTATTTCTCAACCAGCGCACCTGCAGGGCCTGACTCACCGAACACATCCTGCATACCGATCTTAAGAACCGGTGTCGGACACTGTGCACATAAGCAGTCACACACTGCACTGCCAAGGCCGCCGATCACAGAATGTTCTTCCGCAGTCACTACCTTGCCTGTCTTCTTCGCAGAAGCCACCACAAGTTCTTCATCAAGAGGCTTGATAGTATGGATATTGATCACCTCAGCGCTGATGCCGTCAGCCTCCAGCATCTGTGCCGCTTCCAGCGCGGAAGCTACCGTGATACCGCTGGCGATGATAGTCACGTCACTGCCTTCTCTAAGGAGAACGCCCTTGCCCAGTTCAAATTTGTAATCCGGCCTGTCATTGATCACCGGCACAGCCGCACGGCCAAACCGCAGATACACCGGCCCTTCAAATTCAATCGCTGCTCGTACAGCCGCCTTCGCTTCCACATCATCGGAAGGCACCACCACCGTCATGCCCGGTATCGTGCGCATCAACGCCACATCCTCGTTACACTGGTGGGTCGCACCGTCCTCGCCCACCGTGATACCGGCATGAGTCGCACCGATCTTCACATTCAGATGAGGATAACCGATGGAGTTACGCACCTGCTCGAAGTTCCGTCCTGCCGCAAACATAGCGAAAGAACTGATGAAAGGAATCTTGCCGCAGGTAGCCAGTCCTGCCGCAATACCTGTCATATTACACTCTGCGATACCGCAGTCTACATGGCGGTCCGGAAATGCCTTCTGGAACACCCCGGTCTTAGTAGCACCCGCAAGGTCAGCATCGAGGACTACCAGATTCGGAAAATCAGCACCACATTCAGCAAGTGCATTACCATAACTTTCGCGCGTAGCGATCTTCTTAACATCTGCCATTAGTTTGCACCTCCTAATTCTTCACC
>ERZ779637.398-NODE-398-length-29857-cov-13.792195_pt1 | contig 29857 bp, 21 predicted proteins | sample MGYA00514196_ERZ779637 | MGnify/ENA primary metagenome ERZ779637 (study PRJEB29562, sample SAMEA4376700) | mouse gut metagenome | isolation source: Cecum | study: EMG produced TPA metagenomics assembly of the A DSS colitis mouse model was used to assess the...
GCCATGGCCCAGGGCCTGTTCTGCTCCCTGCTCATCGGCACCATCGTCAAGACCCTGGGGGAGCAGGCGGGAATCGCCTTCCTGGTGGATGTGGGCAACTTCGCCGCCGCCATGAGCGGCGCGGCCATGGCTGTGGCAATCGGCTACGCCCTCCAGGCCCCGCCCCTGGTGCTCTTCTCCCTGGCCACGGTGGGCTACGCGGCCAACGCCCTGGGCAGCACCAGCCTGATTCCCGATCAGGCCGGGGCCGGCGGGCCCCTGGCGGTGCTGTTTATCGCCATCATTGCCGCCGAGTTTGGCAAGGCGGTGAGCAAGGAGACCAAGATTGATATTTTAGTCACGCCCCTGGTGACGATCCTGGTGGGGGTGGCCCTGTCGGCCTGGTGGGCCCCGGCGATCGGCACCGCCGCCACGGCGGTGGGCAACATCATCATGTGGGCCACGGATTTACAGCCCTTCCTCATGGGCGTGATCGTCTCCGTGGTCATCGGCGTCGCGCTGACGCTGCCCATCTCCTCCGCCGCTATCTGCGCGGCCTTCGGTCTGACGGGTCTGGCCGGCGGCGCGGCGGTGGCCGGGTGCTGCGCCAACATGGTGGGCTTCGCGGTGCTCTCCTTCCGTGAGAACGGCTGGGGCGGCCTGGTGAGCCAGGGGCTGGGCACCTCCATGCTGCAAATGGGCAACATTCTGAAGAACCCGCGCGTCTGGCTGCCCGCCATTCTTACATCCGCGGTGACCGGCCCCCTTGCCACCTGCGTGTTCCGGCTGGAGATGAACGGACCGCCGGTCTCCTCCGGCATGGGGACCTGCGGCCTGGTGGGCCAGATCGGCGTCTGGACCGGGTGGCTGTCCCCCAGCGAGCGGGCCCTGGCCAACGGCGCTGCCGCTGTCGCCCCCGGAGCCATGGACTGGCTGGGGCTGATCCTCATCTCCTTTGTGCTGCCGGCGGTGCTGTGCTGGGCCTTTGGGCTGCTCTTCCGGAGGATCGGCTGGATCAAGCCGGGGGATCTGACCTTGCAGTAAACCCCTCCCGGGCTGGGGGAGAGAATACATCAAAAGGTTCCCAGGCGCGGCTGCCTGGGAACCTTTTTTGCGCTCCTTGACGCGGGGCGGTTAATCTTGATATATGGCGGCGATGCTCTGTATTCTCCGCTTCATTTCTGCGCGGACATGCGGAGGCGCAAGGCACTCGCACTGATCTCCAAAGCTAAGAAGCATATCATAGTGATATTCGTTTTCAATGAACGGAAAATTTACGATGTAGTGCTCCCCGCCATCCGGCAGAACGCAGTCGCAGGTGCAAAATTCAAGCGCCCTGTCCAGCACGGATTTGTGAATGCGCAGTTGAATCTCTGTCTGCATCGCTTCCCTGATATCCTCAAAATCCAAAACCGGTTTTGGATAATCCCGGGGCACAAAGACCTCCTGCCTGATTTCCAGATTTAACATGCGGGACAGTCTGAACAGGCGGCAGCCGCTTCTGGTGAGGCAGTATCCGTACAAATACCAGCGGCCGCTCTTCAGCACAAGCTGGCAGGGCTCAACCGTCCGCGCGGTTTTATTTCCGCGGTGGGCGATGTATTCAAAGGAGAGCAGCCTGCAAGCGTCTAAAGCGGATTGAATCATTTGCAGGTATGGCCGGATCTGGGGATTGCCTGACCACGGGCTGAAATCTACGCGGATTTGATTTGCCTTTATTTCGATATCCCTCGCTCTGCCGGGAGGGATGAGGCTTTTGATTTTCGCAAGGGCGTTTGCAAATTCGCCGCCCCGCACCATGCCGGAGAGATTGGAGAGCCCCGTCAGGATTGCGGAGAGATCGGCGGACGAAAAAACATTTTTATCAAGCTTGTACTCCGGCATAATTTCAAAGCCGCCGCCAACGCCCGGTGTGGAGCGGACAGGAATGCCCGCCATATTAATGGCGTCAATGTCGCGGTAGATTGTACGGGGCGAGACCTCAAACATATCCGCCAGCTCCTGCGCGCTGATGCGCTTTTTATCGAGGAGCGTCATAATCATACCAACAAGCCTGTCAACTTTCATGGGGCAGCCGCCTTTCAAAATTCTCTTTTATTATAGATTGCTGCCATACGGATGTCAACGATTGGCTGGTACAATGGAGGAGCCCCCGGCGGGGCAGAAAAGAAAAGCGGAGGAGAGGTATGATTACAGTCTATGTCTATATCCTGGATACGTTGGCGGATTGGGAGTTGGGGTACGTTACTGCGGAGTTAAATTCGAAACGCTTCTTCAAGAAGGACGCCCCGGATGTCTCGGTCAAAATGGCCGGCATCTCACAGGAGCCCGTCAGGACCATGGGGGGCTTGACGGTCACTCCGGACTGCGCTGTGAGCGATATTGCGGTGAATGAGAACAGCGTATTGCTGCTGCCAGGCGCGGCGGCCTGGGGTGACCCGAGGCATGATTCGGTTATTGAGAGGGCGGGAGAGCTGCTCCGGGCGGGCGCTGTGGTGTGCGCCATCTGTGGGGCCACCGCTGCGCTGGCAAATGCCGGACTGCTGGACCGGCGCCCGCACACCAGCAATGGGGCGGGATACCTTGAGATGTGCGCGCCCCGCTACAAGGGGCAGCGGTTCTATGTGGATAAGCCCTCGGCTGCGGATCGCAGTCTGATTACCGCAGGCTCTGCGGGAGCCCTGCTGTGGGCAAAGCAAATCATTGAGCGGCTGGAGGTTTTCCGGCCTGATACGCTGGAGGCGTGGTACAGCTACTTCAGCACCGGCAGGGAGGAACATTTCTTCTCCCTCATGCAAACCCTGCCGGCGGGCAAATGACCTGCCTGGCCTGCCGCAGATCGACACGGAGGACGGTTTCCGTCCTCCGTGTCTGCGTGTCATACCGCGCCGGCCTTTGCGACATACGCTCTCTTCTCGCCCGGGGCTCCGATATCGCCGCCTCCTGACATACAGCCGCTAAAGGCCCTCCTCCCCGTGCAGATCCCTCTGGGCGGGGCCGGTGAGCAGCTTCCCGCGGCAGTCGAACCGGGAGCCGTGGCAGGGACAGTCCCAGCTCTCCTCGTCCGGGTTCCACTCCAGCTGGCAGCCCAGGTGGGGGCACCGGACGTCCACCGCATAACATCGGCCGTCCGGAGCCTTGTACACCCCGGCCTTCCGGCCGTCCCACTCCACCACGCCGCCGTGGCCCGGCGGCAGCTCCTCCGCCGCGGCCCTGGGCGGCGACAGGGGCAGGCGGGCCAGATCCCGGGCGGCGTGGAGGCCCTCCTCCAGCAGCTGTCCGGCGGAGGCCGCCGGGGTGAACCGCTGGGGGGAGAACAGCTGGGCCCAGGCGTTCTCCTGGCCGAAAATCTGGTCCCGGATCAGGTGGGCCGCGGCCATGGAGGCCGTCATCCCCCACTTGCCGAAGCCCGTGGCCACGTACCATCGGGGGGTGGAGGCGGCAAACCGGCCCATATAGGGCATTCCGTCCAGCGTCATGCAGTCCTGAGCGGACCAGCGCCCCGCCTCCGCCGCGTCCGGAAAATGCAGGCCGGCCCACCGGCGCAGGGCCTCGTATTTCCCGCCCTCCCGGTTCTCCCCCGTCCGGTGGGCCCCGCCGCCAACCAGCAGCAGTCCGTCCGCCATGCGCAGGGACGCGCCGCCGGGGTCCGCGCTGTAGTACATCCCCGGCAGCGCCGGAGCGCCCCGCAGGGCCAGCACATAGCTGCGCTCCTGGTGCATACGCAGGAAGTAGTATCCCGGGGCGTTGACAAAGGGGAAGTGACAGCAGAAAATGATGTGCTCCGCCCGCACCGTGCCGCCGGTGGTGCGAAGCTGGTCCCCCTCCGCCTCCAGCACCCGGGTTCCCTCCCGGATGGTCAGCTCCTCCGCCAGGGCACGGAGCAGGCGGAGGGGATGGAGCTGGGCCTGGTTTTCGCAGCGGACCGCCCCGGCCGTGGGAAAGGGCAGTCCGGTCTCCTCCGTCAGGCGCACCGGCAGTCCGGCCCGCTCCTGGGCGGCGAACTCCTGGAGCAGCTCCGCCTCCGAGCGCACTGCGTAGAGATAGGCCGGAAGGCGCTCCCATTCGCAATCAATCCGGCGGTCCCAGATGAGCTGCTGGTACCACTCCAGGGCCTGCTGGCCGGCCCCCGCGTACAGCCGGGCCGAATCCTGACCCAGGGTCTGCTCCAGCCGGTGGTAGAGCATGCCGTGCTGGCCCGTGACCTTGGCGGTGGTGTTTTCGGTCTGGCCGGAGCCGATCCGGTCCGCCTCCAGCACAACCACATCCACGCCGGACTCCCGCAGCAGGGCGGCGGTCAGTATGCCCGCCAGTCCGCCGCCGATCACCGCCGCCTCTGTCTCCAGATCGCCCTGGAGGGGTGGTCTGGGGGCGATAGGGGCGGTTTGACGCCAAAGAGATGGCATCGTATCACCTTCCTCTCCCCCCTAGTGTTTGCCAAAAATGAGAGGAATAACCGTTCTTTTGCATAAATCTGCCCGCCGGGAACATAAACTAGCCTGTGCAAAAGGAGGGATCGTATTGAACAGAATCCATTCCGCCCGCCGCCGGGCCCAGCAGATGCGCCGCAGCGCCGGCAGCCGCCGTATGGCCGGCGGGGAGAGCCGCGCCGCTCTGCGTCTGGTGATCTGCGGCGTGGTCTTTGTGCTGCTGGTGGCAGTGAAGCTGCTGTTTCCGGAGGCGGTGGGCGGCATCGCCCGCTCCGCCGGACGGCTGATTGGCCGGGACGCGGACTTCAAGGAGGCCTTTGCCGCCATGGGACGGGCCATCAGCGGCGAGGCCGCGGTCAGCGACTCCCTTCAGGACGCCTACACCGCCGTATTCAACCCCTCGTCCCCCGCCGCCTCCCCACCGGCGGCAGCCCCCTCCGGCGCCTCTGTCCCCCTGGACCCCGGCGCCCGGCTGATCCGCTACACCGCCCCCACCCTGCCGGAGATGACGGCCCAGCCCGTCCACACGGAGGTGGTGGTGGATACCGTCAGCCGCCAGCCGGTCCCCGCCGCCGGGGAGGACGCCGGCACGGCGGCTGACCCGCCGGAGGATCCGCCTCCCGCAGCCCCGCCCTCCGGCGAACCGGAACCGGAGGACGAGGCGGCTACTCATGCCCTCTCCTATGTCTACACCATGCCCGCCCTGCCGGACAACGCCAGTCTGGAGCAGCGCAACCTGGGCTTTTCCCACTGTACGCCGGTTCACGGTCCTCTCAGCTCCCCCTTTGGCTGGCGGGAGCACCCTGTGGAGGGCGGCGGCCGGTTTCACTACGGCGTGGATCTGGCGGCGGAGGAGGGCACGGACGTGGTGGCCTTTGCGGACGGCACGGTGTACGCCACCGGCGAGAGCAGCACCCTGGGCAACTATATCATGCTCCAGCACCAGGGGGGATATATCACCCTCTACGCCCACTGCAGCCGGGTCACCGTCTCCGGCGGTCCGGTGGCACAGGGGGAGAAGATCGCGGAGGTGGGGTCCACGGGGCTGGTCACCGGGCCGCATCTCCACTTTGAGCTCCATGACGGGGATCTGTATCTGAACCCGATTTACTATGTGGAAATCGGGTAAGCTGGAGATTGGGTGGGGCTTTGCCGCCATGGTGCTCCTGGCGCTGCTGGCCGGGGCGGGGAGCGTACTGCCGCTGGTGCTGCTCAGCGCCCTCTGCCACGAGCTGGGGCACCTTGCGGCCCTGCGTCTGGCGGGAACGGAGGTGGAGCTGCTGCGGCTGACCGCCTTTGGCGCGGAGATCCGGGCGGACACCCGCTATCTGCCCTATCCCAAGGAGATTCTTTGCACGCTGGCCGGTCCGGCGGTGAATTTGGTCCTGGCGCTGGTGTTCGCCCGGATTGCGGGGGACTATGTCCTGGCGGGGGCCAACCTGCTGCTGGGCGTGTTCAACCTGCTGCCGGTCCCCTCTCTGGATGGCGGGCGGGCCCTCTTTCTGCTGGTGAGCTGGGGCGCGGACCCGGGGACGGCGGACCAGCTGTGCCGCAGGGTGGGGCTGGGGTGCGCCCTGGGCCTTACCGCCCTGGCCCTGGCGCTGACGCTGTGGCACGGCGCGGGCCTGTTCCTGCTGCTGGGCGCGCTGGGGACCCTGCTGCCCCAGCTGCCCCGCCGGAGACGCGGGCGGGACGGCCGCAGTTTTTCTAAAAAAAGCTCCTCTGTCTGTTAAAGCACGGGTCCCTCTTTTCAAAAACGGAAAAGAGGGACCGTTCGATTCAAAATACGCTGAAACAGCGGAACGCCTCCTTCTTCTGCTCCCGCGTTTCCTCGCTTCCGCTTACGAAGTCTTTGCCCGCAATGAATAATGGCGGACAAAGGGGAAAGAATAGGTCTATCAACTGGGGAACAGAGACGCAAGCCCCAGGGAAAAGAAGAGGAGGTAAGAGAATTATGGTGTTGGATCGGATCGCGCTGATTCTTGTGATTATTGGTGCATTGAACTGGGGGATCATCGGCCTGTTTGGACTGGATATGGTGGCCTTCTTCTGCGGCGGCCAGGCGGCGGTGCTCTCCCGGATCATTTATTCCGTGGTGGGCCTGGCAGGGCTGTGGTGCGTGTCCCTGCTGTTCCGGGAGAGAGCGCCGGAGCAGGCGGCGGCCTGACAGACCGTCCGGAGGCGCGCAGTGAGACGCCGCGCTCAATCCCGTCCGCGGCCATGAGCAGGGGATACGCTCCGCCGGATCTGGCGGCGGATTGGATTTTGATATATGCAGTGGTGTGGGGCGCGGCGCAGGCCGCGCCCCACACAGTATTCAGTTTATTTTCGCTTTCGCCGGCTTCTTGTTATTTGACATATGAGCCCCATCTGTGGTATGGTAACAGCAGAAAACGAATACAGCCGGCGTTCCGGCATGGGAGAAACATCATGACAATTCTTCGGGATATATCCTTTCTCTGGTCCATGCTCCATATTGTGGCACTGTTTCTGCTGTTCTTTGAGCCCCGCTACTCCTGGCGGACCACCATGCTGGCGGGGTTTGCCGGCGCGTCGGCATTGCTGTGCGTCAATGTGATGGCCATGTACCGGCTGGGCCACGGCATTATTATGAGCATCGCCTTTTTCTCCTGTACCATCCCCACCATGCTCCTGTTCTTTCTGCTGTCCAAATACCGGGACGGTCGCTTCTTCTTCCTCTTTTGCCTGACGGATACCATCTGCTTCTGGCTGCTCCAGCTCACCAACTTCCTGGACCGGCTTACGGGCGACACCTACGTGGTCATGCTCATCAGCCGTCTGGCGGCGTTTCCGGTGGTGGAGCTCCTCTTCTGGCGCTATCTGCGCCGCCCCTACCGGGAGCTGCAAAGCAAGCTGGAGAACGCGTGGTGGCTGTTCGCGGCCATCGGCGGGACCTACTACCTGCTGATTATGTTCACCTCCGTCCCGGTGGGCGCGCCCATGCCGGACGCCGCCGGGTTGGCCCGCGTTCTCCTGGTGATGCTGCTCATGCCTTTGACCTATCTGACCATCTTCCGCTCCCTGTGGAGACAGATGCAGATCAGCGAGAATACCCGGCAGATGGAGCTGCAAAAGCGGGAGTACAATGCCATCTGCCGGAAAATGGAGCTGGGGCGGATCTACCGCCACGACATGCGCCACCACCTGGTAATCCTGGAGGGAATGCTCCGGCAGGAGGACAGCGCGGGGGCGCAGGAGTACATCCGGCAGCTGACCGGGAAGATGTCCAGTCTCAACCGGGCCGCCTGGTGCGCCAACACCGCCGTCAACGCCGTGCTCTCCGGCTACATCGGGCAGGCGGAGGAGTGCGGCTGTCAGGTGTCGGCGGAGGTGGGCATCCCGGAGGAGCTGCCCTACGGGGAGATGGATCTGTGCATCGTCCTGGCCAACACCCTGGAAAATGCCATTCACGCCTGCCGGGAGGCGCCGGAGGGGGAGCGGCAGATCGAGCTGCGGCTGGAGCTGACGGACAACCGGCGCATCTCCTTCTCCCTGGTCAACGCCTGTCCCCGGCCTGTGCGCTTTTCAGCCGATGGCCTGCCCGTGTCCCCCGCAAAGGAGGGCCACGGCCTGGGCCTGCAAAGCGTCCGGTCCGTGGCGGACAGGTACGGCGGCCTCCTCCAATGCCGGTGGGAGGAGGGCCGGTTCTACACCCAGATGGTCCTCTTTCCGCCCTCCCCATAACCGAATCCCCTGGCCGCCCACAACAGGGCGGCCAGGGGATTTTCTGTAAGAGCCTGTTTAATATCTCGACGTGTATGGATTGGCGAGTGGATTTTTTGCCCTGCAAGGCAAAAATCCGCAGGCATCCTGACGGATGGCAAGGATTTTTAACGCAGTCAGGGCGGAAAATACGCCGCCAAGACATGCGCGGGGAGATTTTAAACAGGCTCTAAAGCCGGGCCATATTACCGGATGATTACGTTCTCCGCCCCCAGCACCTCCACCAGCTCGTCCACCAGGCTCCGGCCCAGAAGGCAGGTGGAGCCCAGCTGCTTGCCCGTGTCGGCCAGGTAGATCTTGGCCGGGGTGCTGCCCGGGAACATGCTGAACACGCGGTTGATGTGTCCCAGGAGGACCGGGTCCATCCCGGCCAGCCGCAGCCACAGCACCTTCCCCTCCAGCACCTGGACCGTGGAGGCCGGCCTCCTGCCCTGGGCCTCCGGCGGCAGCCCGCCTCCGCTCCGCAGGGGATACACCTCGTCGCAGATGATCTGGGGCGGCTTCTCGTCCCGCACGGACAGCTTCCCCCGGACCAGCACCGCGCTGCCCTCCCCCAGCTCCCGCCCGTACCGCTCCACGGTCCGGCTGAAGCACAGCAGCTCAATGGCCGCCGTGTCGTCCTCCACCGTGGCGTAGGCCATCAGCCGGTTGGCGCGGGTGGTGCGGGTGCGGTAGGCGGCGACGATGCCCGCCACGGTGATGCGCTGCTCGTCCTGGTAGACGGTGGGCCCGCCCTCCTGCTCAAAGTCCTCGGTGATCGAGCCGATGCGGACCGCTCCGGCGGCCTTGGCCGCGTCCCGGTAGGCGTTCATGGGGTGGCCGGAGAGGTAGAGGCCGGTGACCTCCCGCTCCTGGCGCAGCCGCTCCTCCAGGGAGAACTCCGGTATATCGGGCAGCGCCGCCTCCGCGCTGCGCCTGGGGCCGGCCGCCGCCATGCCGAAAAAGTCCATCTGTCCGTCCACATTCTGCCGGCGGCTGCCGGCGATGGAGTCCAGCAGCTTCTCGCTCACCGCCACCAGACGGCTCCGGTACACGCCGAAGCTGTCAAAGGCCCCGGCGCGGATCAGGTTCTCCACCGCCCGCTTGTTCGCGTCCGCGCCGTACATCCGCTCACAGAAATCCTGAAACCCTGTGAAGGGCCCGTTGGCCTCCCGCTCCCGGACCACGCCCTGGATGAAGCCCCGGCCGATGTTCTTGATCGCCACCAGCCCGAACCGGATCCCCTCCTCCTCCACGGTGAACACGTCCCGGGACCGGTTCACGTCCGGGGGCAGCAGGGTGATGCCCATGTCCCGGCACTCGCCGATGTAGCCGGAGACCTTCTCGGACCAGTAGAGCACCGACGTGAGCAGCGCCGCCATGTACTCCTTGGGGTGGTGGAGCTTGAACCAGGCGGTCTGGTAGGCCACCACGGCGTAGCATACCGCGTGGGCCTTGTTGAAGGCGTAGTTGGCGAAGTCGTAGATCTCGCTGTAAATGGCCTGGGCAATATCCTCCGGGATGCCGTTGGCCACGCACCCGGCGATGCCCCGCTCCGGGTCGCCGTGGAGGAACGCCTCCTGCTCCCGGGCCACGTCCTTGGCCTTTTTCTTGCTCATGGCCCGGCGGATCATATCCGCCTGCCCCAGGGAGTAGCCCGCCAGCTGCTGAAAGATCTGCATCACCTGCTCCTGGTAGACAATGCAGCCGTAGGTGATGGAGAGAATGGGCTTGAGCGCCGGGTGCTTGTAGGTGACCAGCTTGGGGTCGTGCTTGCAGGCGATGAACCGGGGGATGGAGTCCATGGGCCCGGGCCGGTACAGGGCCACAATGGCTGTCAGATCCTCCACGGACTGGGGCCGCAGCCCCACGCACACCCCGGTCATGCCGGCGGACTCCATCTGAAACACGCCGCTGGTCTTCCCCTGGGTGAGCATGTCGTAGACCCCCTGGTCGTCCTCCGGGATGTCCTCCAGCCGGAAGTCCGGCTCCCTGCGCCGGACCATCTCCACCGCGTCCTCCAGCACCGTCAGGTTGCGAAGGCCCAAAAAGTCCATCTTCAGGAGGCCCAGCTCCTCCAGGGTGACCATGGTATACTGGCACACCGTGGTCTCGTCGTTTCTGGCCAGGGGCACGTAGGTGTATACCGGGTCCTTGGTGATAACCACGCCGGCGGCGTGGGTGGAGGCGTGGCGGGGCATGCCCTCCAGGGCCTTGGCGGTGTCGATGAGCTTTTTCACCCGCTCGTCCCCGTCATAGAGATCCCGCAGGGGCTTGCTCAGCTTCAGTGCGTCGTCCAGGGTGATGTGCAGGCTCCCCGGCCCGCTGGGCACCTGCTTGGCCACCGTGTCCACGTCCGCGTAGGGCATGTTCAGCACCCGGCCCACGTCCCGGATGGCGGCCCGGGCGGCCATGGTGCCGAAGGTGACGATCTGGGCCACCCGGTCGCTGCCGTACTTGCGCCGGACGTAGTCCACCACCTCGTCCCGGCGGTTGTCCCCGAAGTCCATGTCAATATCCGGCATACTCACCCGCTCCGGGTTGAGGAACCGCTCAAAGTAGAGGCCGTACTTGATGGGATCAATGTCCGTGATGCCCAGGCAGTAGGACACCATGCTGCCGGCGGCGGAGCCGCGGCCGGGCCCCACGGGGATGCCCGCCTGCCGGGCAAAGCGGACAAAGTCGGAGACAATGAGGAAGTAGTCGGTGAAGCCCATCTTCTCAATCATGTCCAGCTCGTAGTCCAGCTGCCGGCGGTACTCCGGGTGCTCCTCCCGGTAGCGGTCCGCGAACCCCTGATCGCACAGGGCGCGGATATAGGTCCGGGCGGTCTCCCCCTCCGGGACCCGGAACTCCGGCAGGTGGTACTGGCCGAAGGTGAACTCCAGATTGCACTGCTCCGCGATCCGCTCCGTGTTGGACAGGGCCTCGGGGTACTGGGAGAAGAGGCGCTCCATCTCCTGGGTGGAGCGGAGGTAGAAGTTGCGGGGCTCGTAGCGCATCCGCTTCTCATCGTCCACCATCTTGCCGGTCTGGATGCACAGGAGAATGTCGTGGCTCTCCGCGTCCTCCGGGGCCAGGTAGTGGCAGTCGTTGGTGCACACCAGGGGGATGCCCGTCTCCTGGTGCAGGCGCAGCAGGCCCTGGTTGACCACGGCCTGACTGCGGATGCCGTGGTCCTGGAGCTCCAGATAGAAGCTGTCCGGACCGAAGACGTCCCGCAGCTCCAGGGCCCGGGCCTTGGCGGCGGAGTAGTCGCCGGTGGCCAGCCGCTTGGGGATCTCCCCGGCCAGACAGGCGGACAGGGCGATGAGCCCCCCGCTGTGGGAGCGCAGCAGGTCCATGTCCACCCGGGGCTTGATGTAGAAGCCCTCCGTGAAGGCCATGCTGACCATGTAGCTGAGGTTTTTATATCCCTCCTCGTTCCGGCACAGGAGGACCAGGTGGCGGCTCTCCCCATCCAGCTCATAGACCTTGTCAAAGCGGGTCCGGCCGGGGGGCGTGACGTACACCTCGCAGCCGATGATGGGCTTGACGCCCTCCCGCTTGCAGGCGCGGTAGAAGTCGATCGCGCCGTACATGACCCCGTGGTCTGTGATCGCCACGGCGGACTGGCCCAGCTCCTTGACCCGGCGGGCCAGTCCGTCAATCTTGCAGAAGCCGTCCAGCAGGCTGTACTCCGTGTGGACGTGGAGGTGGACAAAGGACATCGGGTTCCTCTCTTTCTCGCTCCTGGGAGCGTTCTCCGGCTATGAATACAGGTTCTTATTGCCGGCTCAGCTCCACCAGCTTGCGCAGCCGGTGCTGGAGGCAGCTCTTTGTGACCGGCGGCTCAAACTCCTCCGCCAGCTCCCGCAGCGTCAGCTCCGGGTAGGTCTCCCGCAGGATAATGGTCTCCTTCAGCTGGGCGGGGAGACCGCCCACCCGGTCCAGCTCGTAGAGCCGCCGGATGGCCTCCAGCTGCTCCTGGGCGGCGTCCACCGCCTTGTCCAGATTGGCGGCCTCGCAGTTGACCCGGCGGTTCACGCCGTTGCGCAGCCGCTTCTCCGCCCGGGCGCTCACCAGGGCCCCGGCGGACTCCGGCGCGCCCATGACGGCGAGGAGCTGCTCGATCTGGACGCTGCTTTTGAAGTAGGTGACCTGACAGCCGCCCCGGGCCGTCTGGCGGGGCTGGCGGCCCATGTCGGTCAGCAGCGCCGCCAACTCCCGGCTGGCCTGGGCGTGGCTGGTGACCAGCTCCAGGTGGTAGCTCTTGGAGGGCTCGGTGGTGCTGCCGCCGGACAGGAACGCGCCCCGCAGAAAGGCGGACCGGCAGCAGTCCTCCTCCAGCAGGCCGAAGTTGATGTGGAGCACCGGGCTCTGGCGGGAGTCGAAGCCAAAGGCGTCCACGATGCGGCCGGTCTTCTCCCGGTCTGTGATCTGAAAGACGTATTTATGCTCCCCCTCCGCCGGCAGGCGGTCAAAGGCGAGGCCGAAGGCCCGGTCCAGCAGGGCGGGAAGCCGCCGGGCGAAGCTCTCGCTCTCCGTGATGACCCGCACCTCCTGGGGGGTGAAGGTGTTGCAGTGGAGCAGCGCGCCGTAGACCTCCGCCCTGGCGCAGCACTCGCTCCCCAGCGGGGACTGGCATAATTCGTTTTTTACGCGGCTGGAAAAGGTCATGGGCGGGTCACCTGCCTTGTCTGGGGTGGTCTTTGACAGAAGGGACAGCAGCATGGGTCTTGTTCGTCTACTTTACCATAGAAGAGGGAGAAAGTCTACCGCAATATACTCAGGCCGGGGAAATCCATTTCACGAAAAGAGGCCGTGTGCTGTAGGCGAGCAGCGCCCGCTCCTACACGGATTGGCGCTGTTTTGAAACATACACCTTTTGATGAAATAATAAGATTATTAAAAATTTCTGTTTTGCCCTTAATTTTCCGACAGTAAGGCCGAATATATGGGTGTAGCGGTCAATTGACAGAAAGTTTGTAATTATATATATTTACAAACTATGTGAAATGACCGGCACAGGAAGGATTTCAGGCGGTTTGCGCAAACCGTTTGGAATAGAGTACCGCACCCGCCGCTCCGGACAGCCTGGCCAGATGCCCACTCCGGCGGGCGCACCACCCAACAGCGCACACGCATGGATGCGTCGTGCGAATATGAATAAGGAGATTTATCATGCGTATTCAGCACAATATTATGGCTATGAATGCCTACCGCAACTACAATAACAACACCTCCGCTCTGTCCAAGAACCTGGAGAAGCTGAGCTCCGGCTACAAGATCAACCGCGCCGGTGACGACGCCGCCGGTCTGGCTATTTCCGAGAAGATGCGCGCTCAGATTACCGGCCTGGAGGCCGCCCAGAAGAACGTCAAGGACGGCATCTCCCTGGTAAAGACCGGCGAGGGCGCCATGCAGGAGATCCAGGACATGCTCAACCGCATGGACTATCTGGCCACCCAGTCCGCCAACGGCACCTACGACAACGAGGTGGACCGCGCCAACCTCCAGAAGGAGGTCACCGCCCTGAAGGACGAAATCAACCGTATCGCTGACTCCGCCAACTTCAACGGCATCAAGCTCCTGGACGGCTCCCTGTCCGCTTCCGGCGGCGCCGGCGGCGCTGCCGGCGCTCCCGTAGTGGGCGGCCTGGAGACCACCACCACCGATGCGGTAAAGTTTGAAGTTGACTCTGCGGCTTTTGCTGACTTTGGCACCGCTGCACCCGATGGCAGCGATCTGTCCATGACCGTCAACTATACTGACGCTAATGGCAAGACCATGAGTGAGAAGCTCACCGTTACCCTTGACATTGCCAACAAAAAGCTGGTGACTGCGAATGGCACAGAAATTGCCATCGCCGCCAATGATGGCAAAGCCACAAAGGAAGAGTTGGCTAATGCTTTTGCCGCCGCTGCCAAGGAGAACGGCGCGCTGAGCAGCACCTTCAAGGTGTCCGCGGCTACTGGCGGCAAGCTCCACTTTACCGCCAAGGAGGGCGGCGCAGCCACCTCCATCGGCAGCATCACTCAGAACTTCAAGGCGGATGGTACTGTTGGATCTGAGAACGCCACCACGCTGGGCACTGCCACCGATGGCGTGGACGCCTATGAGAGCTTCGATTTCGCCGGCGGTGACTATTCGGTGGGCGATGTGTTCACAGTCAACGGCCAGAAGTTCGCCTTCGTCAACAGCGAGGCCGACGCCGCCAAGCTGGGCAGCAACGTCAACTGCGTCAAGGTAACCACCGCCGACACCGTTTCCGACGATGATGTCGAAGAGATGGTCAAGGTCCTCAAGGGCAAGACCGGCGCGATGGGCATCGAGGCCGATGGTACTACCGCCACCCAGATCAACTTCAAGTCCTCCACCGCCGCCGGCGCCGCCGGCAGCGGCGGCCTGACCCTCCAGATTGGCGATACCCCCGATGATTACAACCAGATGAAGGTTGTCATCGGCGACATGCACACCAAGGCGCTGGGGATTGATGGTCTGGACATCAGCACACAGGACGGTGCGAAGGGTGCCATTGACACCATCCGGAACGCCATCAATCAGGTTTCCTCCGTCCGTGGTGACCTGGGCGCTGTCCAGAACCGTCTGGAGCACACCCAGAACAACCTGTCCGTGATGGCCGAGAACATCCAGGACGCCGAGTCCACCATCCGCGACACCGACGTGGCCGAGGAAATGATGAGCTACGTCAAGAACAACATCCTGGTCCAGTCCGCCCAGGCCATGCTGGCCCAGGCCAACCAGGTGCCCCAGGGCGTGCTCCAGCTGCTGGGCTAATCGCCTCAAGGCTGAAGCGTCATTATACAAGCATAGTAAGGGGGGCGCGGGCATATGCCCGCGCCCCTTTCTCATGAGAAAGGCGGTAACCCTATGGCACAACCCACCCAAAGCGTCACGGTTGATAAGGATCTGCGCCCCGCGTATTATGATGATTTCCACTGTCTCGCAGAGAGCTGTAAAATCAGCTGCTGCAAGGGCTGGAGCATTACGTTCTCAAAAAAGGACTATCTCGCCCTGAAGCGGCAGGAGGGCTCTCCGGAGCTGAACGCCTGTCTGGCGGAGGGGGTGCGGCGCATCCGCAGGAAATCAGACGATGATACCTTCTATTACGGAGAGTTTGACATGAGCGGCGGCGTGTGCCCCTTCCTCCAGGCGGGGGGCCTATGCCAGCTGCAAGTCGAGATGGGCCACGAAGCTCTTCCCTTTGTCTGCCAGAGCTATCCCCGGAGGGAGCGGTATATGCTGTCGGGTTACCTGGAGCGGGCCCTGTCCCCCAGCTGCGAGGGGGTTCTCGCTCTGCTGTGGGATTTGCCGGAGGGCGTGGAGTTTCGCTCCTCCCCCCTGCCCAAGGGGCAGTACAGAAGCGTCCGCCCGGTCTCGGATGAACCCATTCCCCTGTGGTTTGCCCCGGTCCGGGAGTGGTGCATTGACATGATGCAGGACCGGCGGTTTTCCCTTCCCCACCGGATTTGGCTGATGGGGCTGGGATTGAAGGATCTGGCGGAGGGCGAGACGGATATCCAGCGGTGGATGGAGCGGGCAGCCATTTTGCCGGGCAGCGTGGATGTTGAGGGTATTCTGCCCACGGGCACGCAGGAATTGATCCTGTATATGCTCAGCTGCATCCACATACTGAATGCCATTGAGACTGATAATCCGTTGGCGGCCCGGATACTGGGGAGTCTGGTGCTGGACAGCCACCGGACAGACGGGGTAAAGTCGGCCCGCTGCGATCCCTATTTGAAGGCGAGGAAACGGTTTGAGGAGAACTTCAAGGGCAGGGAGTATTTTATGGAGAACCTGATGGTATCCCTGTTCTTCTATCTCCATATGCCCCATACGGGCTCCAAGGAGGAGCTGTGGAAGTCCTACGTGAATTTTTGCAATTTGTACGCATTTTTCCGATTCATGGCGGTCATGAGCTGCCAGGAGGGGCTGGCGGGGGACCGGGACGATCTGTTCCGGCATCTGGTGTACGCCAGCCGCTCCCTGCTCCACAACGAGCTGTGGAGGGGCTACCTCCGGGACGAGCTGTTCCAGAACGGCAGCGCCACCCTGGCCCATATGGCAATCCTGCTCAGCGGCTGAGTGTCCGCAAAAACCATCCGCGCCCCGTGAAGGGCGCGGATGGTTTTTCGTCTCTATTGGATAACATCCAGAAGGATCAGCCGCTTATACATGGAATCATTCAGCCTCACGCCGCCGTCGTGCTCTTTCATCTCCGCCACCACGCAGTAGGCCAGGCGCACCTTGATCGTGGCCCTCCGGGGCTCCCTGATGCTTTCGATCCAGTCCGCCATCCTCCCATCTCCGCAGACAAAAACCTCACCGGCCTCTTGTCCGCCGGCGCTCCCATAGGCCGCCTTGATGGATGAGACGTCGCCCACCTGAAGCCCCAGACCTTTGCACATCGACGCTTTTATTGAGTTTGTCTGGGAGGGCGTCAGGAGCACGTCAAGAACAATCTCCTGTCCATAGTACTTATAGGGGCGCATCATGAACCGCCTTAAAATCTCAAGATCGTCCATTTGCTCCGCCGCCTGCCGGTCCTGCATAAGCGACTGCCCCAGCACCCGGTCCTTTTTCAGCTCCTCCGTCAGGTCCTGCACCACTTTTTTCCCCAGGTCCGCGGGCGTGGTGAAGGTGCTGACCACATGGGTCCTTCTCAAACGGGTCTTGAAGTCCTCCAGTCTCCTGGCCTTCTCGCCGGTGTCCATAAATTTGGGCGCAATGGGGTGGTTCTCGTCCAGTATGTAGATCAGCGATGGAATGCTGTTCTTCACCGCCTCCTCATACTCCAGCTCTGTGAAGGACTTGCCGGACTCGTCCAGTATGCTGCCGTACCGCATACCGATAATGCCCACATAAATTTTGGACTCCCGGACAGTTTTCAGGCACACCTCCAGGGGACTCTCCGGATTGGAGCCGAAAAACTCCATCCCCCGTATGGTCTGGTTCATCCGGATGATGCACCGCTCCACCTCATCCCGGTACGGGACCAGATCCTCATAGGTGGAGGAGACGAAGATGGGGACATTGATGCGCTCTTGAGACGTTGCCATAAGTCAAAACTCCTTCCATAATCCCAGAATTTTTTTCCGCGTGTCAGAACAGTTTCATCTGCACCCCGCCGGGCCGCCAGCCCCGGATCCGCTCCCGGCGCGCCGGCAGGTCCGCCAGGAAGGGGGAGGGCTGGCCGCTGTAGGTGACGATCAGCTCGTCCCTGGCCCGGGTCATGCCCACATACAGAAGCCGCCGCTCCTCCTCCCGGTCCGCGTCCGGCCGCTCCAGGGGCAGCACGCCCTCCCGCACCCCGGCCAGAAACACCGCCGGGAACTCCAGGCCCTTGGCCGCGTGGAGGGTCATGAGGGCCACGGCCCCGGCCTCCCAGCCCCGGCCGGAGGCCCGGCGGAAGTCCGCCTCCTGGCCCAGAGCCCCGCTCTCCCACCACTGGGCGAAGGTGGGGTGGAACACCGCCGCTTGGCGCAGCTTGTCCAGCGCCGGCGTGGCGCCGTACCGCTCCTCCCATTGCTCCACCAGCCGCCAGGGCTTCTCCCTCTCCGCCAGGGGCCGCCACTCCTCCGCCCGCTCCCGCCAGAGCTCCGACAGGCCCAGGGTCTCCAGGACCGCCAGGGCCCCGCTGTCCTCCGGCGCGGTGAGGCTGCGCAGGAAGGCCATGAGGGCGCGCACCTCCTCCGCCTCCCAGAAGTCCTCCCGGCCGGAGATGATGCAGGGGATGTCGTCGTGGCGCAGGCACTTCTCGATCAGCTCCAGCTGCCGCCGGGTGCGGCACAGCACGGCGATGTCCGAAAAGGACCGGGCCTCCCTCTCCGCTCCCAGCTTCTGGGCCTCCAGCATGTCCACGCCCCCGGCCATGCGGCCGATCTCCTTGGCAATGAACACCGCCTCGGCAAACTCGTCCTCCCCCTCCGCCAGCCGCACCGCACTGCCGCCGGACCGCTGGGGCAGGAGCTCCCGGGGGCCGCCGGGGTTCTTCTCGATCACCGGCAGGGCGGCGGCCAGCACCGGCGGCGCGGACCGGTAGTTGCGCCGCAGCCGGTACTCCCCCAGGTCCGGGCAGTCCTCCCGGAGGCGCTGGAAGCACCGGGGGGAGGCCCCCCGGAAGCCGTAGACGGACTGGTCCGGGTCTCCGATGACGAACAGGCTCCGCCCCCGGCCGCTCCAGGCCCGGACCAGCTCATACTGCACCTCGCTTACGTCCTGGAATTCGTCCACCAGCAGGTGGAGGAAGCTCCGCCGGCCGGTGACGTCCACCTCCAGGGCCCGCAGCAGCAGATCGTCAAAATCCAGGGCCCCCAGCTCCTCCAGCCGCTGGCCGTAGGCCTGAAAGAGGGCCTCGTCCACCCCGGCCTCCCCCGGCGGCACGCCGTTTTTCACCCGGGAGATGCCCTGGAGCAGAGCACGGGGACCGGTCCTGCTGCCCTGGGCGGTCAGGAGCTCCGCCGCCAGCGTCAGGGCCTCCCCCTGGTCCAGCAGCCGCACGTCCCCCAGAAGCTCCAGGCACAGGGCGTGGAAGGTGCCGATGTGGAGCCGGGAGGCGGCCCGCTTGCCCCCCAGCCGGGCCTCCAGGCGGGAGCGCAGCTCCCCGGCGGCCTGATTGGTGAAGGTGACGGCGGTGATCTCCCCGGGCAGCACCCCCTTCTCCCGGATGAGCCAGGCCACCCGGTCCGCCAGGGTTTTGGTCTTGCCCGTCCCCGGCCCGGCGGCGACGGACACCACCGCCTCCGGGGCCGTGACTGCCGCCTCCTGCTCCGGGTTCCGCTCCGCCGGACCGGCGGTCTCCCCCTTTTTGGGGGCGGCGGCGCGGAGGAGCCCCTTTTTCGCGCTCCTTCTGGCGGGGGCCTGGGGCTCGAACAAGGAGATCTGGCCGCTCAGCCGTCCGATCTCCCCCGGGGAGAGCAGGGAGATGACCCCGTACTCCCCGTCAAACCCGGCCCGCCGCTCCACCTCCCCGGCCCGCAGACGGCGGATCCCCTCGGCTACGCAGGGCCCGGCAGCCCGCTGGATATCGGCGGCCGGGGTCTCCCGGAGGATGTAGAACTCCGGCCCCAGCTGGGAGAGCATGTCCTCGTACAGCGCCAGCGTCCCCTTGGAGGAGGCGGACGCGCCGGTGGAGGCGGCGATGACCTCCGGCAGGGGGGCCAGGCTCTCAAAGGGCTTGGCCCCCTGGGGCCGGAAGCCCGCCGGGCGGTCCGCCAGGGCCTCCACCCGGTGCTCCACGCCGATGGTCAGCTTTTTGCCGCACACGGGGCACCGGCCGTCCCGCTCCTGGGTCTCGGCGGGGGTGAGGCACACGCCGCAGTTCCGGTGGCCGTCCAGGTGGTACTTGCCCTCCTCCGGGAAGAACTCCACCGTGCCCAGAAAGCCCTCCCCGGTGCGGATGGCCCGGACCAGACCCGGGTAGGACAGGGGAGCGTCCAGGAGGTCCGCCTCCCGGCCCAGCTTGGAGGGGGAGTGGGCGTCGGAGTGGGAGACCAGGGTGAACCCGTCCAGGCCGGAGAGCCGCCAGTTCATGGGCGGGTCTGAGGAGAGGCCGGTTTCCACGGCGTGGATGTGGTCCGCAAGGTCCGCGAAGCACTCCTCCACCCCGTCAAAGCCGGAGAAGGCCCCCAGCATGGCGAAGTGGGGGGTCCAGATGTGGGCGGGGATGAGCTCCGCCTCCGGGCAGCACGCCAGGGTCAGCTCCAGCAGGTCCCGGCTGTCCAGGCCCAGAATGGGCCGGCCGTCGGAGCGGATGTTCCCGATGGCCTCCAGCCGGGCGGACAGCTCGTCCGCCGCCTCCAGGGAGGGCAGGAGGATGAGGTTGTGGACCTTCCGCGTCCGCCCGCCCCGCTTGTAGATGCAGCTGATCTCCCCGGTGACGACGAACCGGGGCTCCTGCCCCGGCATGGCCCCCGGCAGGATCAGGTCCTCCCGCAGAGCGTAGACCCCGTCCCCGGCGGGGACCAGGTGCTCCCGCAGCTCCCTGCGCCAGGCGGGGTGGGTGAAGTCGCCGGTGCCCACCAGTCCGATGCCCTTGCGCCGGGCCCACCAGTCCAGGTGGGGCGCGTCGCCGTCCTTGCTGGTGGCCCGGGAGAACCGGGAGTGGATATGGAGGTCCGCTATGTACATATGACACCTTCTCTTTCTGTGGATCGCTCCTCCTTGGCAGGAATCGCGCGCAATCGTTTCTGTCTCAGCAGGTCAGTCCCCGGCCATCCGCCCGTTCAGGCGGCACACCGTCCAGGCGTAGAGGCCCCAGAGACCCCCGAAGCACAGGAGGAACCCGCCGCAGAGGGCCGCCGCCAGCGGGAGGATCGACAGCCGGAATCCCGCCAGAGGGACGGCCAGGGCCAGCAGGGGCAGGCACAGCAGCAGGGGCAGGGCAAAGCGCAGGCAGGTCTGCCGGGCCAGCAGGCCGCGGATATCCCGGCCGCTTCTGCCCAGCTGGCGGAGGATCCGGACGCTCCGCCGGGCGTGCTGGGCGTCCACCGCCTGGCGCAGAGAGAGGACGGCAAAGTAGATCACCAGGAAGATGACGCAGATGGCCGCCTGGAGGAAGCCCATCCAATGTGCAAGGTCCGGGTCCATGCCCGGCCAGTCCCGGGAGAGCATGGCGCCGCCGCAGAGGAAGGCCGCCGCCGCGAGGAGCAGGCACAGGCAGAGCACGCTGTCCAGCAGGGCCGACTGGGCCCCGCCGGAGAGGAGCTGGGAGGCCAGAAACAGCCTGTCCCCCCGCAGCAGGAGCCGTCCGCCCCGCCGACGGTATCCGCTCAGCAGGGCGTAGAGGGCCCGGTAGAAGCAGAACACCAGGGCCAGCGCGGGCAGGGACACCAGCCCCACCAGCATGTCCGCCGCCCCCGGCGCAAAGGCTATGCCCAGCAGGGCGGCGGCCAGCACGGCAAAGCTCACCCCGGCGGCCGCCGCCCAGACCCGGCCCGGCCCCAGGTTCCAGGACCGGTCCGACGCCCGCTCCGCCGTCAGCTCCCGGATCTCCAGGCGGCGTATGAGCTGGGCCGTGCTCACCAGGGAGACCAGCTGGACCGCCAGAAAGTACCCGGCGGTCTCCGCGGCGGCGGAGCCGATTGCGGGCAGCAGCGGCCCCCGCTCCGGGGACAGGGACAGCAGGCAACACCCCATCCCCGCTCCCAGGACGATACCCCCCGCCAGGCACAGGCACCCCAGGAGGAAGAACTCCAGAAAGAACATCCACGCCAGATGCCGCCGCTCCATGCCCATGAGCAGGTACAGGGCAAACTCCTGGGCCCGCTGCCGGAGGATGAACCGGCTGACGTACCGCAGCAGGACCACCAGAATGAGCCCCACCAGCAGCGGCAGGGAGGCGGTCTCCAGCCCGGCCCGGTCCCCCAGGGCCGCCGCCATCTGGGCCAGGGTCATCACGCCGGTGAGGACCGTGAGGGTGAGGGTGTAGAGCTGGTAGTCCCGCCGGTCCCGCAGGGCGCTGCGCAGCGACAGCTTAAGATACATATCCCACGCCTCCCGCCATGGCGGCCATATGGTCCAGTATGTCCAGGAAGAAGGCCCGCCGCTCCCGGCCCGCCCGGTCCATCTCCCCCGTGATCCGCCCGTCCCCCATGAAGAGGATCTTCTCGCACCAGCTGGCGGAGAGGGCGTCGTGGGTCACCATCAGCACCGTGACGTGAAGGGCCCCGTTGAGGGAGGCCAGGGTCTCCATCAGATTGCCGGCCCCCCGGGAGTCCAGCGCGCCGGTGGGCTCGTCGGCCAGCAGCAGGTCCGGCCGGGCCGCCAGGGCCCGGGCGCAGGCGCACCGCTGCCGCTGTCCCCCGGAGACCTGGTTGGGGAATTTGTCCAGCAGCGGCTCGATCTCCAGCCGCCGGGCCAGCTCCCGGACCTGGAGGGGGATCTCCTCCCGGGGCCGCCCCTGGAGGGTCATGGACAGGGCGATGTTCTCCCCCAGGGTGAGGGTGTCCAGGAGATTGTAGTCCTGGAAGATGAAGCCCAGACGCTCCCGGCGGAAGCGGGCCATGTCCCGGTCCGGGATCCGGGCCAGATCCTGGCCGCCCAGGCGGATCCGCCCGGCGGTGGGCCGGTCAATGGTGGAGATCATGTTCAGCAGGGTGGACTTGCCGCACCCCGACGGCCCCATGACGGCCCAGAAGCTCCCCCGGGGCAGACGGAAGCTCACGCCGTCCACCGCCGGGGCCTCCGCCCCGCCGCCGTAGGTCTTGGTCACGTTTTCCAGCTCAAGCAGGGTTTCCATAGAAGGCCTCCTCGCGTATATTCAGGATACAAGCTCCGCCCCGGATTGAAAAGGGCGGGCAGCGTATGATGACAAAAAATCATGCAGAACAGGGGACGATGACCGCTACAGATAGCGCCGCACCCGCGCCATGTACTGCCCGTAGGCCTGTCCGAATTGCTCCAGACACCACCGCTCCTCCGCCAGGATGATCCAGTGGGCGGAGGCCTGAAACACCAGCGTCAGTCCCAGCAGCGCCGGGGAGCGGGTCAGCAGGGCCATGCCCAGAAAGCAGACAAAGTAGGCCAGATACATGGGGTTGCGGGAGATCCGGTAGAGGCCGTTGGTGTTGAGCCCGCCGCTGTCGGGGGCGGCAAAGCTGACGACGGCGGCGGCGCACAGCAGCAGGCCGCCGCCGTAGCAGAGGAGGCCCCCGCAAAAGATCCAGGACGCGTCCGCCTGCACGGTGAGAAAGGCCGGATACAGGACGATCCCCGCGTTGGACAGCTGGTAGATATAGTAGGCGGCCCGCTCCCGTCCCCGCACCGGCGCGAACCGGGCCGCCCGGCCCAGTGCCTCCCTGCTCAGGGCGGCAGTGAGGGCGAAGCGGATGAGAAAGAAGGGGATCAGCAGGAAAAAGCCGTTCATCCTACGCCCGCTCCACAGTCTTTGTGGCCACCAGGGCCACGCCGGAGCCGGCGCAGTCCGGCAGCAGCACGTCCCCCAGGCCCACCGGCGCGGCCACCCGCAGACGGCGGACGGCCTCCATACAGTCCCGGATCCTGTCCTTGGGCACCGCCCCGGCGGTCTTCACCGGCACCCGGGCCTGCCGCCCTCCGATCACCGCCGCCGTGGAGGTGACGGTGCGGCGGGGGTCCAGGACCTCGCTTCTGCCGTAGGCCTCCCCCCGGGGGCAGGTGTGGCCCTTCACCGCCGGCCCGCCCGGCTCCAGGGTCACTGTCAGCGGACAGCCCAGGGGACAGCCGGTGCAAATCAGTTCTCTTGTCTCCATATCACGCCTCCAACTCCACCGTGAGTACGCTGTCCGCCCGGGCCTCCGCCAGATCGGACCTTGTCACGGTCATCTGCTCCATCTCTCCCGGGGCCAGCACCCGCTTTTTCCGCCGGGCCAGCTCCCGTCCGTCCAGGGACAGGCGCACGCAGGCGTCCCGGAACACGTCCGTCACCCGGAAGCGGACCACCGCCGCCTCCGCCATCCGGTCCGGGCCGATGAACTGGGGCACCGTATAGCGCACCCCGTTTCCGGCCGCCACCCGCACCCGCCGGCCCGTCTCCCCGCCGCCGGAGCGGACAAAGGCCGCCGCGCTCTCGCCGGCCAGGGCCGCCTCCTGGGACACGTAGTCCACCAGATCGTGGACGTGGAGCACGTTGCCGCAGGCGAAGATCCCCGGCAGGTCCGTCTCCAGCCGGTCGCTGACCACGGGTCCGCCGGTGGCGGCGCACATGGCGGCACCGGCCTCCCGGGTGAGCTCGTTTTCCGGCAAAAGGCCCACCGACAGCAGCAGGGTGTCGCAGGGGATGCGCTCCTCCGTGCCGGGGATGGGCCGCCTCTGGCCGTCCACCGCCGCCACCGTCACCGCCTCCACCCGGTCCCGGCCGTGTATGTCCACCACCGTGTGACTCAGCTTCAGGGGGATGCCGAAGTCGTCCAGGCACTGGACAATGTTCCGCTTCAAGCCGCCGGAGTAGGGCATCAGCTCCGCCACCAGCCGGACCCTGGCCCCCTCCAGGGTCAGCCGCCGGGCCATGATGAGCCCGATGTCCCCGGAGCCCAGGATCACGGCCTCCCGGCCCACCCGGTACCCGTCAATATTCATCAGCCGCTGGGCCGCGCCGGCGGTGTAAATCCCCGCGGGCCGGGCCCCGGGGATGCTCAGAGCTCCCCGGGACCGCTCCCGGCAGCCCATGGCCAGCACCACCGCCCGGGCCTGGACCGTCTCCAGTCCCTCCTCCCGGCTGATATAGGTGACCCGCCGGTCCGCCGTGACGCGGACCGCCATGGCCCCCAGGCGGAAGGGGATGTTCTCCGCCAGGACCCGGTCCATATACCGGGCCGCGTACTCCGGGCCCGTCAGCTCCTCCCGGAAGGTGTGGAGGCCGAAGCCGCTGTGGATGCACTGGTTGAGAATGCCCCCCAGCTCGTTTCCCCGCTCCAGGATCAGCAGGTCCGTCACCCCGGCCTCCCGGGCGGCCAGCGCCGCCGCCAGTCCCGCCGGACCGCCGCCGATGATGACAATATCAGTGGTTCTCATGGTCCGCCTCCCCCATTGTTCCCGTCAAAAGCCTTGAGCCGGGCCGGTTCTTGCACACCTCGTCCGGCGAAATGCCCAGCTCCCGGGCCAGGATCTCCAGCACCCGGGGCGTACAGAAGCCCCCCTGGCACCGGCCCATGCCCGCCCGGACCCGGCGCTTCACGCCGTCCAGGCTCCGCGCCCCCCGGCGGATGGCCTCCAGAATCTCCCCCTCGCTGACCTGCTCGCACCGGCAGACAATGTCCCCGTACCGGGGGTCCTCCCGGATGAGGGCCGCCCGCTCCCGGTCCGGCATCTGGGCGGGCCGGGGAATGGCCCGGCGGATGGGGTCAAAATCGGGCCGCAGGGCCGCCCCCAGGGCGCTGGCGATCCGCTCCGCCACATACCGGCCAATGGCCGGGGCCGCAGACAGGCCCGGGGACTCGATGCCCGCGGCGTCGAAGAATCCCGGCGCGGTCTCCGAGAGCAGGAAATCCCCCCGGCTGCTGTGGGCCCGGTTTCCGGCAAAGGAGGTGATGACGGCCCCGAAGGGGATGTCCGCCACCCCCAGCGCCGCCCGCTCCCGCACCAGGGCCAGCCCGGCGGCGGTGGTGGCCGTGTCGGCCCCGTCCGCGATGTCCTCCGCCGTGGGGCCCGCCAGCAGGTTGCCGTGGACCGTGGGGGTGACCAGCACCCCCTTGCCGTACCGCCCCGGCAGCTGGAAGATGGTCCGGGTCACGTGGGACCCGGCGGACTTGTCCAGCAGCAGGTACTCCCCCCGCCGGGGGATGATCTCCAGATGGTCCGGACAGGCCATGCCGTGGATCCGCCCGGCGGCCAGCCCGGCGGCGTTCACCACCCACCGGCTGGTGAGCGCACCCCGGCCGGTGGTGACAGTCCAGCCCTCCCCCCGCCGCTCCAGGGCCTCCACGGGCTCCAGGCAGCGCACCTCCGCTCCGTTGGCCCGGGCGTTCTCCGCCAGGGCGGCGGTGAGCTCGAAGGGGCAGACGATCCCCCCGGAGGAGGCCAGCAGGGCCCCCGCCACGGCCTGGGTCAGATGGGGCTCCAGGGCCCGGGCCTCCTCCCCGGTGAGCAGGGAGAGGCCCTCCACCCCGTTGGTCAGTCTCCGCCGGTACAGGGCCTCCAGGGCCGGGCGGTCATCCGGCGAGAGGCAGAGGACCATGGAGCCGTTCTGCCGGAAGGGCACGTCCAGCTCCCGGGCCAGATCCGGCATCAGGCGGCTGCCGGCCACGTTCATTTGGGCCTTCATGGACCCGGGGGCCGCGTCGAAGCCGGCGTGAACAATGGCGCTGTTGGCCTTGGAGGTGCCGGAGCACACGTCCTCCTCCTTCTCCAGCAGGCAGATATCCAAGGCGTACCGGCTCAGCTCCCGGGCGATGGCGCAGCCGGTAACGCCGCCGCCGGCGATGATGACGTCATAGTCGAATGTTCTCATTATGGATTCCTCTCCTTTTGGGGCTATGATACCACAGATCCCGGATCTTTACCAGAGAGCAGTTTTTAAGATTTTATAATTTTTGCCCCAAGTCTTTCCAACCGGGCCCTTCTCTGGTATAATGGGGAGAATCAATCCCGCAGACAAACGGAGGCCGCATATGAGCAAAAATTTTCACCGTGACTACGCCGACAGCGTGGGCCACTTCTGTCAGAGCATCCCCGCCGGGTCCGGCGTCACCAGCCAGGAGATCGACACCTACTTCCGGGCCTGCACCCTCTGCCTGTGGGCCGCGTCCGGGGGCCGGGGCGGAGATGTGACGGGCATCAACCAGATCTACACAGACCGGCAGGTCCGCTTCACCGCCGAGCAGTTCAGCCGGGCCATGTCCTACTACCAGGCCAACCCCAACTACACCGTGGGCGTGCCGGACTTCTTCCGCCGCCTTGCCCAGGCGGACCGGGCGGCCGGCACCAGCTACAGCCGCAATTTCGCCGAGATTCAGAAGAACCTGCTGATGCTCTGCGCCGCCTACGACGGGTCCTTCTCCTTCGCCGAGAGCCGCCGCATCACCCTGCTCTACGGCCAGCTGACGGCGGTGTGCGACGAGGAGGGCGTGCCGCCTATCGCTCTCACCCCCGGGCCGGACGAGTATCTGTCCGGCGCGCCCTCCCTCTCCTCCGGCGGGGACCCGGCCAGGGATCTGGATCAGCTGATGAACGAATTTGACCAGGTGATCCGCCGTGACCGGACCCGGGGACTTTTCAGCGACTTCTTCGGCGCGCCGCCGCAGAATCAAACGCCCGGCGCGGAGGGAGTCCCCGGCGATCCCCGCGCCCCCCTGCCGGTGGGCGGCGATCCCGCCCCCCAGGACGGCGAGACAGCCGCCCCGGCGGCCTCCGAGGCCCCGGCCCAGGAGGAGGCGCGGCCCACCCTGGAGGAGGCCATGGCGGAGCTTGACGGGCTCATCGGCCTGGAGGTGGTAAAAAAGGACGTGGACAGTTTGGTGAACCTGGTGAAGGTCCGGCAGCTGCGCAGGGAGCGGGGGATGAAGTGCCCGGACATGAGCTTCCATCTGGTCTTCTCCGGCAACCCGGGCACCGGCAAGACCACCGTGGCCCGGATCGTGGGCAAGCTCTACAGCGCCCTGGGCATCCTCTCCAAGGGCCATCTGGTGGAGGTGGACCGGTCCGGGCTGGTGGCCGGCTACGTGGGCCAGACCGCCATCAAAACCCAGGAGGTCATCGCCAAGGCCCTGGGGGGCGTGCTGTTCATCGACGAGGCGTACACCCTCTCCCCCCAGAACGCGGACAAGGATTTTGGCCAGGAGGCCATCGACACCATCCTCAAGGCCATGGAGGACCACCGGGACGACTTTGTGGTCATCGTGGCCGGGTACGCCACCCTGATGCCCCGGTTCATCGACTCCAATCCGGGGCTCAAGTCCCGGTTCAACAAGTACCTCTATTTTGAGGACTACAACGGGGAGCAGCTCTTTGAGATCTTCCTGGGCCGGGTCAAGCGCAACGACTACCGCCTGGACCCGGCCGCCGGGGACGCGGTGAAGGAGCACCTCCAGGAGCTCTACGAGGACCGGGACGGCAATTTCGGCAACGCCCGGGACGTGCGCAACCTGTTCGAGAGCATCGTCTCCGCCCAGGCGGACCGGGTGGCCGCCATGGAGTCGCCCACGGACGAGGACCTGGCCACCATCACCCTGGCGGATCTGAAGGAGCTCATGGACGTGCCCATAGAATAAAGGAGAAAGCCGGCGCCGTATCAGGCGCCGGCTTCTCTATGTCCGATCAGGCCATCTTGGTCACAGCCACAAACACGTTGGAGATCTCGTACCACGTGGCGAAGTCCACGCTGCCGGTCTGGGGCAGGTGGAAGATCCTCTGGAAGGCCGTCACCGCCTCCTGGGTGCCGGGGCCGTAGATCCCGTCCGCGGGGACCACGGGAATGGCCGGGTAGCTGCCCGCGATCCGGTTCAGCTGCATCTGGGCCGTGCGCACGTCCTCCCCCTCGCTGCCCTGGCTGAGCACCTGCCCGCCGTAGGACAGGGGCACGCCCTCCACCTTCTCCGCGCCCTTGAGGTAGACCTCCGCGCCGTAGTACTTGCGCAGGATGCTCACCGCGTCCCACCCCTGCTCCCCCAGGGCCTGGGACCCCCACTGGCTCAGGCCGCCGCACTGGACCCGCCGCCCGTCGCAGTACTGGGTGAACAGGGGCTGGGAGATGCCCTCCTTGGTGACGTAGGTGGTGAACAGATCGTCCACCACCACCCCGATCTCCTCAAAGATGGTCCGCCCGTGGGAGTAGGACTGGTCAAAGGCTGTGGAGCTGGTGATGGTGAAGTCGTAGCCCTTGCCCCGGTACCACTCCGTATACACCCGGTTGAGGGTGAAGGAGAGGATGGCCAGCACGTTGGCCTTGATGGCCTCGGTCTTCCAGGTGGAGTAGATCTCGCTGCACGCCACGTTCTTGATGTAGTCCTTGAACCGCACCCAGTAGTTGGGGGCGCTCCTGTCCTCGGGCCGTCCGTCGTGGACCACCACGTACTCCGGGATCACAGGCTCCGGCAGCACCACCAGTCCCCCCGGGTCCGGCAGGGGCTTGACCTCCGCCTCCGGCTCCCTGGAGGATGGCTCCCCCCAGAGGGCGTGGGGGGAGAGCTGGAGGTTGCGCACGTTGAATCCCCCGGTCCGGGCCGGATTCAGGGCCGCCCGCTGGATGGACCGGCCTGTGGGCAGCACCTCCACGCCGCCGATGTGGAGCGTCTCCCGGCCCGGGGCGGAGATGGTCACGTTGTAGACCGCATAGGGCCGCCTGTCCGCCTCCCCCTCGGCCACAGACAGCTCAATGGGCGGCGCGGGCAGCTCCAGGAAGGGGGTCTGGCCCGAGCCGTCGGTGACCGCCTCCTGAAGGACCTGCCCGTTGTCCGGGTCCGTGACCCGGACCCTGGCCTCCGGGATGGGCGCGGGGTTCTCCCCCGCGGTGACGCTGATTTGCAGATTGCCGGTGTCCAGATAAGTTGGATTCATATCGGCAGTCCTCCTTTCCGTATACTATTCTATGCAGGCTTTGGCGCGCCGCGCCACTGCCTCCCCGGGGTGCCGCACCCCTTTCTTGGACGGGAGGACTTCATGGAATACATCATCAAATACACGGGGGATATCCTCTCCCTGGGCTACCCTACGGAGCTGCTGGACGCCCAGTTCGCCATTCTGGAGCTGCTGGACCAGCCCCCCTCGCGGCTGCTGGAGCACCGGCAGGTCACCTTCTACGAGCCGGCCCGGCAGCTGAGCTGTCTGGCGGACCGGAGCATGGAGGCGGCCTGCATCCCGCCGGTCCAGCGCAAGAACGGGCTGGGGCTGACGGGCAGGGGGGTGCTCATCGGGCTTGTGGACTCGGGCCTGGATCTGAACCACCCGGAATTTCTGGGGGAGGACGGCCTGAGCCGGGTGGCCGCCCTGTGGGACATGACTGCGGAGGGCACGCCGCCCGAGGGATTTCTCCGGGGGGCCGTCTTCTCCGGGGAGGAGATCGCCGCCGGCCTGGCCCCCTCCGTCGATCAGGAGGGCCACGGCACCGCCGTGGCCGCTATCGCCGCCGGGCGCAGCGGCGTGGCCCCCGGCGCGTCCATTGCCGCCGTGAAGCTGGCCAGCGCCAGAACCACGGATGTAATGCGGGCGGTGAAGTTTCTGCTGGACCAGGCGGAGCGGCTGGAGATGCCCTGCGTGGTGAACCTGAGCTACGGCACCAACTGCGGCTCCCACCAGGGGCAGTCCCT
>ERZ779637.399-NODE-399-length-29831-cov-6.404789_pt1 | contig 29831 bp, 20 predicted proteins | sample MGYA00514196_ERZ779637 | MGnify/ENA primary metagenome ERZ779637 (study PRJEB29562, sample SAMEA4376700) | mouse gut metagenome | isolation source: Cecum | study: EMG produced TPA metagenomics assembly of the A DSS colitis mouse model was used to assess the...
TTCTCGATATTCTCCACATTTTAATCAGTCAAGTTCAATATTCATCACCCTAACACGTGTAAGTGACCTTATGTCATATCCAAAGCACGCGCACATTCGTCGAATTTGTCTGTTTAATCCTTGTGTTAATATCATTTTAAACGTGTATTTTCCTATGTATTGTACACTGCATGGTCGTGTTGTCTCATCCAATTCCTTCAAATATACTCCCTTTGACAATTCATCCAAAAATTCTCTTGTTATCTCCTTGTTTACTTTGACAAGATATTCCTTTTCATGATGGTTTGCGCCTTTCATCATTCGCTGTATTAATTCTCCATCATTTGTCATGAGAATCAATCCCTCAGATTCTTTGTCAAGACGCCCTGCGTAGGTGAGCCTTATGGGATAATTTATTGCCTCCACAATCGTCTTTTCTGCATGTCGATCCTTTTCTGTACAAGTAATTCCAACCGGCTTATAATATGCAAGTACCACCTTCGCAGAAACTGGTTGCACCTTTTTTCTATTTACTTCCACGCAATCTGATGCACAAACTTGCATACCACTAACTGCCTTATTGCCATTGACCGTTACGCTTCCTTGCGCTATCAATTTATCTGCATTTCGCCTTGAACAGATACCACATTCCGCTAGATATTTATTTAATCGGGTCATTTTGTTCCTCTCAGTAAAATTATTCCATTGTTCCATTCGCAAAAAATCTGTTATCGTATTTTTACGTCTACTAACCGCAACTATTTGGGCTTATTAGAGAACAAGTTATTTAATCCAATAGAATACTTGTAATCCAATAAATTACAAGTATTCTATTAGATTACAACCACATAGATGAAAATTATTTCTCCTTACAAAAATTTTTTTAGTCTGTTGATTGTTTTTTCTTCAAATGCAACCAGCTCTCGTGCAATTTCCATAGATGTATTTCCAGAATTTTGATGACGATTCATCGATTTCCACATATTTGTAATACCTTTGTTACTCCCCTGTATCATAAGCTCCGCAATTTTACTCGTACTGCAGTTCGTAAGTGTATTCATCTGAATGCTGCCCTTCAACATCATATCCTGCACACTGCTGGCATGGTATCCTTCTGCTCGCTCACGCTGTAGCCGATCTGTAGCCTTGTTTTGTATAACAGAATATAAAAGTTTTTCCTTGGAAAGTTCCTGCAATAACTCATCATTATGAACCATCTGGGATATCGTTTCAATCGCATTAATTGCGATATTGGAATTTTTCTGAACCTCTTTTAAAATCTCCTGATCATCTTTTTTCATAGCTATCATCCTTTCTCTTTAAACGATTTATGATAGCTATATTATCACCAGTATTTAACAGCTTATGCCTACATCTCTATATTCTCGTAAACAGTATTCTCCACTTCACCTATCAAGACTTCCAATTTCTCTTTTTCCTGTTCAAAAGGATATACAACACCCCACTGTGCGCGCAACTCATCCATCTGTTTCATAATGCGAATTGTCTCACTATGTGGCATTTCCCAGCACTCTTTCTCGCCTTTTTCAATAGCCTCAAGACTAGAAGATACTTCATATTCATACCCTGTAATCTGTTTTGGGGCCTTGATTGTCTTCCCTGCTTTGCGTCCTACATCATATACAGTAATAGACTCAAAATTATTAATATTTTCTATCACAATATATCCTTTTGGTCCATATATCACTCCTCGCCTGTCAGTATATCCATTCATTGTACTGTTGAGTACTGCCATCTTACCATCTTTATAGACAAGTGTAATGCTCTCTGAAGCATCTACCCCAGAATCGGTCAAGATACAAGAAGAATCCATTCTCTCAATTTCTTTTCCAAAAATCATCGCTGCAAAATTTAATACATACACCCCTAAATCAAGCAGTGTTCCACCTGCAAGTGCAGGATCTATCAGTCTTTTTTTGTTAGAAATAGCATATCCTAAATTGGCTGTCAACATCGTCGGTTCTCCAATAATACCCGAATTGATAACGCCTTTAATAGTTGTGAGCATTGGCATATATCGAACCCACATTGCCTCAGTAACAAAGACATCTTTTTCTCTTGCAAGCATCAAAATTTCTTCAGCTTGGGCTGCATTTGCAGTAAATGCTTTCTCACATAGTACATTTTTGCCATTTTCTATACACAATTTCATATTTGCATAATGTTCTGAATGCGGTGTTGCAATATAAACCAAATCAATTTTCTCATCTAACACTAGTTCTTCATAAGAAGTATAAGCCACTTTGATTCCGTACTGATTCGCAAATTCTTGTGCTCTTTCCTCGCTTCTTGACGCGACACCATAACACTTCACATTCTTCATTTTCTTAATGGTGCCTGCCATAACTCCTGCAATTTTACCAGTTCCTAAAATACCGATACGCTTTTGTTTAAACATACATGTGCCCTTACCTTTCACAATAAATTAAGGTTCTGAAAAAATACTTTAACTCGTCTTATTTTTTACAGTTCCTAAACGAAAGCCCATGTAGCGCAAAGCCCATGGGTTTTCATTCCTATCAGATTTATGTATGCCATTTAAAGTCACTCAAAAAATTCAGCTTTTACATATCCGATTGTACCATTATAGTTAATCTTGTACCACTCACCTTGATCTTCCAACAGCTCATAAGAATTTCCTCCTTGGGCGGTTCCAAGTTTTGCCGATTCCTGATTTGCCTCGCTTCTAACATTTACATTTGTCGCAGCTTTTACTGTTCCAACTGGAGATGTGGAAGACTCTGTGGTTACGACCTCCAGATAATCACTCTTGATATAGGCTTCTTTGCCGTCAAAAATCACCTTGCTCCATCCGTTTACTCGTTCTTCAATTCTGGTAAGTTGTGTTCCTGTCTCTGCCTTGCCAATCTTGTCAGCCTCCTCACTGTCAGAAGAACGTACATTCACTGTCGATGTAGTTTTTACAATCTGATTGACAACTTGATTTTGAAGGGGTGGTTCCTCGCTTTCTGTGGGCGCCTCTGTCTCTACTGGCGGAACATCAACTTGTGTCTCTGGTGTCTCTGTTTCCTCCTGCGCCTCAAGTTGTGCCAAAGCCTCACCGACAGAAGTTTTAATTGTCGCTGGCAACGCCTCCATAAATTGATCCAATGTCTCGTCAGATGCAATTGCTTCTTTATAGTTTACATCTATTTTGTTATACAAGTCAACTACATCATCCTGACTTGTAACAAGTTTAAACGCCGCTTTAATATTTTCTTCGGTATCCCCATCAATCTTGAGATTTCCATCCTCTGTCGTATATACATAGAATGCATTTAACCCTGGTGCTTTTGTCGCAATATCTTTTATCTTTACAGCATAAGTCACATATACAAAATAAGAATTTTCTTCCATGCCAGATTTGGTATAACATTTAATATCATCATACCCTTCAATAAATTCGCTTTTTTTCTCATAAGTGATAAGATCTTTGTCACTGCTGTAATCTTTGATAGCTCTTACTGTTTCTAAATCACCATCTGCGAGCGCTTTGTAAAACTTGCTCATCAGTTCATTGACATTTGCATGCGCATTTTCAGCTAATGGATCTTCTTTTAACGCTGGTATCTCAGTGGTCACATTGGTCGAGGGATTCACATTAACGGTCTCTGCTGGTGGCTCTTTTTGCTTTCCTAAATAAGAAAAAATCACAGCGATTACAATGACGCACGCTAAAACTGGAAGCAAAATCTTTAACCCATTTATCACAACAGGTCTAATATTGTCAGCGTTAAAATCCATATCAAAGTGCATTGTTTTTCTCGCACGCTCTGTTTTTTCATTGTTCTGTGATGCATTGTTATCCAAATGCATATCTGACGAATTTGTCTCTGAAATCTGCTGTTTTTTTCTATCTTCCATTGTTGTATCGGACATATTATTATTCATTTGTTCTGTATCCTCTATATTTTGTACTTCTTTATTCAATTTCTTGTTATCCATTCTTGCTCCTATCTGTTACTAACTGCGATAAACGCAAACAAATCTAATATTACTATTCATGACTTAGGAGTCCACTCATAGTAGCAGTTGAGGACAATATAGAAAACTTTGCTATACATAAATCGTCCCTCATACTTGAATCATGTTCTCACAGAATACACAGTATCTGCGCATTCTTGCCTTACGAAAAGTGATAATTCAATAGCTAAAGTAATAATTCAATAACTATAATAGGAATGCATAAACCACGCAACAAGTGCGTGGTTCTGATCGTAAGTTCTTAATAACTTTCACAGTAAACTTCCATCATGAAATTCCTGCACTCTTGCAGATTGCATTCCCAAAACACACATCTGCATTATCTTTTCAAAGAAAATACACCCGACAGGAATCGAACCTGCATTAAAGGCGTCGGAGGCCTTCGTTCTATCCATTAGACTACGGGTGCTCGGATTCTAAATACGGTATCACGCTTGTTATCATAACATAATTTTTATCATTTGTCTATAAAAAATTTTGTTCGAGCTTATCATAATTAATGAGACAGATTCTCCTGTAAGAGAACCTGCCTATTTTTATGCACATGGCCACTCAAGTGAAATTTGTTATCAAACCGATTTATCCGTTCGCTGACGGGTGTCTGGCGCGCGAGTAGAGGAAGATAAATCTTCTCTACTCGATTACATATGGGTCGCGCGTAGGAGAAGTGACCTTCCCTACACGATTCAAAGCTGTTCTTTAGTCAAAGTCAAACTTTGTAAACCGTTTTGCTCTGTCAAGATAGCGAAATCTTACCATCTCATTTTTCTCAAGCACATCTTCCTCAGTCCCTCTGTATTGACAGCGGATACAGCTATAAATTCCTGTATCTTTATTGTAAAACATATCGATGTCGAGGTCTCGCATAAAGCAGGATGGACATCTATAATTTAATTTGCCTTTTCCAAGTTGAGCCATGTTGCAAACACCTCCTTATCAGAAATTATCTTCTTGTAGCCGAGTTTGAACATCGGCGAAAATGCATATCCCTCCTCGATATAACCAAGCGCCTTATCGGAGGCAGTAAGAGAAACCTTTGTCTCAATTGCCGGAACCACTGCGCTTACTGCACTCGCACCGTCAAGCTTGGCATCTCGACATCGATATTCATAATTAATTGTCTCTCCGCCTTCTCCCTCACACGCAAGTGTAATGCCAGTCATATCCTCAGGATACTCTGTTGTACCATAACATGCTGTGATATACTCATCCAGTGTAATCTCAGCAGAAGGATCACTAATTTCAAGAATATTTCTCTCAATCTTAATATTAGAAGCGCCTTCTGTAAAATATTCTTTGGTCTGTAATTTTACTGTAACACCATTAAATTGTATTTCAACTGGATCAAGTGTTAAAATACGTGTTTTCCTGCCGTCAATCATTTCCTCTGAAAAATGGCTGTGTGTCGGGCAAAGACAGAGGTCAACTTCCTCACCCTTGTAAGAAAGCTTTGCGCTTCTTACTGTTCCAGCTCCTGCATAGTGTGTAAAATATCCTGCGCGATACTTCTCCTGAATCAAGAACGGATAAGAAGCATCCTGCACATGTGGGGTGCCAATGCCAACAGGCCAGTTTAGCTTTGCCACATAAGGACGTAAATCTACAATTGCGCCGCCCTGGTCCATGTTGACACAAGCTCTCATATAAGGATCGCAATACCAAAACAGTTGTTTGTCAGATCCATAGAGAATATCTCTCCAAGGTGCACACTCTGGCTCATTGTAATTTCCTGCATTGACTCCTTTCTTTTCTCTATAATAGTCCGCAAACTCTGCCATTGTCATATCAATAAGCTTGCCTTCTTTTTTTAAGTCTCCATAATATTTGCAGCCATCACTGTAAGACTTATATAAAAGCTCATATGGTTGCTCCCAACGTCCCATCTTGTTCATCCATCCTGGTCCAACAAACATCATATTATAGGAGTATCCATTATTATATTTTGCAAGGTCACGATACTGGTCAATCAAGTTATAGAGATATGGGTACTCCCACGTCTTCGTGTCATAAATCATACCGCGAAGTACATTCTGAGGGTGTGTACCAAAGTTAGAGCCATTTCCGTCATAACATGCAATCAAATCTCTGGAAAGATGCGGAATTGCAACAATTCCAGAATCTTCCTGTGCGTTTGCTGCTGGTGCATGTGTATTCTGTTTTGACGGAATCCACGGTGCCCATGGGCCGCCGTCAAATAGTGTATACCAAGAATTATTGCAGGTATGGTATGCCTTTGGTCCTTCCTCCCAACAAGTCGCAACTGCACATTTCACAGTTGGATACTTGTCTTTTATATAATTAGTCAGTTCAGCATCCATATAGTAAGAACCTGTTGACTCTGGGTAAAAACCAAATCTGTCATGGAACTTCTCAAAAACATCATTGACAATTGCCTTCTTGTCCTCCATCGAGAACATCCAGATACAAAAATCTTTTGTCTTATACTTTTCACGGAACTCCTCACAGGGAAGTCCAAGCAAAGAAAGTGCAATCTCATCTCCGTATTCTTCATGGTCATGTTTTGCAATCTCCACCGCTTCATCATTAAACAATGAAGCGTATGTCATCTGAATTGTCACCTTCAAACCATTTTCATGTGCTAACCTCTGTTGTGTCTTAAAGATGTCGAGCGACTCTGTCAAGAGTGCCTTGTCCCCGATGTCTTCTTCCTTTCCCTGTCCTGTGACCGTCGCAGAATACTCTGGAACCATCTCAGGGCGGTGGATAATGTTTACTACAAATTTATCCATTTTTCTCTCTCCTCCTTTTTATATTCCTTTAAAATCAAAAGATAATATTAATTTTTGGGTTGTATCCAACAAGTACTCCTCATGTGTCCTTGCGCCCCAACTGTCGTCGCCTGCAACACCCATTTGTTTTAGAGCAATGCGCACCACCGTGTAATAAACAGGTGGCAGTTCATAGACATGTGTTGCATTTTCTATTTCATGCGGTGTGTATGGCAGCACATTCACACTCAAATGTTTTCCTGTGAAACGAACACCGCGTCCCTTATTGTCTGTAATGCTCACACTACGCACTCCTGTATGATTGCCACACTCCTGCGGAACAAGATACTCCGCCAGATTTTCTGCTACTTTTTTATGATAAATGCCAAGCTTTCCACCTTTTTCGCGGTCGCAGTAGGTATCTGCCGGACCAAGCCCATACCATGTCAAATTTTCCAAATCTGCATCAAATTTAAATAACATACCAAACTCAGGCATGTCTATGATATTCTCTGGCGCTTCATATTCCAATGTAGTGTTAATTGTTCCGTCCCCTGTCACTTTATAAGTCACAAAACATTCAGACTCTGGAATTGTAGGCAACGCATAACAGTAACGAATTATGACACTCGTGTCATTTTTTGTAATCGTAGTCTCTTTCGGCTGCTGATACAAACTTGCTGTCTTCCACTGCGCGTAGCGATATGGCATCTGATTGCCGCAATCATTATCGGTTGGTGCGCGCCAAAAATTCGGTTTTGGAATTGCTTTTATCATTTCCTTTCCTGCATACACATAAGAAACTAAACCTTTTCCACCTTTATCAAACAAGGCTTCAAAATGCATTCCACGCACTCCAATATTGCAGGTGCCATCTGCAATTTCAAACATTGGTGCATCTGTTGTATCAGGTAAGTCCTCTGTTTTCTCGATTGTGTATATACCTTGTCCAAAAGCAACCTCATGACCGCGTTTTGCCCAGAGCGTATCATACAATAACACAAAGCTTACAGTTACAACATACTCCCCACTTTTAACTGCTTTCCATGGTGTCTCATCACTCCATGGTGTCATGTATCTGAACACAGGTAATTTATAAACCTTTGAGGAAAGTGGCTCCACTTCTGTAACTACCGTTGCTTTTGCAAGTTCTTTCCCCTCCAATGCTAATGTGACAATACACTGATACCTTGATGTATTGGTAAATAAATTTTTATTGATAACTTCAAAACTATCGCCATCTACGCGAATTTGTATATTTTGATAATTGAACTTCACTTCCTGCATTTTAGGTGATGGCTTTCTATTTCCACCATAGACAATGCCATTTCCACTAAAATTATAGTCGCATGGTCTGTCGTCAAAATCGCCGCCATAGCCAAGCACCTCATTTCCATATCTATCTTTGTGGTAAATTGACTGATCTACATAATCCCAGATAAACCCTCCCTGAAAAAGTGGTTCCTCGTCTGTCAAATCTGTATATTTATGCATCGCACCACAAGAATTACCCATCGCGTGTGTATACTCGCAAAGAAGCATTGGCTTCGTTCTGTTCTCTGTCAAAAATTTCTTGATAGAGTCCACACTTGAATACATCTGGCTCTCCATGTCTGAAGTATCATTGTAGCGTCTATCATGATAAATCCCTTCATAGTGGACAAGCCTTGTATCATCCAACTCATGAAACTTTTGCGACATTGCGTGAATGACAGAGCCACCAAACGACTCATTTCCACAAGACCAAATCAAAATGGAAGGGTGATTCTTATCTCGCTGATACATGGATTGCACTCTGTCTAGCAAAAGCGGTTCCCAATCCTTCCTATCCCCTGGAAGTACCTGTTCTATGGGCCATTCCCCGCGAAGAACCATATCCCAAACTCCATGGGATTCCATATTGCACTCATCAATGAGATATAATCCATACTCATCGCAAAGTTCATATAATTTACAATCATTTGGATAATGGCTGGTACGAATTGCATTGATATTATGCTGTTTCATTGTAATAATATCCTGCAACATTTCATCATAATTAGGCACTCTGCCAAAACGTCCACTAAATTCATGTCGGTCAACACCCTTAAACACAATGCGTTTTCCGTTTATGGTCATAATGCCATTATCAATTGCAAAACGTCGAAATCCAACTTTTTGTGGTATCATTTCCACTACATTTCCATTTCCATCATACACCGTAATCAGCAACTCATATAGATTTGGCTCCTCTGCACTCCAGAGCATTGGCGCATCCACTGTCATATGCACTGCCGGATTCTTGCCCTCTACAAGCAAGATCTCTGTCTCAGCAACTTCAGTAATATCGGAAAGTATCAATTTTGCCTTGGCTGATTTCTCTGTTTGTCTCGCAGTTACAGTCATAGAAACCACCAAATCTGCCTTGTTAAAATCCGCATTTAAATCTGTCTGAATCTTTATATCACTGACATGGATATCTGGTATCGCATACAAATAAACGCTCCGAAAGATTCCAGAAAACCGGAAAAAATCTTGGTCCTCACACCAACTCCCACTCGTCCATTTATACACTTGAACTGCCAGTTTGTTTTCGCCTTCTCTTAGTACATTTGTCAGTTCAAATTCCGATGGCGTAAAGCTATCCTCACTGTATCCAATATAACTGCCGTTGCACCAGAGTGCAAAACCACTCTCGACACCCTGAAAAGAGAGAAAAACCCTTTTTCCTATAAATTGTGTTGGCACTGTAAAATATTTAACATAGCTTGCTGTGGGATTAAACCGTGTTGGAATCTCACCAGGCTGAATAACCTCATGTCCATCCCATGGATACTGTACATTAACATACTGCGGTTTATCATAGCCCTCAAGTTGTATATGCGCTGGAACATGGATATCTTCCCAATCCCGACAATCTGTCTCTAATTGATAAAAGTCCTTTGGAGAGTCTTCCATATTTTTTGCATACTGGAATTTCCAAAGACCATCCAAAGACCTTTTTAGGCTTTGAATATTTTGCACAAACTCAGCCTCATTTACAAAATACTTGTGATCTGAGTGTGCTGCTATTTTATTTTCCTCATAGAACAGAGGATTTTTAATCTTTTCTTGCATATTTATGCCCTCTTGTTCGGATTTGAATGTTTGTGTCTAGTAGAACAAATATTAAGTTTCTTCCTGTTAAACTTATTCTTTTTTCATCTGCTTCATTGTCAAATCTCGCTGTAATCACTAATACACTCCCATTATATCATCCATTAACATCTTCTTGTTTATATAATCATCTTAATTTCGCGCAAATTCATTTATTGCCTGTCTGCAAAAATACCTACCCTTTGGCATTCTCCTGTGTGAAAATAGTCTATATAGCAAATTTCACCCGAACTCCCATCTGCCCGCTTTGGCCGGGCGTATAAATCAGGATGGGTGAAATTTTAATTTCACACTACCACCCTTTTAAAGCCGATATCTTATATTCTAAAAGTTTCCCTTCATGATTATCTGGACGTTTCTTCCATTGATAAGGTGATGTACCAATAATGCGCCTAAAATTGCGGTTAAATGTTGACGGAGTGATAAATCCCACTTTTTCTGCAACGTCTTCCATGCTAATATCTGTCTTATCAATCAAATCACACGCTTTTCTAATCCGTACAAAATTTACATATTCAACAGGCGTCATATTCATTTTCTCCTGAAAGACACGGCGAAAGTGTGTCTCACTCATATGACACTCATTTGCCAGATCAGCAATTTTAAAATTATTTGCATAATTTTTATCCACATATTCAATTGCATTTTCTAATTGCAAACTGTTGTTCTTCTCACAGGATTGTGCAATATCCTTTCCATTAAACCGCGCAATCTCAAACAACAATGAATACGCAAGACCGCTTACACTCTCCCGATAATATATGTTCTTGTCTTGCATTTCCTCAAAGATAGCACGAATCAACGTCACAATCATTGGATTCTCCTCAACCTTTATAAAAAATGCTCTGTTGTTAATTATATCCGTAATACTTCTGATTTCCTGCACAGATTTGCCTCGTTGTTCTAGTATGTCCACTGGATTAATATAGATATACTCCCAAAATGCCATAACATCTGTGTCACTTCTAGTCACATGCAGAAAGTTTGCTGGAATGCAAGAAACCATACCTGCTCCAAAACGATACTGATCATTCTCAATAATCAAATCGCCGTCCCCATAATGACAATATCCAATCTCTATTAGATTGTGAAAATGCATATTATCAATATTCTCACCGTAAACCTGTATCCACTTTTTTCCCATTAACGCAAGAACTGTTTCCTCTTGTGGCACTTCATAAAATCGAAACTCCACAGACCCCTTTTTTTTCTTAGCCATTTTAATCCTCATGCCGCCTTTGACGACTCAAATAGAAATAAAAACACTGATTTTTTTGTTTTTCGATATAAGCATTGGTACTTCTTACTATAGTCTCTTGGAATCTTCACAATACCAGATGCCAAAAGACTTCGAGAATCTATTTTCTTAGAAAAGTGTGGATTCCCGAATGACCAGTTTATAGCCTAGCAATGTTCTTGACTCCACTTTTATTCCCTGAATATACTGCAACAAAATCTTACATGTAAGTGCTCCAAGCGCTCTGTCGTCAAACAAAAGCGAAGTGACTGCCGGCTTTGCATGTTTTAACAGTGTGCTATCATAGAACGACGCAACCTGAATCTGCTGCGGCACCTGAATCTTTTTTTCTGCCAAAACTTGCAGTGCCACTGAACAGACAAAATCATCCATACAGACAATTGCCCCCACACCTGCCTGAACCAATTTTTCTGTCGCAGACGCAATCTTTTTTATACTATCACAATCTTCTATACACAATGCCATATTTGGTTCTATACTAGCTGCTCGAAATGCATCTTCATATCCTTGTTTTCTAATTCGATTAACAATGTAATTTTTGCTGCCCCCAATTAATCCAATTCTAGTAGTTCCGCTATTGATCATACGGCTTACCAGCGCACAGCAACCTGCCCGATGATTATTATCCACCTGCAAAATCTTTGCATCCCGCGAAGTTCCCATCATCACAAAAGGAATCCTTTCTTCTTTCAACAAAGCTGCATTTGTATCTTTTACTAACGAACGGCTAAGTATCACGCCATCAACCTTATTGTTTGCAATCATGCGTTCAAGATTTTCCGAATGATGAGCTGTCACTGGCACAAGCATGACATCATAATCATTTGCAGAAGCCTCATCACAGATACCCTGCATACTGTTCTGAAAAAAAGGCATATCTACAAGATTGCAATCCCCGGGAATCACCAGTGCAATGTTGTATGTTTTTTTCTGCGCAAGTCCTTTTGCAATCATATTTGGCTTAAAATCATTCGCTTCAATATAAGAAAGAACACGTTGTCTTGTCTCGTCACTGATTCGCCCTTTACCAGATATTGCACGCGATACAGTAGTTTTTGAAACATGGAGCGCATCCGCCACATCCGCAATTGTAATCTTGCAATCCCTCATTCTACAGACCATCTATAAACCGCTGGAATGCTGCTCTGCCAGCCTCATCTCTCTTGTAGACGCCTGCATGTTCAAGCACCTTTCCAAACACAATTCCAACTTCTTTCTGAATAATATCCATCACATTATCCTTAGCGACCATATCATACTTTGGTAAGAACGCATCCACCCAATCTGCGTGTTTCTCCAACACTTCATTTTTGCGCAAATCTTCTTTTGCAAGAATTGCATCTGCAAGCTGTTCCAACTCCGATTTTAATCTTGACGGCAGCACTGCCAATCCCATCACTTCAATTAATCCAATATTTTCTTTCTTAATATGATGTAATTCTGCATGTGGATGATAGACGCCAAGTGGATGCTCCTCTGTCGTGATATTATTTCTAAGAACCAAATCTAGCTCATAATTCTCTCCACGCTTTCTAGCAATCGGTGTAATTGTATTGTGTGGTTCTCCATCTGTCTCGGCAAAAATAAACACGGATTCGTCTGTATAACCACGCCATTTTGCAAGAATCACGTCCGCAAGTTCTATCATTCGATTGTAATCCTTATGTGAAAGTCTGATAACGGACATTGGCCACTTGACAATACCTGCTGTGATATCCTCAAAACCTTTTACGGTAAATTCCTTCTCAACTGGCGCCTTTGCCATTGCAAACTCATAATTCCCCCCTTGAAAATGGTCATGACTTAAAATCGAACCGCCCACAATGGGAAGATCTGCGTTAGACCCCACAAAATAGTGTGGGAACTGCTCCACAAAATGAAAGAGTTTCACAAAGGTATTATGTTCAATCTTCATAGGGATATGTTTGCTGTTAAATACAATACAATGTTCATTGTAATACACATACGGTGAATACTGAAATCCCCATTGATTCCCCTGAATCGTAACAGGAATAATCCGATGATTCTGCCTTGCAGGGTGGTTTACTCTGCCAGCATACCCCTCATTTTCCATACAAAGCTGGCACTTAGGATAACCGCTCTGCTTCGCGTTTTTTGCCGCCGCAATTGCCTTTGGATCTTTCTCTGGTTTCGACAAATTAATGGTAATATCCATCTCCCCATACTCTGTGTCCGCCTTCCATTTTTTGTCCCGCGCAATGCGATAACGCCGAATATAATCTGTATTTTGACTAAATGTATAATACCAATCTGTCGCAGCTTTTGCGCCTTTCTCATCATAAAGTTTTTGAAATTGACAAATAACTTCTGATGGACGTGGAACTAACATTCCCATAATCTTTGTATCAAACAAATCCCTATACACAATGCTGTCGTCAGGAAGGATTCCTTTTTCCACCGCATAATCGAGCATTTGATTGAGAAGTTCTTCCAAATCAAACGCTTCCAGATCGACAATTGTCGTTGTACTTTCTGGCACATCATAATCATCTAGTCCAAACAGCTCTAAAAGCTTGTTGATAGTATAAATCCTATCATTTTCCGCAAGAAGTCCCACTGCAATGCCATAGTTTACAAGAGTTGAAATGTTTTCTGTAATCATAAAATACCTCCTTTTTATCATATAGTCTCTTGGAATCTTCCACAACAGCACCTATAAAAAACTCCGAAAGTCTATTAGTCACTCGAAATTTATCTTTTAAAATCTCTGATAACTTCCAACGCTGGAAGTGCATTTCCATCATAGTCAAACAATGCCTGATTCGCCCACTCATTTCCGCATGGTCCAGCTTCTTTCATATAGGCAAGTGCTTCCTCTGTCGCCCAACCGCTTCCTGCTACCGGAAGCCAACCTGCTTCCCAGTAAAAAAAGCCTCTGCACTTCTGCTCTGGCACTTTCTCAAGCACCTCAAAAAATGCTTTCATAAACGCGCATTGCCCTTCTTTTGTCATTGGAAATGGCACTTTCTCACAAAGTGCAGGTCTTGTTGCCATGCCTTTTCTATTTTCTGGAGCGAGCTTCTCATAGTCGGCATAATCCTCAACAGTATGCCCCATGGAAACTTCAGCGATAACAAGTTCTTTTGCATAGCGGACTGCAATATCATTCATATTGCTTGACAAATCATCTAGTGTTCCATGCCAAAATGGATAATAAGACAATCCAATCACATCAAAATCCGCGCCTTTGTTGACATTGATATACTGGTCAAACCATGTGCGATACAATGCATTATTTCCGCCATTATCCAAGTGAATCATAATCTTTGTTGTAGGACATGTCTCCTTTACAGCCTTGATCCCTGCGCTGACAAAGCGCGCAATATTTACATAATTTGGAGTTTTCCCTTCTGGCCAGAGCAGTCCATTCGACAATTCATTTCCAACCTGTACCATATCTGGTACAATATCCTCTTTCTGCAAACGATTCATTATTTCTCTCGTAAAATCATACACTGCTTGCTCAAGCTGGTCTGCATTGTAATCTGCCCATGCCTTTGGCTTACGCTGTTTACCAGGGTCCGCCCAAAAATCGCTATAGTGAAAATCCAAAAGAAAACCAAGTTCTGCTGCCTTTACTCGCTTTGCCATACGAAGCATTGTCTCATAATCTGTATTTCCTGCGCCATATGGCTTTTTGTCAGGAAACTGCGGGTCATTCCAAAGTCGCAAACGAATATAATTTGTGCCATAATTCTTTAAAATTTGAATCAGATCACCCTCTTTGCCATGCTCATAAAATTTTGCCCCAAGTTTTTCAATCTCATCTAATGATGAAATATCCATTCCCTTGATATAATCCAACATAATTTTTCTCCATTCTTGTCTTTTCAGATCTAATATTAAACAGTGTATACGAATCACTTTGCGCAACCGTTTGCGCATCTGTGTTTATCATAACAGTATAAAAAAAAGAAGTCAATACATCCACTCTAAATTTCCATGTGAGAAAATAAACACTTCTTTTTAGTAATTTTGTACAATATCCAACATCTAACTCCGTAACAGGAAGCCATGCAAAACCACTTCGTGGTGTCAAAGCCACGTACCGTGGCTTAATGCATCTCAACCACTACGTAATCCTAGGTTGAACTGTTGTTACTTTTCACACCCACGCCAAAGTAGTGGGAATCATGCGCCAAAATGCTTGCCTTTTAGCATTTTGTGTGCAAAATCTGTTATAATTCACACCTCAATAACTTATAACATGATAAAAACTGGCGTGGGTGTGAATTGTAACGAACTGTTACCTAATTCAAATGTGCAAATAGAAAAAACCTTCACTTTTTCCTTAAAATATGGTATAATATTTCTATCTAAATCCCACTGTCATGACATACAAAAGGAAAAAGAAACGGTATGTAAGACACTATTAATTTCTCGTTTTTTCATTTTATCCGCAAACCGTTTCACACTAAGAAATAGGAGTACACACAAATGGAAAGCGAAACACAAAAATCAAAGAAGAAAAAATCCTTCACCTTTCTACGAAGTCTAAAAAACTGGCTTTGCAAACTCTACCATGAATCCCCCATCTTTGTTCTGCTACTTCTAATACAAGTACCACTAGAAATTGGCATTTCCCTGCTAGGAACATACTTTCCATCCGCGCTGGTAGCGGACATTACAGAACACAAAACGCTCAGTCTGGTGCTCGTCGATTTGGTTGTGCTCGGTGGTGGACTCAACTTGATGCATCTCTCTCGAAAGTGGGCAGAACAGACACAGATGATTGCTGGAGAAAAGCTACGCTATCTGCATTCTATGGAACTCACGGACGCGGTCATTTGCACCGAGTATGCCAAGACAGAAAAACCGGAACGGCAGCATGCGTTTGAAAAATTGCAAGAAATGCATTTATGGTCCGATTCTTTCACAAAGATGCTTATGGATTCTTTGATGTTCACGCTAACTGGCATTGGCGGCATGATACTCTATATTGCCATTCTATCTCAAATTTCTCTATGGATTCCTTTTCTGTGTATTGGCGGAACATTACTCAACTTCTATGTATGCGCGCGATGCAACCGCTGGGAAATCAACAACCGTCACAAATGGTGGGCTTTGGACAATAAGATGCAATACCTAAGCCTGACGCTCTCGTCCTATGAGTCGGCAAAAGATATCCATTTGTATCATATGCCGCCATGGCTTGGAAAACTATACCATGGGGTACTCGCTGCACGACTGCGCTGCACAGTGCGCCAACAGGCAAATTATTTTATGATGTCACTTTCCTGGAAGCTTATTTGGCTTGTGACAGAAATAACTGCTTCTCTATATCTAATTTACTGTGCATGTCAAGGAAATCTGACTGCCGCGCAATGCGTCTTTTATTTTGGAGCCATTAACAATTTTTCTATGTGTTGTAATATAGTTGTGTGGCAGTTCAAAAATCTGCACGAAACAGCACTGAATATTGAGGAGAATGAGCAGTATATCACAGACCTTCAGTCCAACGAAAATGATAGTAAAAATACTGATAAAGGCACCGACAAAAACAGCAGTTACTATTCTGACAAAAATACCAGCCAACATTCTAAAATAGAAGAACTACAACTTCCTGAAAACCATGTCCCTGAAATCTGCTTTGAAAATGTTACCTTCCAATATGAAGGTTCCGACGAACCTGTCATCCACAATATGAATCTCACTATTAAACCAGGAGAAAACCTTGCCGTAGTGGGACTTAACGGTGCAGGTAAAACAACGTTTATTAAACTCTTGTGCGGCTTTTATCATCCCACATCTGGTCGGATATTAATTGATGGAACGGACCGTCGCAAGTACAGTAGTTCCTCCTGGCTTCATTATATTACTGGCGTTTTCCAAGATACAGGATTTTTTTCCTTCACTCTCCGCGAAAATCTAGTGCCAGAAGGCGATGTGGACGAGGAGCACTTGTGGGAATGTTTGAAGCTAGCCGATTTAGATGAAAAAATTAACAAACTACCTGACAAGCTAGACACTGTGTTTGGTATGGGAATCATTGACGGTGCGGTTGAGTTTTCTGGCGGTGAACTTCAGAAATTGATGCTTGCTCGCGCACTATACAAACAAGCGCCACTAATGGTTTTAGATGAACCCACTGCAGCACTCGACCCGCTAATGGAAAATGAACTATATGAACGTTACCGCGACTTTTCAGTAGGTAAAACCACTATTTTTATCTCCCACAGACTTGCCAGCACGCACTTCTGTGATCGAATCCTTCTGATGGAGAACGGTGTGATTGCGGAGATGGGAACGCATAAAGAACTTATTGAAAAAGGTGGAAAATATACTGAGATGTACCAGTTGCAAAGCAAGTATTATCAACTGGCGGAAGCAGGATTGGAAGGAGAGATGGTTATCTAATGGAAGTCAAAAAAGGAAATGCGTGGACCAGTTTAATACGGGCGTTGAAAATGCTGATGAAAGACTCCCCATTACTGATTCCTTGCACGTTTGTCATGGCAGCATTTGAGGCAGCATCCCCCTATATCAACATTCTAATCTCAGCAGAAATTGTCACAGAACTCACCCTGCCGAACCGAGATATAAAACATTTATTTTTTCTTGCCATTGTAATGGCAGTAGCAAACTGTGTCGTTGGACTTCTACTAGCATTTTTATATCAATTTCAAGATGTACTCAAATATCGACAAATGAAGATTATCGACGGAAAGGTCGCAGAAAAATCATGGCAGATGGACTATGAGACTGTCTGTGACCCTAAAGTGCATGAGAAAGCAAATATTATTCCCCACTGGGGATATGATCATGGTGTACTCGCCCTTGTCAAACAGATCAGTGAAATCCTAAGTGCCTTATTCACAATTGCTATTTCAGCGGTGTTGGTCGTTGAATTTTTCTCGCTCAAAACCACGGAAGGCGGCACACTTTCACAGGCCCTAAATCATTGGTTGTCGCCAGTGGTCTTTCTAACACTGTTTGGACTATCAGCATACCACAATATCTGGGCGGCTGCCAAGACACAAAAAGTGCGCTACCAGACAGACAATGATGTTGAACAACCCTTTAATCAAGTCGTTGACATTTTTGAATCCTGCTGCGCGGAATACCAACGCGGAAAGGATTTGCGTATGTTTTGTGCGCAAGGAATGGTGCGCAGCCACCTTCTAATGCTATTTGATAAACTTGCAACACTCCAGACAACCGCACAAAAATATGCCAAAAAGATGATACTTGTGTCATTTATCTCAACGCGCGCTTTTCATTTATTTACGTATATTTTTGTAGGATTAAAGGCATTATATGGGGCATTTGGCGCAGGTAGTCTACTAAAATATACAGGAATGGTGGAGCAGATGAGCAATGGTATCGGTCGAATGTGCAATGCCATTCGAGAGGTTTGGCAAAACATTCATTATATTGACGACTATTTTGCATACCAAGATTTAGAAAACCGTACATCTACAGGCACCAAGCCAATCACCAAGGATATTTTAAACGACTATGTATTTGAATTTCGCAATGTGACCTTCACGTATCCTGGTACAGAGACACCAAGTCTAACAAATATCAACTGTGTGCTAAAAAAAGAGGAAAAGGTCGCTATTGTCGGGCGAAATGGTTCTGGAAAAACAACATTTATCAAACTACTTTGCCGCCTTTATGACCCGCAGGAAGGCACAATCCTGTTAAACGGAACAGATATTCGTGAGTATCGTTATGAAGACTATCTGAAATTTTTCTCCACTGTCTTCCAAGACTTCTGCATCTTTGCACTACAACTAGGTGAGAATGTAGCATCAGAAAGTGTTTATAACGAACAAGATGTGATCTGTGCCCTTGAAAATGCCGGATTTAAAGAGCGGCTGAAAACATTACCGGATAGGTTACATACGCAACTCTACAAATATTTCTATGACGATGGTGTCGAACTCTCTGGCGGTGAAAAACAGAAAGTCGCCATCGCAAGATGTCTATACAAAGATGCACCCTACGCAATTTTGGATGAACCAACAGCGGCACTTGACCCAGTAGCTGAAGCTGACATCTACCAGCGAATGAATCATTTTATCGAGGGAAAGGGCGCCATCTATATCTCCCATCGCCTGTCTAGCTGCCACTTTTGCCATCGTATTATGGTATTTGAGAATGGGCAACTTGTGGAGACTGGCACACATGAGGAGTTACTTGCCACTGCTGGTCTGTATCACAGACTATGGCATGCACAAGCAAAATATTACCAGTCTTAAAAGAATGGAAGGGGATGCATAAGCACCTCCTTCCATTCTTTTCAAATATCTTAAACGATTTGTCAGACATGCAAAGCATTGTCCTTTATGCCTTCGTCTTCTATGCCTAAGATTTTATTCTTTACATTCACTTATCACTCTGGGCAAAACAGCCTTATTCAAACACCTTCTCAATCATAGTACCACATTCGTTCTGTTTCGCAAACAATCCGCATACCAAAATACAATCTCTGCAATGTGATGCAAATCACCCTCTCTGCTAACTGCACGCCACTGCTGCTTATACGCCATAAACCAACGTTCTATCCTAGATGCCAGCTCATATGCCTTCGCCTCGTCCCAGTCTTCCCCACGTTCTTTTACAGCAAGCATCGTTCCAACCATATTCCAAATGCGTATTGCTTCCACTGCAAGGTCAACTTCCGCAATAATTGGTCTGGTATGTGGATTCATATTAGCAGCGGTCTGTTTCATCTGCCGCATAACATCACACAGCTTCTGGTTTGCTTGCACTACACCTTCCTCTTTCTGCACTGCATCTGGAAGTAATTTATCATCTGGCTCATGACCCAACACATATTTCTCATAAAATATATTTGCTGCCCACCAGTCGAATTTACTATAATTTGAAATTTGCGCCATCAATCCCACAAGAGTGCCAGAATTATCGCCGTATTCCAAACGCGAAATCTGCTTGTTAATCTCATCAAAGCCAATCTCCGACGGATTCCACGAGAAGCATGCGCCGTAAATCATACCCGGCACAGAAAATGCGGGATAGTTGACATGACCACAGTCACCCCAGTCGGTGTTCAATATCCCCTCTGCACGATATTTACGAGCATATGCGCACATTCTAGTAATATTTTTATACGAATTCTCTATCAGATTCATCCATTGATTCCAGCCACAGACACCAGGACAGACATATTGTCTGGCACCCGCCTCTGCCATAAGACGACATTCTTCTTCGCGCTGTTCAGCTGCATAACCCCATGTCAGGCACAATGTATTCTTAGGAAGTCTACTAATATAATCTGGATTCTTACAGATTATATCACCAAAAAACTGTGGCTGCTTTCCATGTTCTGTCAAAAAGACACATAACTCATTCACAAAGCGGATATACATCTCGTGAACACCGTCACGTTCTGCTGTCTCTTTCGACTTCTCCTTGCCCAAGTCAAAGGTCTCATCAGCACAGATGTTAAACTTATTTGAAGTGAACAAAGCACCATACTCAGCGAGCATACTTTTCACTAATACTAATGCTCTGTCATCCGTAGCATTTAAAGTGTGATGACGCATTCTGTCCCAGAAGGAGAATGGTTCTTTCCAAGAATCCTTACGCTCGCACAAATCACCATAGCTCTTTGTCGACAATAACATATACAAATGACCGAAACTTGCCAATGCCGGAACCAACTCAACATGTCGTTCTCTGCAATAATGGTCTAATTCCAAAATGTCCTCCGCCGTCAGCGGTGTCTCATCACGCCACATCTCTGTCAAGTCGCGAAATAAATATGTGTGCTCCACATAGAGCTGAAACTGATTCATTTTATAGCGACTGATACGATCAACCATACATTTTAATTTGTCAAGTGTTAATACACGTCCCCGCGTTTCGTCGAAGAAGTATCCTCGATTCTTAATATCTGGCGCATCTGTGATTTCCACACATGGTATCATGCCGCCGCTCTGCGACACAATCTGCCCCAATGTCTGCACTCCATAGAGCACAGCTGCACCATCGCCTCCCGCAATCACAATTCCATTCTCTGTCACCGATAGATGATACTCTTGTGCTTCGAGCGCAGCATCTTTTGTCAACACAATATCCCCTGCACGACCTACACCTCTTGTCACCGCACAGGTAATTCCTGTCCCTTGCTGCAGATTGTCCCGCAGAATTGTAGCATATACTGTCCCATATTCCTCCGCTGTATCACCAATCACACTGTCGACCACAATGACACAATTCCAGCCCAGCTCATAAAATCCCTCTTTTTCTTCTATCTGTCTTGGTTTTGGCAGCAAATCCATAATACTTCCTCCTATATTAATTTATAGCCTCTCGGAATCTTTCTTGTACCTACTTTTACGGCAAATTTTCTGTTATGACTGTTTATCTGCCATATAAATCTCCATTCTTGCCAAAATCTGCGAATTTGGGCGTAAGCACAAATTTGCCGTGTGAAAAATTTATTTTTCACACTAATTTAATCAACATACATTCTATATATGATTCATAAATTTATGCACATCTTACAAAAATCTTCTCACAATATCAAGCATAAAAATTCCGAGAGTCCATATTCAAAAATTTCTATATAAAATCTCTTGTGGTAGTCTTGTCTTGCTACTCCATACTCGCCATCAAACGATCGACAGTCGTAAATGCCAGACCTGTAACGGTATCTGCACATCCATAATAGATCGCAATCCTACCTGTCGCAGCATCTGTCAAAGCCGCACACGGAAATACTACATTGGGCACATCCCCCATGCACTCATACAGTTCATGGGGTGCTAAAATATAATTTCTCGTTCTCTTTAATACCTTCCATGGCTCATTCAAATCCAACAATGCACATCCCATGCGATACACATACCCGTTGCAAGTAGTAATAACACCATGATAGATTAACAGCCATCCCTCGTCTGTCTCGATTGGAACACTACCCGCCCCAATCTTAGTACACTGCCATGCGGAGTAATCCCCCTTGATTGCTCCCATTACAAAGCGATGGCATCCCCAATATTTCAAATCAGGACTCTCGCTTAAAAAGATATCACCAAATGGTGTATGTCCATTGTCACTCGGACGACTCAACATATAATAATTACCGCCAATTTTTCGCGGAAACAGAACACCATTGCGATTAAACGGCAAAAATGCATTCTCCATCTGGTAAAATGTTTGAAAATCAAACGTGTAACCTACCCCGATTGTAGGATACTCATGATATCCGTTGCACCATGTAATATAGTATCTATCCTCCAGAAAACAAACTCTCGGGTCATATCGAAAATCCCGTTTTGCCACCTCTGGATGCGCACCCTGAAAGGCAACTGGCTCATCGGATATATCCCAGTGAAGACCATCCTTACTAAATCCAACAAAAATATCCATACTGATAGATTTGCTATCGCAGCGGAATACCCCTGCATATCCATCTTGAAACGGAACCACTGCGCTGTTAAAAATACTGTTAGAATTTTTTGTTGCAAAGCGGTCAATAATTGGGTTCTTATCATAGCGCCACACTGGCTGCTTACTATCTGCTAACGGCTCCTGCCACGGCATGTTAGGCAGGTCTTTTCCTATTATTTTTGCCATCTTTCTTTCCCTCCATTTTTTCTTTCCCTTATTCTTTTACTTTTTCAGTGTCAACTTAGACATCAATTTCTAGTTTTTCAACTATATGTCCTGTAAGTTGCTCACTTCTTTTATCTGGCTGCTGCCCTCCCACATAGATATTGTAGTGACCGCTGCACAATTCCTTTTTCCCATTTTCGTTATATAACATAAATGCGTCCATTGGTAGATGAATTGCAATGGTCTGTTCCTCTCCCGCTTTTAGTGGTAGCTTCACAATATACTTAAGCTGTCCATGTGGCATCTTGGAATGTTCTGCATGCACATACACCTGCACAGTCTCTACTGCATCCACCATACCTACATTTTTCACAGTGGTTTGAATCTCCACTCCGTCTTCTGTCAGCGCACTTCCTGTCAGAAGTCGCGTATTACTGTATGCAAATGTGGTATAAGACAAACCATAACCAAACGGATACAATGCTTCTTGCTGCATATAACGATATGTTCGCCCCATCATTGTATAGTCCTCAAAGGGCGGAAGCTCCTCTGTTGTCCGATAAAATGTAACTGGAAGTTTCCCTTCTGGCGACACATCTCCAAACAGTATTTGTGCAATTGCCTTGCCGCCTCTTGCTCCTGGATACCATCCTTGCAGAATCGCATCCAGATGCTCATCCGCCCACGTAATTGCGTGGGCGCCACCTGACAACACAATCAATATCACTGGTTTGCCGCTCTGTTTTGCAATTTCCAATAACTCTTGCTGTACACCAGGCAGATTTAGATTTAACTTGTCGCCACTTCCGTACTCGTTTCCGGCATCGCCCTGTTCTCCCTCTACACTAGCGTCAAGACCCATTACAGCAATAACAACATCACTATCCGCACACACCTGGCGCACCTCCGCTGCACGGTCATTGGCCTGTGCAAGTCCAGTAGTGCGGTCCTTATAGAGATGACCTCCCTCAGAGTAAAGTACACGCACGCGCTCCCCCACATAGTCCTGAATACCCTCGAGCACTGTGATATAGCGGGAAGCAGTTCCTTCATAGTTACCGACGAGAGCATGTCGGTTATTGGCATTGGGACCAATAACGCCAATTGTTTTTATGTTTGATAAATTCAATGGCAATGTTTGATTTTTGTTTTTAAGCAGCACAACGGACCGCCTCGCTACGTCCTCATTTAACGCCTGCATCTCTTTAGAATCTACTACGCTAAAAGGAATTGCGTCAAACGGATTATCTCCTTTTTGGTCAAACACCCCCAATTTCATTCGTGCCATAAAGAGATTTATGACAGCCTTATCGATACACGCCTCATCTACTAATCCCGCTCTCACAGCCTGTACCAGAAATCCAAAAATTTTTCCACAATTTAGGTCGCATCCATTATTCATCGCCATAGCAGCGGAATCAGTCGGTGTTGCAGTTACACAATGCCTTAGATGAAAGTCCTCCAGCGCACCACAATCAGATACTACATGCCCCTCAAAGCCCCATTCCTCTCGAAGAATGTCTATCAGTAGCCGACGATTTCCGCAACATGGAACACCATCCAGTCGATTGTATGCCCCCATTACTGCCTCAACCTTCGCCTCCTTCACACAAACCTCAAACGCTGGCAAATAAGTCTCACGCAAATCCTGTTCACTGACATGCACATCAAACTCATGGCGTACTTCCTCAGGACCACTGTGCACCGCCATATGCTTTACACACGCAGCCGCCTTAAGATAATTTTCATCATGTCCCTGCAGCCCTTTCACATAGCGCAATCCCATGCGACCAGACAAATAAGGGTCCTCCCCCAAGGTTTCTTGTCCACGCCCCCAGCGTGGGTCCCTAAAGATATTAACGTTGGGTGCCCAAAAGGTCAGTCCTTTATAGATATCTGTGTCATTTCCCGCCTGCTGCATGTTAAATTTTGCACGCGCCTCGGTAGAAACAGCATTTCCTACCTTTTCCATCAGATTCTCATCAAATGTCGCCGCCATGCCGATTGCCTGTGGAAACACGGTTGCTGTACCTGCCCTGGCAACACCATGCAATGCCTCGTTCCACCAATTGTACGCCTTAATTCCTAACCGCTCTATCGCTGGAGACTGATTCTGCGTCTGTGCTACTTTCTCCTCCAACGTCATCTGTTTTACAAGCTCCCTCGCACGTTCCCGATAGGCAGCAAGTTTCTTTTCATTTTGATTTAGTTCCATACTCCATATCCTCCGAGCTGTCATGCTTCCGACATCATCCATCCTTCTCCATGACCTAAATTATACATAATTTCGCCTTCTAATTCAACCTTTAATACAGTCGCATAAGAATGAAGTGCCATATTTTTTGCCCAGATCCATGCAGTTCCGGGGATACCACTCCACGGTAAAGATCCCGTATAGGTCACTTTAAGCTCCTCTCCTGTGTGTAAGACGCTAACACGGCGAATCGGCGTCTTGATACCTTTAAGACATAGCGCCTCCTGCGGTTTATCATAGACAAAAAGATACAATGTCTGCTTGTCTGCTGATATAGTGCTTCCGCCTAGAAACTGATGATAACTTAACCCTTTTGTCGTGCCATATACTGCTTCCCTATTATCATCAATCCAACTGCCAAGTTCTGTAAGTACATGCTCCTGACGCTCGTCGATTGTACCGTCCTCGCGTGGTCCAATATCCAACAACATCCTTCCGCCCAATGTAATACAGTCGCAGAACATGCGCACAATCTGCCCTGGCGTCTTGTAGGCGTTGTCAGAGGGTCTATAACCCCATGAGTCATTGACAGTTGTACAGAACTCCCACTCACCGTCCAACCCATAGATAGGAATACCCTGCTCGGGTGTCTGGTAGTCCCCATAACCCTGCATTCTCGAATTAAGCACCACATTGGGATTTAGCGTGTGCAGATACTCTCGAAATTCCGGCATTTTCCACTGTTCTGGACTTCTTTCCCAGTCCCCATCAAACCACAACAAATCAATTGTGCCGTACTGTGTCATCAACTCTTTTAACTGATTGTTATTAAATTCAAGAAAGCGCTCCCACTGTTCTGGCTCCTCGTCCTTTCCTGCAGGCGATCCGTAGATATCGTCCAGACTTTCTTCTTTTGTCTTTCCATCTGGATAAACACTGCGATAGCGCGCGTCCGACCAGTCAATTAGAGAATAATACAAACCAACTTTAAGTCCTTCTTCTTGCAGTGCCTGTGTGTACTCCCGCACCAAATCCCGCGCTGCTGGCGTCTTTTTCACAACATTCAGGTCACTGTACTTCGTATCAAATAATGCCACACCATCATGATGCTTTGTTGTCATGACCGCATACTGCGCACCTGCTTTCTTAAACAATTTTGCCCAACTGTGCATATCCAACTTAGACGCGGTGAAGCCCTCGCACTGCTTCATATAATCTTCATAGGAAATCGCACCGTTGTGAAAAGACCACGACTCAGAAACATCCCCTACTGCATAAATTCCATAGTGAATAAAAATTCCCAACTTTGCATCTCGAAACCACTGCTGCATCATAAGGCAACCCCTCCTTTTATATATGAAATGATACATACCGATAAAATAAGGGCAGTCACAGCCAAAACTGTAACCTGCCCTCATTCAGTACAGCATTGCAGCTAACACATAATTGTCAAATTACTGCACTCTTATTTATAATACATCAAACAAAACAACCATTACTCAATAATCTTTGTAACACCGCGAATCTCAAGGTATTTGGATAGTCCAAGACCTTCATAACCGTCTTTATAAGCCTGCCAAGCTGCATCATCATCGATATCCTGCTCACCAGAGACAAACAGTGCCTGCTGCTGTCTGAAGTAATCATCAATTGCAGTCTTGTACTCAGAATAAATTTCAACAGAATCCTGATCTACCCAAATTGACTCCACAACATCCTTTGTCAGCCATGGCTCATAATAGTTTTCTACTGCCTTCTTCTCATCATAGAGCGGATTGTCTTCAATTGGTTTCCATCCAATTGGAGTATACTTTGGCAAAGACTGTGGCCACAGATTTGACCAACTGATCTTTTCCTGCATTTCCGAATCTAAAGTCTTGGTATCAATTCTGCGATACTGATCTCCTTCGCCTTCCTTAAAACATACAACACCTACAGGTCCCACGGTACAGCCAATACCATTCTCAAACTCAAACGCATTGTCAAACCATCTTGCAATAATCTCAGGATGCTCTGCATTATCTGTGATAACTGCCTGTGTTCTGTAAGTAGAGTTTCCAAGTGTTGCTCTCATCCATTTTCCGCCTTGGTCCGCATTCAGAACAGGGAGCGGGTCATACTTAGGCTTCTCAGTGGTCTGCTCAAGTCCTGAAAATTCACTGGAACCATATGCGATGGATACACCATACATATCTCTGTTACCCTTTCCTTCCCATGTCGCGGAATCCTGTGTAAAGATTTCTGTGTCAATAAGTCCCTGCTCATACAGCTTATTGAGCCAGCTTAAGCACTGTCTATACTCTTTGCTAAGACCAGCATAAGCAGTCTCCCCATCCACAACGGTAAGTGCCTCTTTTGTCATAGGCATACCAAAGTATCCTGTCATCCCTTCCAGATACTTGTTATTTGGGTCTGTTGAAAACGGAATTTCATCATTTGGGTCACCATTTCCATTTGCATCCTGCGCTTTAAATGCCTTCAAAACTTCCTCAAGTTCATCCGTAGTAGTTGGCATCTCCATATTGACATTCGCTAACCACTCGCTATTGATATATGGACTATAATTTACTGTGGTATCACCGCACACATAAGGAATCGAATAAATATGACCATCTGGCGCAGTCATCTTCTCCCGCACACCGGGAAGATCCAAAATTGCAGAAATATTCGGGCAATATTGCTCAAAAATATCCTCAAGTGGGATAAATACACCTTGCTCCACACCATATGTAAGAATCATCGCGTCAGTCAATATCCATCCACCGAGCACATCTGCATAAGAACCTGAGTTCAACGCCAGATTCATCTTCTCTGTCGCATTTTCATAAGCGTTGAGCTGTAATTCAACATCCACATTGGTCTGTTTCTTAAGCTCATCCATCATGTAAAACTCACCGGTAGCACTGGAGTCGTCACAGAAAATAGAAAAACTATATGTACCTTCGTCTACAATTGGAAGTCCTTCTGCATACATAAGACCATCAATCTTTCCGTCTGCATCCACTTCCTTTGGTTCTGCAGATGTCTGAGAATCCGATTTGTTCTTCGCACTATTGTCGGTACCACCACCGCCACAACCTGCAAGTGTTGTTCCGCACACCGCTGTTATCAAGAGCATTGCCACTAACTTTTTCTTCATATATATATCCTCCTTATTATAAAATTCTAGCCTTTTACAGAACCAATCATAACGCCCTTTACAAAGTGACGCTGAATAAATGGGTACAATACCAACACGGGAATACTACTTATAATAATTAACGAGTATTTCATAACCTCAATCAGTTCCTTCTTTTCATTGAGCGCCGCTCTTGCCTCCGCAGTTGTTGCCGCTTGCTGTAGTGCGGACTCATTCGTAATCAAAATACTTCTCAGCACAAGCTGCAATGGGTATTTATTCTGATCTGACAGGTAAATCAAACCAGAGAAGTAGGAGTTCCAATGGCCTACCCCATAGTACAGAACCATAATCGCTGTGATCGCACCAGACAGCGGTAACGCAATTTGGAAGAAAAATCGTCCTTGTGTGCAGCCGTCAATCTCCGCCGCTTCATAAAGCTCCTCTGAAATATTCGTCTTAAAGAACGTTCTTGCCACAATCATGTTGTATACGCTCAAGCAGCCTGGAAGAATCAAGGCCCACATAGTATCAAGCAAATGCATATTTTGCACTACTAAATAGGTAGGAATCAAACCACCGCTGAAGAACATAGTAATCACATAAAACATCGTAATAGCTTTCTTGCCTGAAAATCTGTCTCTTGAAAGCGCATACGCAGTAGGCAACGTCACAGCTAAATTCACTAGAACACCACATACTGTATATAACACACAATTTACAAAGCTTCGCACAATCGAGTCGCCCTTAAATACCTCCAAATATCCCTTTAGCGTAAAACCAATCGGATGCCAGATTACCTGACCGCCAGACACAGCCTTGGAATTGCTGACTGAGGAGATAATAACCCACCAGAGTGGATACGCGACAATCAAAAGCAAAATTGTCAGGACAATGAAGATAACTGTATCAAAAATCACGTCTTCCTTACAACGTTTGATTTTAGATTCAACTTCCACTTCTTTTTCTTTTTTCATGCTGTATCCCTCCTTTAGAATAGGCTCGTTCCAGACATCTTATCCGCAACCTTGTTGACAATTATCAGCATGACCATGTTAATTAAAGTATTAAATAGACCAATCGCTGAAGAATAAGACATATTATTGTCGAGCAGACCGACTTTGTACACATATGTAGAAATAATTTCTGATACGGAAAGGTTCAAGTCATTCTGCAAAGCAAATGCTTTCTCAAAGCCAATGGACAGGATGCTGCCGCAGCTTAATATAAGCTGAATCGTTGCTGTCGGAAGGATAGATGGGAAGTCAATATAACGAATAATTTGGAATTTCGTGGCACCGTCGCACTTTGCCGCCTCATGCAGCTCTGGGCTAATTCCAGACAAAGCAGCAAAATAAATAACGGAACTCCACCCCATGCCCTGCCAAATGCCGGACCATACATACAGATGGCGCCAATATTCCTTCTTCGCCATAAAGTTAACTGCATCACCACCAAACATCTTAATCACTGTATTAATAATACCAACGCTCGGGGACAGAAACAGAATCAACATACCACACATAACGATAGTTGAAATAAAGTTGGGTGCATAGGTAACGGTCTGGATGACTTTTCGGTAGCGTTTGTGCCGAAATGCATTCAGCATCAAAGCCAAAATAATCGGAATTGGAAATGAAACCAGCAAACCATATAGGCTTAGGATCAACGTGTTCGTGATCGTCCGTCCAAAATATGGGGACTCAATAAACCGCTGAAAGTAGCGAAGACCTACCCACGGACTTCCCCAAATTCCCTGCTTCGCGTTAAAACGCCGAAATGCAATCTGCACGCCATACATTGGAATATAACTGAAAATAAATGTCAGAATAACTCCTGGCAGACAGAACATATACAGAGACCAGT
>ERZ779637.400-NODE-400-length-29756-cov-6.813474_pt1 | contig 29756 bp, 22 predicted proteins | sample MGYA00514196_ERZ779637 | MGnify/ENA primary metagenome ERZ779637 (study PRJEB29562, sample SAMEA4376700) | mouse gut metagenome | isolation source: Cecum | study: EMG produced TPA metagenomics assembly of the A DSS colitis mouse model was used to assess the...
ATTTTATTATAACGCACTTCATTTTTGATAACCATTAAAAAACCCGACCCCAACCCCCCCCCCCTGTCTGATTTCTCCCTGTGCTTCCCCTGCCGGCAGGGGAAGCACAGGGAAACGGCATAATGCCAATTTTATATTGCAACTTAACGGAAGAAGGTTTATAATAATTCTACTTGGATATGGTACGTATTTTCCGCCTGGAGGTATGGGTGGTGTGCGGGGAACCGTAATCCGGGAAAACGAAAGAATGGTTGAGGGAATGTGAATTATGGGTAAAGGAAATGAGACAAACACAAAAGGCTGGCGTTCCAATAAATGGATTCGTGCCGCAATTCCTGCATTATTGCTGCATTGCAGTATCGGTACCGTTTACTGCTGGTCAATCTTCAGTCAGGAAATTGCCGACTATATCGGCTTTTCAAAAGGCGCAACGGAATGGGCATTCAGTTTTGCCATCTTTTTCTTGGGCATGTCTGCCGCTTTTCTTGGAAACGTGGTGGAGAAGGACATACATAAGTCCTCCCTGATTGCAGCCATCTGTTTTGCATCGGGAATGGCAGGGACGGGATTTTTCATTTATTACGGCGGAACGCACCAGGGAAGTATGCTTGCACTGATTGGTATCTACGTATGCTACGGTTTTATCATGGGTGTGGGACTCGGAACCGGTTATCTGTCCCCCGTTAAGACGCTGATGCTTTGGTTTGAGGACCGGAAAGGACTTGCCACGGGACTGGCGGTTGCGGGTTTCGGTGCGGCAAAGGCCATTGCCAGCCCGATTATGCAGGCGATGCTGGACAATTTGGGCGAAGGCGGTATTTACAAGATGTTCCTGATTTTGGCGGTGGTATATTTTGTCATGATGTTTGTGGGACACTTGCTGTTAAAGAAGCCGGAAGGCTGGCATGAACCCCAGTCCAAGGAAAAGGGAAAGAGCATGATGGCAGTCATCAAGTCCAAACCGATTGCCAACTATGTGGGAATCTGGCTGATGTTCTACATTAATATTACCTGTGGTTTGGCTTTGATCTCGCAGGAGAAGATGATCGTGAAGTGTATCGGTCTTGCAGGCGCGGTAGGCGTGATTTCCACGGTTTCCGCAGTCTTTAATGCAGGCGGACGCCTTGGGTTTTCCGCATGGGCGGATACCATGAAGGACAGGAATACCATTTATAAACTGATTTTTGTCCTTTCCATCGTGTTTACCGGAATTGTTATGCTGACAGGGGGTATCAAGAACGGTAACGGGAACATGCTCCTTACGGTGCTGGTGCTTTGCCTGATTTTCGTGGTAAATGCCGGATACGGCGGAGGGTTCTCTAATGTGCCGACACTTTTGTCCGATCATTACGGGATGAGCAATATCAGTGCCATTCATGGACTGACGCTGTCTGCCTGGGGATTTGCCGGATTGACCGGAAACCAGATGGCTTCATGGATTGTGAAGACATTCGGAGCTCCTGTGGAGATTGAACATGCGCTTTCCGACGGCTCGGTGGAAATGCTGACCGTGAATCCGACGGGATACCAGGCGGTGTTATATGCGACGATTGTGCTTTACGTATTGGCACTGGTGATTAGTTTGATACTGGTAAGGCCTACGGATAAGGCTTTGGAAGCGAAGAAGGCAAAGAAGAAATAAGGAGTAGGAAAGCTGGAATGGGCATTGCTGTTATGGCAGTGCCCGTTTTTATGCACAGCCCCATGCAGAAGAAGTGTGCCGCTAAAGCGGAGCATGCAGCAGGGAATGCAGCAGGGGGAAAATCTGTTGGCAACGCTGGTGGGCTTTCTTAAAAGGGATGGGCGCTTGGCGGATTTGGATGTGATTGCCGACGAGGAAGCAAGGAAGCAATTATATAAGGAGTATCATTTAGTGGAATGATGGAAAGGACAACAGAATCAGAACAGAAAGACAGAGCCTGCCGTTTCGGCAGGCTCTGAGAGGTTCATGGAATTCCGGCTGTGTTTAACTTTCTAAGAAGTGCCGCTGGGTGGCGATTTCATCGGGGATGCCCGAAGACCCTTTGTTTAACTTTTGGTAAAGGTTATCCATATGGTGCAGCTTTTGCGAATTTTTAATGTCATAGCGTTCCAGGATTTCCTTGTAAAGAGGGTTTGCTTTCAGTTTTTCGCGGACTGCCTTGGAGAAAGGGCAGTACGTGAACAGGATGTTCCTTGCCACCTTGTTCATGCGGGGGGAACCGGCGCCTTCATAAAGGACCCATGTGACATAGTCACGGACAAACATTTCCTTATAATTATTCTTTGCCTTCTGCATGGCGGATTTGATTTTATCCTTTGCCTCCGGCGTAAGTTCGTGGTTCTTTTTGTAAAACTGGATATAGTCGAAATATTCACTGGTCAGGGACGGTTCCGAAAGATCGTTCCAACGGGCGCCCTGTACACGTTTGCACATTTCCCAGCGGTATTCGCCGGTCAGCCTTGCGATGGTGGACATTAGGTCTTCCATCTGGAAAACAGAGGTCATGACACGTGCCGGCGTGGTACGGCGTTTTCCTTCAATTTCCTGCCACATGACACCGCGGATACCGATGTTGGGCATCAGGATGATGTCGGGAAGGATTTCCACATTGACCGTTTCCTTTGCGATACCGATTTCCGGATTGGAATAAAAGGTTTCGCGGTAGTAGGCGCCGAAATCGAGAGCGCGGATTTCATGTAACGCGGCATTAGCTTTTTCGGCAGTTACCAGTGATTTTTCCAAATCCTTTAATACATTGTGTTCCGAGAAGACGGGACAGAAGGTGGTCAGTCTTCCGAAGGTAATCTTATTGACTAGCGGGAACATGTTTTCCAGCTCGAACAGAACCTTCGCTGATTTGTCATCCGCCATTTCCTTTTCTTTTTGGGCGGTAATTTTTCCGGTGGTCTTCAGTTCGTGGATGTAAGCGGTATAATCCGCGTCAAATTCGTTGCGGCTTGGTTCTTTTTTGCCTTCATAAATTGCCTTCATCCATTCATATACCGTATATACGTGGTTTTCCGGTGAGGAAGGAAAGTGTTCCGCAATGGAATACAGGTAGGATGCATTTTCCCTGCCGGCAAGTTCCTCGTCCACATAGCCGAAAAGGAAGAACATCTTTACGACGGTGGGAATACCGGAATCCTTCAGGCTTTCCTTAAAGGCGGAAACATAGACCTGATAGAACGTTTTTGTAAGGCTGAGCCGGAGCTTCCGGTTGGCGTCATCAGTAGCATTTTTGTCAATCTGCTGTTTGTATTCGGTAATCTGTTTGCGGAATGCATCGGCAGTTTCCGGCTCGCAGCGGGCATAGTCCAAAATGGCATTTAAGGAACCGGCAATGGCATCGGCATTTTGGGTCTGTTCCGGTTTTCCTTCCGCAGCCCCGGTACCGTTTTCCTCCAGGGCAGTGAGAAATTCCTTATATTCGCGAACCCTTGTTTCGTACAGGGTGCGGTCAATGGAACCGGTGCTTTCCAAATGCAGCATCATGCGGCCGGCGGCAGCGATGACGGCGGTGGAATCCTCCTGTCCATGACCGATGCGGGAGAGGAGGGAAGTATAGAGGTCAAATAAATCCAGCCGGTTTTCATTCATCAATACCCGTGCGAGATCCGCTTTGTAATCATACATAATGTGGCACACGGACATGATGCTGCTGATGTCTAAGCTGGTTTTCATCAGAAGTCCGTTCACGAAATGGCAGGTCGGCACTTTGCTTGCGGAAAGTGCGGGGGTGAGGATTGCCGCCATGTTTTCGTAGTAATCCGTCAGCCATGCCGGAATATCTTCTTCCAAAACGAGCGGGGAGAGATTTTCCAGTTCCGGCAGAAGCCTGGGGGAAATGGAATAACGTTCACAGAACGTACAATATTCTTTATAGCTGTCCGTCAGGTACCGGTAGAGGCTGTCACAGTCATATTTGGTCAGTTCATAGGCTTCCATGACATCCCGCATCTGCTTTAAGCCCGATTTCACCACAAGGGGGGTGAAATCCGGTTTCTTGGAAAGCAGGTCCGACAGTTTTCCGGTTTTATATGGGAACGATGCCAAGGTGACATCGTCCACCGCGATGTAGGTGAAAACATAGGAATCATGCTGCAGCGCGCACAAACCGATGATATCCCCTTTGTCCAAAAAAAATTCGCCGTCTGAGTATACGGCGCGCACGGTCCCTTTTACAATCATATGCAAAAACTGGAACGGCTGGCCGCTTTGGCAGATTACAGCTCCGCTTGTAAATTCTTTAGCCATAATATCCTCCTAAAAACCTTATAATAATGTTATTATACTAATTTTGCGGTTCAAATACAACATGAGATTACTTTTTTTGATAAGGTTGCTGTACATTTTGACATTTTATGTTATACTCTACTAAGTTAGGATTAGTTGGGAAAAGAATATATGGGAAAACCAGGGAGATGATAGGGAACATGGAAAAGGAAGAGAGCTATATGCAGGAAATTGCCGACGGGTACCGGCCGGATGTGGAGCGCCTGATCAAATATATCCCGTGGCTGGAAACCATGAAGGGGAATGACGCCGTATCCGGCACATACAGCGGACAGGGAATCGCGGAGCATTCCATCACCATTCCGGTATATGACGGCAATTTGCTGAATTTGGTAAAGGATGCAAGGCAGACGCAGCTCATGGACAGGAACTATGCTTATGTGTATTCCAGGAACAAGATACGCACGGTAGCCGAGGAACAGCGTTATATCGACCATGCCACCATCCGCCAGATGGAAGGACTGAAGGGGATTCTATCCAAATACATCTTGGGGGGCATGACAAGGGGCGCCGTGTGGGTGCAGGGAGTTACGAACGGCTCCATCCTTAAGGTGCTTGTAAAAATGAAGGAAATTCTGGATTACTGGGAGAGAAGGTAAAAAGGCGGTAAATATACCTTGCAGGCAGATATTTTATAATTAAATATATACACTGGAATTTGTGGAGACGTGATATGCTTTTAGACACTCAGTTTTTAAAGAGTAATGAAATATAATTAGTTTTGGAGAAAACGGCAGATGGGGATGAAATGAAAAATTGGGTTCCGGCTTATCATTTTTATACCCCATGTCCGCTTTGGCGGACTCAAAATCAATAGTTGAAAGCGCTTTTCTTTCAACCTTTCATCTGCGACATCAATGGCAATCAGATGGGTAAGTGCGACTTAAGAATTGGATATAATGACAACCTTTATTATGGCGGACATATTGGATACACGATTTTCCCCGAATATAAATATAGAGGAAAGCATTATGCAGGAAAGGCTTGCCTGTTATTATTTCAGCTTCCGGAAAGGGAGTAAATATAAAAGAAGTATCAAAACAAAAAAGAATCAGGGAAAAATATACGGGAAAAAACGGGAAATACGGGTATTGGGATATGGAAACGGTACGGCATAAGGGGTTACACAAATGAGTGAGAAGTCAGGGCAGAAGAAGCAGTATATTGTAGATACGGCACGCGGGGTTTTTGTGGAAAAAGGATATAAGAATGTGACGATGAAGGATATTGTGGATGCCTGCGGTATCAGCAGGGGCGGGCTTTACCTTTATTTTTCCAATACGCAGGAACTGTTTTTGGAAGTACTTGGGGCGGACGGGGCGGAACCGGGCGAAAACGGCGAAGTGGAAGAACTTTTCGGAGAGAATGCATTTGCGTCGGATATTCTTGCCCTGTTTTTGAAGGAACAGAAGAAAGAACTGCTGCGCCGGAAAAATAACCTTACCATGGCGGTCTATGAATATTTTTTTGCGCATAAAGTACCAAAGAAGGACAACCCGTTAAAGAAAAAGTTTGACATGGCAGTCAGGATTGTGGAGAAATTAATCGAGGCGGGCGTGGAGAACGGGGAATTTTACTGTGAGGATGCCAAAGGGGCGGCGAGGAACATCATGTATGTGCTGGAAGGTTTAAAGATTGCCTCGCAGACAAGGGGAATCACGGAGGAAACGGTAGACCGGGAAATCCTTTACATTATGCAGGGTCTGATTATAGAAACAGAGGACTAGGAAGATAGGAATTAGGAACATTATACAGTCCGGGAATCATGGATAAACAGGCAAAAGCGAAAACAATCAATGCAACCCAAAAAAACAAATAACAGCAAAGTCAGGAGGATGTGGATTCATCATGGGTAATGTGAAGCGTATTTATGTGGAAAAGAAAAAGCCTTTTGCGGTAAAGGCGCGGGAACTGAAAGAAGAAATCCAAAGTTACCTAAACATCAGAGGGGTGGAGGACGTCAGGGTATTCATCCGTTATGATGTGGAAAATGTATCGGAGGAAACGTTTGAGTCGGCATGCGGCATTGTATTTTCGGAGCCGCCGGTGGACATCCTGTACCATGAAACCATCAAGATTCCGGCAGACGGAAGGGTGTTCAGCGTGGAATTCCTGCCGGGACAGTTTGACCAAAGAGCGGATTCGGCGGTGCAGTGCGTGAAATTCTTACGGGAGGATGAACAGCCGGTCATCCGGACGGCGGTGACTTATTTGGTGACGGGTCAAATTTCCGATGCGGAATTTTTAAAGATTAAGTCGTACTGTATCAACCCGGTGGATTCCAGGGAGACGGACCTGTGCAAACCGGAGACACTGGTGACGGACTTTGAGGAACCGGCGGATGTGGCGGTGTTAAACGGTTTCCAGGACATGTCGGAAAACGGGCTGCGGGAGCTGTACGGTTCTCTTGGGCTTGCCATGACGTTTAAGGATTTTAAGCATATACAGAATTATTTCCACTCGGAGGAGCACAGGAATCCTACCATGACGGAAATCAGGGTATTGGACACTTACTGGTCCGACCATTGCCGTCATACCACGTTTTCCACGGAGCTTAAAGACGTGGAATTTGGGGAGGGTTATTACCGTTCCCCCATTGAGACAACCTACCAGAGCTATCTCGATACGAGGGAGGAAATCTTTCAGGGCAGGGAGGATAAGTTTGTCTGCCTGATGGATTTGGCGCTGATAGCGATGCGCAAACTGAAAAAAGACGGGAAACTGCAGGATATGGAGGAATCCGATGAGATTAACGCATGTTCTGTTATCGTTCCGGTGGAAATGGATTACGGCGAGGGACCGGTGACGGAAGAATGGCTGGTGTTTTTCAAAAATGAAACCCATAACCATCCTACGGAAATCGAGCCATTCGGCGGTGCAGCCACCTGTCTTGGAGGCGCTATCCGGGATCCCCTTTCCGGGCGCGGTTATGTGTATCAGGCGATGCGCGTGACCGGTGCGGCGGATCCAACGGTTCCGGTGGCGGACACTTTAAAAGGAAAATTGCCCCAAAAGAAGCTGGTGCGCGGCGCGGCGGGCGGGTATTCTTCCTATGGCAACCAGATTGGGCTTGCCACGGGGTATGTGAAAGAAATCTACCACCCGGATTATGTGGCAAAAAGAATGGAAATCGGTGCGGTGATGGGCGCGGCGCCCAAAAGGAACGTGATTCGTGAAAATTCCGATCCCGGCGACATCATCATTCTTTTGGGAGGAAGGACCGGAAGGGACGGCTGCGGCGGCGCAACCGGCTCATCCAAGGTGCATACGGAGAGTTCCATCGAAACATGCGGCGCGGAAGTACAAAAGGGAAACGCTCCCACGGAGCGTAAAATCCAAAGGCTGTTCCGCAGGGAAGAAGTCAGCCTGCTCATTAAGAAATGCAACGATTTCGGTGCGGGCGGCGTATCGGTGGCAATCGGCGAGCTGGCAGCAGGGCTGACCGTGGATTTGGATAAAGTGCCGAAAAAATATGCCGGACTGGACGGGACGGAACTGGCAATTTCGGAATCCCAGGAAAGAATGGCGGTTGTGGTTGCCCCGAAGGATGTGGACGCTTTCCTGGATTATGCGGCGGAAGAAAATCTGGAAGCGGTTGCCGTTGCGGTGGTAACGGAGGAACCGAGACTTGTATTAAAATGGCGCGGAAAAGAAATCGTGAATATCAGCCGGGCATTTTTGGATACGAACGGTGCGCACCAGGAAACAAAAGTAAAAGTGGATATCCCGGAGGAAAAGGACAATTATTTCCGTAAGACGGCAGTGAAGGCCGTGGAAGACGCGCTGGAGCAAGACGACGTGAAGGCGGCATGGCTGGCTCTGTTAAGCGATTTGAACGTTTGCTCCCAAAAGGGGCTGGTGGAAATGTTCGATTCTTCCATCGGTGCGGCTTCCGTGCTGATGCCTTACGGGGGGAAGTACCAGCTCACCGAGACACAGGCGATGGTGGCAAAGCTGCCGGTCTTAAAAGGCAGAACCGATACCGTGACCATGATGGGGTATGGATTTGATCCCTACTTGTCCGCATGGAGCCCTTATCACGGCGCGATATATGCCGTAACGGAATCCATGGCAAAGATTGTGGCAAACGGCGGCGATTGTAAAAACATCCGGTTTACGTTCCAGGAATATTTCCGCAGAATGACATCGGAGCCGGAGCGCTGGAGCCAGCCTTTTGCGGCGCTGCTGGGCGCTTATGACGCACAGATTGGCTATGGTCTTGCATCCATCGGCGGAAAGGACAGTATGTCAGGGACGTTTAACGATATCGACGTACCGCCCACGCTGGTTTCCTTTGCCGTGGACGTGGCGAAGGAAAAGGATATCGTGACGCCGGAGTTAAAAGAGGCGGGAAATAAACTGGTGCAGTTTTGGTTTGCGAAAGACGAATATGACGTACCCGTTTATGAAAGCGTTTTGGAGCTGTACGGACGGATTACGCAGCTTATGAAGAAAGGCGTCATCAAGTCGGCATATGCCCTCGATGCCAAAGGAATCGCGGCGGCGGTGAGTAAGATGGCATTCGGGAACAAACTGGGCGTGAAACTGTCGGAGGAACTTCCGGCAAAAGACCTGTTTGAAAACGGCATCGGCGATATCGTGGCGGAGATTCCGGCGGACCAACTGGCGGTATTGGAAGGAACGGACGGGCTTGACGGAATCGAAAACTACCGCATCATCGGCGAAGTTACAAATGGAGTCGGAGAAAACGCCGGCTTTGCGTATAAAGACATGTTCCTGCCGGTGGAGGAAGCGCTGGCGGCGTGGACTTCCAAGTTGGAGAAAGTATTCCCCACCAGGGCGGCAACCGATACCACGCCGGTGGAATCCCCGCTGTACCGGACACCGGAAGTGTATGTCTGCAAACATAAGGTGGCGCGTCCGACGGTATTCATTCCCGTATTTCCGGGAACGAACTGTGAATATGACAGTGCAATGGCATTTGAGCGTGCCGGTGCGAAAGTGGTGACAAAAGTATTTAAGAACCGGACGGCAGAAGACATCAGGGATTCGGTGGAAGTATTTGAAAAAGCCATTGACGGGGCACAGATTATCATGTTCCCCGGCGGGTTTTCCGCAGGGGATGAGCCGGATGGGAGCGCGAAGTTCTTTGCCACCGCATTCCAGAACGCGAAGATGAAGGAAGCGGTGATGCGGCTGTTGGACGAAAGGGACGGACTGGCACTTGGCATCTGCAACGGTTTCCAGGCGTTAATTAAACTGGGGCTGGTACCCCACGGGGAAATCACGGGACAGAACGGGGATTCCCCGACGCTGACATTTAATACGATTAACCGCCATATTTCGAAGATGGTGTATACCAGGGTGGTTTCGGACAAATCGCCGTGGTTAAGGGAAGCCGAAGTGGGAAGAACTTATGTGACGCCTGCATCTCACGGGGAAGGGCGCTTTGTGGCACCGAAGGAATGGGTGGACCGGCTGTTTGCGGACGGACAGGTGGCAACCCAGTACGCGGATGCGGACGGCAGGGTATCCATGGACGAAGAATGGAACGTAAACGGATCTTATGCGGCCATCGAGGGAATTACTTCAAAAGACGGAAGGTGTTTCGGGAAGATGGCGCATGTGGAACGCCGCGGCCGTTCTGTGGCAAGGAATATTTACGGGGAACAGGATTTGAAGATATTTGAATCCGGTGTCCATTATTTTACGGAATAACAGGGAGCGTGTCAGGAAAAGGACCGGCAGGAATTTTTCTGACACGTTTTGGTGTGTTTTTAAGGAAGGAATAATAAGGTGGGAATGAAAAATTTGGAAGGGAAGAAGGAATGGTTCCATGCATTCTTTGTGGATTACCTGATTTTGTTTCTTACATGGAGCGGTATGTTCCAACGGAGTTTTAATTGTGATACGTTATTTCATTTGATGCGCCCGGAAACGGATATCATCGGAAGATGCGAAGGGGGAAGGTATCTTTCCGCTCTGATGGATTATATACTCTACCAATTCGGACGGACGACGGCGGACCATACCGGGTTAACGGTATTTGCGGCGGTATTTCTGCTTGCCGTGTCCGTATGGCTGGTGCAGTGGAGTTTCCGGGGGGAAATAAGCTGCGGCACCCTTTACGGGAAGGCTGCGTATTATACAATTACTGCGCTGATGTTCTGCAATGTGTTGTTTTCCGAGTCTTTGATGTTCGGGGAATGTGCGTTGATGTTCGGGCTGGCTTACCTGTTTGCATCCGTGGGGATTTGGCTTTTCACGAAAGGGAATTATATAGCTGCCTTTTTCCTGTTCCTCTGTTCCGCCATGGAGTACCAGGTCGGGGTGGTGTATGCGGCAATGATACTGTCCGTGTGGATATTCCTGCACAACCATTACCGGATAACGCTCCGGACGGTCATACAGGAATTGGTTTGCGGCTGTATCACATTTGGCGCCGGGGTGTTGGATATGATGAGTATATCCGTGCTGGTGGAAACAGGGGTTTTGGAAAAAGCGGAGAAGGGTGCCGGGATTGGTGACATTGCAGGGAAAATCGGAATATGTGCGGAGAACTTCGTCAGCCTGTTGACGGACTGCAGGGGGCTTCTGCCAAAGGTGTGGATGCCGTTGTTCCTCCTTCTTTTTGCCTGTGGAATGGTATTGCGGAAGTTCTTAAAGGAAAAAAACGGGATGGCGGCGCTTTATTTTCTTTTGCTGTCAGCGGCCCTGACGATGATGATTTACGTACTGCCCATGGCGCAGATTAGCTGTATGGCGTATCCGCGCCTGGTTTGGGTGTTTTACGTCATGCAGTCCATGCTGCTGCTGGTCGCCCTGCGCTGCACGGGGGAGCGGGGAAAGGCGGTGATGTGTTACGTATGCTGCGGTTATCTTGCGGTACAGGTCATGTTCTGCCATATCATCGTGACAAACCATATGACCAGCAATACCCTGGACAAGACTTATGTGGCGATGTTCTGCAGACAGGTGGAAAAATACGAAGCGCAGACGGGAATACGGGTGGAAAAGCTGGCGGTGGCAAATGATACGGACTGTCCGCGCGGTTATCTTAACGTATCTTATAAGACGGACCAGATTAACGAACGCGCTTTGGGTATCGTGACGAATACGCTGGTAAACGCGGTGAGCGGAAGGAAATTTGAAAAAGTTCCCATGGACGGGGAAGTATTCCGGACTTATTTTGAAGGGAAGAACTGGGACTGGTTTGATGCGGAGGAACAGATTGTCATTTTGGGGGATACGGCTTATTGGGTGATTTTTTAAGAACTTGCTCCGCAGATATTGAAGCATGCCGCCGGATTGTGGTATAATAAACCAATTTGGATTAAAATAGAGAGAGGATGGCGGTGAGGAAAATGCAGGCATTTTTAATTTTGGAGGACGGCACCGTTTTTACGGGAACGCATATCGGCGCCGACAGGGAAGTCATCAGCGAAATCGTGTTTAATACGTCCATGGCAGGGTACCCGGAAGTGCTGACGGACCCTTCCTATGCGGGACAGGCTGTCTGTATGACATATCCCTTAATCGGTAATTACGGGGTATGCAGGGAGGACATGGAATCGCGCAGACCGTGGGTGGACGGTTTTATCGTAAGGGAGCTGTCGAGGACGGCAAGCAATTTCCGTACCGACCTGACGATACAGGAATTTCTGGAGGAGTATGGCGTACCCGGCATTGCCGGTATCGATACGCGGGCGCTGACCAAGATTCTCCGGGAAAAGGGTACGATGAACGGTATGATTACGACGGATGCCGCTTACCGGCCGGAGGAGGTGCTTCCCCGCCTGAAGGCATATAACACCGGTCATGTGGTGGAGAAAGTGACATGCACGCACAAATACCGGTTGGAAGCAAATGCGGACGGGGACGGGCAAAACGGCACAGGGCTGCGGGTGGCGCTTTTGGACCTTGGGGCGAAGGACAACATTGCGGATTCCCTGAGGAAAAGGGGCTGCAGCGTGACAGTGTATCCGGCACTTACCCCGGCGAGGGAAATCCTTGCGGATGCGCCGGACGGCATTATGTTAAGCAACGGTCCCGGCGACCCGAAGGAGTGCGGTTCCGTTATTGAGGAAATAAGAAAACTGTATGAAACGGATGTCCCCATATTTGCCATTTGTTTGGGGCATCAATTGATGGCGCTTGCCGCGGGGGCGGATACCCATAAGATGAAATACGGACACCGAGGGGGCAACCATCCGGTGAAGGACCTGGCAACCGGAAAGGTGTATATATCTTCCCAAAACCATGGCTATGTGGTGGATACGGACCGGCTGGATTCCCGTGTGGCGGTGCCGGCATTCTGCAACGTGAACGACGGAACCAACGAAGGACTTTCCTATACGGGGAAAGATATTTTTACGGTGCAGTTCCATCCGGAGGCATGTCCGGGTCCCCAGGATTCCGCCTACCTGTTTGACCGGTTTATTGACAGTATGAACCGCAGGGGAAAGAATTAGGACGGAAGAAGGAAAGCAGGAACGGATAAGAAATTAGGGGCGCAAACAAGCAGCGCAGAAATGAGGTAAGCAATGCCAAAGAATCCGAACGTTAAAAAAGTACTGGTTATCGGCTCCGGTCCCATCGTTATCGGGCAGGCGGCGGAGTTTGACTATGCGGGCACACAGGCGTGCCGTTCCCTGAAAGAGGAAGGAATCGAAGTGGTGCTGGTGAATTCCAATCCTGCCACTATTATGACGGACAGGGATATTGCGGATAAAGTATATATCGAGCCTTTGACGGCAAAGGTGCTGGAACAGATTATTGAAAAGGAGAAACCGGACAGCGTACTTCCCACGCTGGGGGGACAGGCGGGACTAAACCTTGGCATGGAACTGGATGAATCCGGTTTTTTGGAAAAGCATAACGTGACATTGCTCGGTACGACGGCGAAAACCATAAAAAAGGCGGAAGACCGGCTGGAATTTAAGGAAACGATGGAGAAAATCGGCGAACCGTGCGCGGCTTCCCTTGTGGTGGAAAACATACCGGACGGTGTGGCGTTTGCGGCAAAAATCGGTTATCCGGTGGTGCTGCGTCCCGCATACACCCTGGGCGGTTCCGGCGGCGGCATCGCCCATAACCAAACGGAACTGGAGGAGATACTGGAAAACGGGCTGCGCCTTTCCCGTGTGGGGCAGGTATTGGTGGAACGCTGCATTGCCGGCTGGAAGGAAATCGAGTACGAAGTGATGCGCGACAGTGCGGGAAACTGCATTACCGTCTGCAACATGGAAAACATCGACCCCGTGGGCGTGCATACCGGCGACAGCATCGTCGTGGCTCCGTCCCAGACGCTGATGGATAAGGAATACCAGATGCTGCGCAGTTCCGCCCTGAACATCATCAATGAACTGGAGATTACGGGAGGGTGCAACGTACAGTTTGCGCTGCATCCCGACAGCTTTGAATACTGCGTCATAGAAGTCAATCCCCGTGTCAGCCGTTCTTCCGCCCTGGCATCCAAGGCAACGGGATACCCGATTGCAAAGGTGGCGGCAAAGATTGCGCTTGGATATACGCTGGATGAAATTAAAAATGCCATTACGGGCAAAACCTATGCCAGCTTTGAACCGGCGCTGGATTACTGCGTGGTGAAGATTCCGAGACTCCCTTTCGATAAATTTATTACGGCAAAACGTACCCTTACCACACAGATGAAAGCTACCGGTGAAGTTATGAGCATCTGTACGAATTTTGAAGGGGCGCTCATGAAGGCAATCCGCTCCCTGGAACAGCATGTGGACTGCCTGTTAAGTTATGATTTTTCCAAACTGTCCGTGGAAGAACTGGCAGAGCGGATGAAAAAAGTGGACGACCAAAGAATTTATGTCATTGCGGAAGCCCTGCGCAAAGGCATGGATATGGAAAGCATCCATGAAATCACCATGATTGACCGCTGGTTCATCGATAAGATTGCGGTATTGGTGGAAATGGAACAGGCGTTACAGGCAGGACCGCTTACCGTGGAGCTGTTAAAAGAAGCGAAACGTATGGAATACCCGGATCAGGTTATCGGCAGGCTCACCGGAAAGACGCAGGGGGAGATTCGTACGATGCGTTATGAAAACGGCATTACGGCGGCGTTTAAGATGGTGGATACCTGCGCGGCGGAATTTGAGGCAAATACGCCCTATTATTATTCCTGCTTCGGCAGTGAAAGCGAGGCGGTGGAGACGCATCCGCCCAAAAAGGTGCTGGTGCTCGGTTCCGGTCCCATCCGTATCGGGCAGGGGATTGAGTTTGACTATTGTTCCGTACATGCCACCTGGGCGTTTGCCAAAGCGGGTTATGAAACCATTATCGTCAATAACAACCCGGAGACGGTAAGTACGGATTTTGATATTGCAGATAAACTTTATTTTGAGCCATTGACGCCGGAGGACGTGGAGAACATCGTCAATATCGAAAAACCGGACGGGGCGGTGGTACAGTTTGGCGGACAGACCGCGATTAAGCTGACGGAAAGCCTGATGAAGATGGGCGTCCCCATTCTCGGCACCAGTGCGGAAAACGTGGACGCGGCGGAAGACAGGGAGCGGTTCGACGCCATTTTGGAGCAGTGCGGGATTCCGAGACCTTCGGGCGGTACGGTTTATACGGCGGAGGAAGCGAAGGCGGTGGCGAACCGTTTGGGCTATCCGGTGTTAGTGCGTCCGTCTTATGTGCTGGGCGGCCAGGGGATGCAGATTGCCATTTCCGATGGGGAAGTGGAAGAATTTATGGAAATTATCAATCGGATTGTGCAGGATCATCCGATTTTGGTGGATAAGTATCTGCAGGGAAAGGAAATCGAAGTGGATGCGGTCTGCGACGGCACGGATATCCTGATTCCGGGTATTATGGAGCATATTGAACGGGCGGGTGTTCATTCCGGCGACAGTATTTCGGTGTATCCGGCGCAGACCATCAGCGGGAAAGTGAAGGAAACCATTGCGGATTATACGGCAAGGCTGGCGAAAGCGCTGCATGTCATAGGATTGATTAACATCCAGTTCATTGCGGTGGGAGAGGACGTTTACGTTATCGAGGTCAATCCCCGTTCGTCCCGTACGGTACCTTATATCAGTAAGGTGACGGGGATTCCCATAGTGGATTTGGCGACGGAGGTCATTATCGGCAAATCCATCCGGGAGCTTGGGTATGAACCGGGGCTGCAAAAGGAAGCCGGATATGTTGCCGTTAAGATGCCGGTATTTTCCTTTGAGAAAATACGTGGGGCGGAAATCAGTTTAGGACCGGAAATGAAGTCCACAGGTGAATGCCTGGGCATTTCCAAAACCTTTCATGAGGCGCTGTACAAGGCATTCCTTGGGGCAGGCGTGAACCTGCCGAAGTTCCGTCAGATGATTATCACCGTAAAGGATGCGGACAAAGGGGAAGCCATTGAAATCGGCAGGCGCTTTGAGAAACTGGGATACACCATCTATGCCACGAGAAGTACGGCAAATGCCTTAAAGGAGGCCGGTGTCCGTGCCCGTAAGGTAAACAAGATCAGGCAGGAGTCGCCGACGGTGATGGATTTGATTTTAGGCCATAAGATAGATTTGGTAATCGACACGCCAACACAGGGACGCGACAAGTCCAGGGACGGTTTCCTCATCCGCCGGACGGCAATCGAAACTGGCGTGAACTGTTTAACGTCGCTGGATACCGCGAAAGCCCTGCTGACCAGTCTGGAACATGTGGGCGGGGAGGGGAAACTGACGCTGGTGGATATCGCTTCATTATAATAAACAGAATAAACGGGAGACGGAGCATTGGATTATGTGAAAGGGGTGGATTTTATGAATGGCGTGTTGGAAACGGAGCAGGCAGAAAAACGTCTTTGGGTGTCTTCCGACGGCTACCAGGGATGCATTATTTTCTTCAACACGAAGGAGTGGGCGAAAGAATTCCGCAGGATAATGGGATATGGGCTGTCAAATGGGGCAGATTGAAGGAAAGCGGCAGCGGATGAAAAAGGGAAGGAAAACGGCGTGGGAAGCAATAACAGGAATTACGCGAAAGAGCTGGAACGGATCATAACGGGGCTGGATGCCGGGCACGCATCCAACAGGAGTGTCCTGCTGCACAGTTGCTGCGCCCCGTGCAGCAGTTATGTCATGGAATATCTGAGGGAATATTTTGACCTGACCGTATTTTACTATAATCCGAATATTACGGAGGATGCGGAATACCGCAAAAGGGTGGAGGAACAGAAACGCCTGATAGGGGAATACAACCGTCAGGTGGAGACGCATTGCCTGGAAGGGATGCATTCCACGGCTGCGGCACGGAGGATTCAGGTCATCGAGGGGGATTATGAACCCGCGTGTTTTTTCGCGGCGGCAAAGGGGCTGGAGGACTGTCCGGAAGGGGGGCAGCGGTGCTTTGCCTGTTACCGTCTGCGGCTGGAGAAGACGGCGCAGCTTGCGGCACAGGGGGGCTACGGTTTTTTTACCACGACGCTGACCATCAGCCCGCTTAAGAACGCGGGGAAGTTAAATGAAATCGGGGAAGAACTGGCAGGAAAATACGGGGTGGCTTTCCTGCCTTCGGATTTTAAGAAAAAGGACGGTTATAAACGTTCCGTGGAGCTGTCCGGGCAGTTCGGGCTGTACCGCCAGGACTACTGCGGGTGTGTGTATTCCAGGGCTTCTGCCGCCACCCTAGGAAGCCGAAGGCTGGATAGTTACGAGAAAGGAGAATTTATGGAAAAACTTTTGGATTTGGTATCGGAGGAGATGAAGCAGGCGTTTACGGCAGCAGGATATGACGGAGGATTGGGAAAGGTGACGCCGTCCAACCGTCCGGATTTGTGCGAATACCAGTGTAACGGCGCCATGGCGGGGGCAAAGCAGTATAAGAAAGCGCCGATGGCGATTGCACAGGACGTGGTAAACGCGCTGGGGGACAGCAAAGTATTTGCGGAAGCGGCGGCGGTGAATCCGGGCTTTTTGAATTTAAAACTGAATCCCGCGTTTGTAAGGGACTATTTGGAGCGCATGGCGCGGGCGGAAAAATTCGGGTTGGAAATGCCGGAACGTCCTAAAAAGATTGTAATCGATTACGGCGGTCCCAATGTGGCGAAACCGCTGCACGTGGGGCATCTGCGTTCCGCGATTATCGGGGAGAGCGTAAAGCGCATTGCCCGTTATGCGGGGCATGAGGTAACCGGGGATATCCATTTGGGAGATTGGGGGCTTCAGATGGGGTTAATCATTACGGAGCTGCGGGAACGGCAGCCGGACCTTCTTTATTTTGAGGAAAATTATGAAGGGGAATATCCGGCGGAGGCGCCTTTTACCATATCGGAGTTAGAGGAGATTTATCCCACGGCGAGCGCGAAGTCCAAGGAGGACGCCGCATACAAGGAAAAGGCAATGGACGCCACATTCAAACTCCAGAGCGGCGTAAGGGGGTACCGCGCCCTTTGGAACCATATCATGGATGTGTCGGTGGCAGACCTTAAGCAGAATTATAAGAACCTGAACGTGGAATTCGATTTATGGAAAGGGGAATCGGATGTCCATGATTTGATTCCGGCGATGGTGGAGGAGATGAAAAAGGGCGGTTACGCTTATCTGAGCGAGGGCGCTTTGGTGGTGGACGTAAAGGAAGAAACGGACACGAAAGAAGTGCCGCCCTGCATGATTTTAAAATCGGACGGCGCTTCCCTGTATAACACCACGGACCTTGCCACCATTATGGACCGTATGGACAAAATCAATCCCGACGAAATCATTTACGTGGTGGACAAGCGGCAGGAACTGTATTTTGAACAGGTGTTCCGCTGCGCAAGGAAGACGGGACTGGTGCGGCCGGAAACGGAGTTAAAGTTCTTAGGCTTCGGTACGATGAACGGGAAGGACGGCAAGCCCTTTAAGACAAGGGAGGGCGGCGTGATGCGCTTGGAATCGCTGTTGGAGGAAATCAACGGGGAGATGTACCGCAAGATTATGAGCCAGGAAAACCGTACCATGCCGGAAGGGGAAGCAGGGGAAACGGCGAAGACTGTGGCGCTGTCGGCGGTGAAATACGGGGATTTGTCCAACCAGGCATCCAAGGATTATATTTTTGACATCGACCGCTTTACGTCTTCGGAAGGGGATACGGGACCGTATATTTTATATACCATCGCCCGTATGAAATCCATCCTTGGCAAGTATGAAAAAACAGGGGAAAAAGCGGAAGAAGCGGCGCTGCAGCCTGCGTCCGGCGAATCGGAAAAGAGCCTGATGTTGCAGCTTGCGGGCTTTAACGCCATGATGGAGGGCGCTTATGCGGAAACCGCGCCCCATAAAGTATGCTCTTATATTTATGACCTTGCCAACGCGTTTAACCGTTTTTACCATGAGACGAAGATTCTGACCGAGGAGGACCAAGCGAAAAAAGAGGGTTGGATTGCCCTGCTGGCGCTGACGCGGGATGTGCTGGAAACCTGTATCGGCGTGCTGGGATTTTCGGCGCCGGACCGGATGTAGGAGCGCGTGGCGGAAAAACAAAGGAAAAGAGGAATTTTGCCATATGTTAGCGGAACTGCGGATGAAACTCGAAACCGGAGGAACGGATTTCGGGTATTGTCAGTCATCAAATATGCAAGGTGTCTTAATGCAGCGGTTAGCTCCTGCTTATGCGGAAAAACTGCATGAGCAGGGGCTAAAACCGTACAGTCAGTATCTATTGGCCAAAGAGCGGAAAGAGTGGGTCGTAAAGACATTTACGCAGGAGGCTTATCAGGAAATTATTCCCCCGTTATTGGACGGAACGTTCACTCATTTTGTAATAGAGAAAAAGGGCTGGGAGATAGGGATATGCGCCAAGGAACTGAAAACAACCGGTAAGCAGGAATTGCTGGAAGAATTTTATTCCGGTCCGTGCAGCGGAATCCTGAATTTGGAATTTCTGACGCCAACGGCGTTTAAAAGCAATGGCAGGTATCAGATTTTCCCGGATATGCGGTATATTTACCAAAGCCTTATGAATAAGTACAGCGCTGCTTCGGCGGAAATGGAGATGTATGACGGGGAGACGCTGGAACAGTTGGTGGCGCATAGCAGCGTGGTGCGGTACCGTCTGCACAGCACGTTTTTTCCTTTGGAGGGTGTGAAAATTCCTTCTTTTAAAGGGGAAATCACCGTTAAGGTCGGGGGGACACAGACCATGGCGAGATATGCCAGATTATTGGCAAGGTTTGGCGAGTATGCGGGACTGGGTATTAAGACGGCGATGGGGATGGGAGGATTGAAGCTGGAGCGTGTTTGAAAATTGCTCTAAGCTGCTCTAAGGGAAGGGAGAAGGAAAGATGACTGACAGGGAGGTTAAGATAATATTGGGGGGGATGCTCCATGACATCGGCAAGGTGATATACCGTCAGGGCGGGGAACGGAAAAAACACAGCCAAATCGGTTACGAATTTCTGAAGGATGAGGTACATATGGAAGACCGGGATGTACTGGACAGTGCCAGGTATCATCATGCGGATGCACTGCGCAGTGCCGGTATCGACAGGGATTCTTTGGCGTATATCATATATATGGCGGACAACATTGCAGCGGCGGCAGACCGGAGGAAAAAAGATTCGGAGGATACAGGCTTTGAAATGTCCATGCCTTTGCAGAGCGTATTCAATATTTTAAACGGGAACAGGGAAGAAATGTATTATGAGCCGAAAACATTGAATCCGGAAGAAGGAATCAATAATCCGGGGGCGGAGGGGAGAAAATTTGACGGACGGTTTTATGCGAAAATAAAGGGGCATTTGGCGGAAAACCTGAAAGGGCTTGATTGGACGGGAGAATATGTGAATTCCCTGCTGGAAGTATTGGAAGCGGAGCTTTCTTATGTGCCGTCTTCCACGGCAAAGGGGGAGATGGCGGATATTTCCTTATATGACCATATGAAGCTGACTGCCGCTGCGGCAGGATGTATTTTCGGATACCTGCAGGAAAAGGGTGTGACCGATTACAGAAAAAAGCTGTTTGAAAAAGGGGCGGATTTTTACGGCGAGAAAGTTTTCCTTCTGTTTTCCATGGACATATCGGGAATCCAGGATTTTATATACACGATTTCCGGTGAAAATGCGTTAAAAACCCTGCGCGCCCGCTCTTTTTATTTGGAAATCATGATGGAGCATATCATTGACGGTTTGTTGGAGGAACTGCATCTGTCGAGGGCGAACCTGGTCTATTCGGGCGGCGGGCACTGTTATATCCTGCTGCCGGGTACGGAACAGGCAAAAAGGACGGCAGGGGATTATATGTGCAGGCTGAACCGCTGGCTGACGGAGACGTTCCAGATTTCACTGTATGTGGCATGGGGCAGCGCATTATGCAGTGCGGATGATTTGAAAAATATACCGCAGGGGAGTTATGCGCATTTGTTCCGGCAGATTGGAGATGAGATATCCAAAAGAAAGAACCACAGGTATTCGGCGGATGATATCCGCAGGCTGAATGCAGCGGCTTACGAAACGGATACGAGGGAGTGCAAAGTATGCCGGAAGATTTCGGAAGTGGATGATAACGGGCTGTGTCCGGTGTGCAGGGCAATCGAACGGTTTTCCAAAAACATCCTGTATGATGATTTTTTTACGGTTACGCAGGAACAGGGCGGGGATGCGCTTCCGCTTCCCGGAGGGTATTACCTGACGGCGGACAGCAGGGAATCGCTGGAGAGGAAAATGCGGGAGGACGGCCGTTTCGTACGGGCATACGGGAAAAACAAGATGTATACCGGCAGGCATATGACAACGAAACTGTGGGTCGGTGACTATACGTCGGGTAAGACTTTCCGGGAATTTGCGGATGAGGCGGACGGAATCGGGCGGATTGGCGTATTGCGCGCGGATGTGGACAATTTGGGACATGCCTTTGTGTCCGGCTTTGAGAACACGGAAAACCAAAACCGGTATGTGACCCTGTCGAGGACGGCGACCCTTTCACGCCAGCTTTCCTTATTTTTTAAATTCCATATCAACCATATATTGGCGGAGGGTTCTTACGGTATAAACGGAAAGACGGGACATCCCCGGAATGCGTCAATCTGCTATTCGGGGGGCGACGATGTGTTTATTGTGGGGGCATGGAATGACGTAGTGGAACTGGCGGTGGATATCAAACGGGCGTTTGCAAGATATACCCAGGGAACGCTGACGGTTTCCGCGGGAATCGGCATTTATGAAGCGGGATATCCCATCCGAGCCATTGCCGGGGAAGTGGCTGCCATGGAGGATGCGTCCAAGGCCCTGCCCGGTAAAAATGCAGTGACTCTGTTGGAAGACGGGCAGTACCACACGGTGGAAGACGGAACCGGCGGGAGGAAAACAGTCAGCGACGGTACCTACGGCTGGCAGGAATTGGAGCAATATGTGTTGGGGGAGAAATTCCGGGCAGTTTCCCGATTTTTCGGAATTTCCGAGGAGAGGGGACAGAATCTCCTGTACCGTCTTCTGGAACTGCTCCGCAACCGGGACGAGAAAATAAATTTTGCCAGATTTGTGTATCTTCTGTCCCGCCTTGAGCCGGGGAAAGATGCCGCACCGGAACAGAAAGGGGCTTATGCGGAGTTTTCTTCGAAGATGTACCGGTGGATGAAAAGCGGAGAGGACTGCCGGCAGTTAAAAACGGCAATCAGTCTGTATGCTTACCTGACGAGGGAGAAGGAGGAAACGGAAGATGCGGGTGAATGAGCAAAACTATGTGGATACGGCGGAACAGGTGATTATAAAGCTAAAAGACAAAAAGGACAGGAACGGACGCACGGTTCCGATGGTGACTACTTCAAAGCTGCGCAACCTTTTGGCTATGGCCGCCGATATTTATAACGTGATAATAAACCGGCAGGAGGAGACGCTGGATGGGGAAATTTGTTCCAGGATTGAATACCTGCGCGTGAGGTTTTTGTATGAGGCGGGAAGGGAACCGGCAGTGAAGGATTTGGTGGAAGAAGCGGGGGTTATGGAAGTGTTAAAGGGTATAAACGGCAGCAGGAAACAATACCTGTTATTTCACCGGTACATGGAAGCGTTGGTGGCATTCCACAGATATTACGGCGGCAGGGACAATTAGGAGGGAATAGAATGTACGCAAAGATTCGGATTACGGGAACCATGGAAGTAAAAACAGGTATGCATATCGGCGGTTCATCCGCCTTTGCGGCGATCGGTGCGGTGGATGCCCCGGTAGTAAAAGATATCAGGACCAATCTGCCGATGGTGCCGGGAAGTTCCTTAAAGGGGAAGATGCGGGCGCTGCTGGCAAAGGAGTATAATACGGAACTGGCGAAGAAACCGGACGATGATGCGCCTTGCCTGACAAGGCTGTTTGGCTGTGCCAAGGGAGTTCCGGTAAGGAGAAGCCGGGTGCTGGTGTCGGATATGTTCCTTATGAATGAAGATGAATTAAGGGGGCAGGGGCTGCAGAGCCTGACGGAAATCAAATTTGAAAATACCATTAACAGGGCGACCGCCGTGGCGAATCCGAGGCAGATTGAACGGGTCATCCGGGGATCTCTGTTCGGAATGGATATCATGTACGAGGCAGAAGACGGGAAGGAAAAGGAAATCCTGGAGGATATGTCCGTTTTGGCGGAAGGGTTCCGGTTGGTACAGTACGATTACCTGGGCGGAAACGGCTCCAGGGGATACGGGAAGGTAATATTCCATGATTTGAAAGCGGAAGCAGTGGTCGGCAGTGTGGCGGATGAGATCTTGGCAGAGTGTAACGGTATCCTCCGGGATGCAGCCGGATGTTAGAGGGAGTGGAAAGCATGGACTATAAGATATTTAAGCTGGAATTTCCGGGTGCGGTTCATTTCGGCAGGAAGGATTTGGAGGACGGCGAGTATGCGTGCTGTGCGGATACCGTTTTCTCCGCGTTGTGCCAGGAAGCGCTGCACATGGGAAGCGATGCGCTTTTACGCCTTTACCGGTATGCAAAGGAAGGGACGCTGCAGTTGTCGGATGCTTTTCCGTACAGGAAGGATTCTTATTATATCCCAAGACCGATGAAACGGGTGGAAACGGGGGAATATGCCGGGGATTCCGTGATAAAGAAAGCATACCGCAAACTGAAATATATTCCGATGGAAATGCTTGACGTATATCTGGATGGGGCGTATGATGTGCTGAATGCGCCGGATTCCGGTATGCTTGGCCGTTTTGAAATGAAAGTATCTGCATGTGTCCGCAACGGAGAAGAAACGAAGCCTTACCGGCTCGGTACTTATTATTTCCATCCGGGAAACGGTCTGTATGTGATTGTGGGATACCGGGAGACGGATGCGTTTGCGTTTGTCGAGGAACTGTTTGCAAGGCTGTCTTTCAGTGGAATAGGGGGGAGGCGGTCTGCCGGGCTTGGCAGGTTCCGGCTGCTTTTCGGCAAACTCCCGGAAGATATCCGCGGAAGGCTTCAGGGAGACGGCAGAAGGTATATGTCTTTGTCAGTATCCCTGCCAAAAGAGTGTGAACTGGATAAGGTTTTGGAAGGGGCAGAGTATATATTGTGTAAAAGAAGCGGTTTCGTGGCGTCGGAGAATTATGCGCCGGAACAGAGGCGGAAACGGGATTTGTATGTCCTGAAGGCGGGCTCCTGTTTCGGAGTAAGGTATCAGGGCGATATTTATGATGTGTCGGGACCGGGCGGCGCCCATCCGGTATACCGGTACGCCAAACCCATGCTGATGGAGGTGGACGCATGAAACAGTATCTGAAAAGTTACCGCGTGGTACTGCGTACGGTTGGTCCGGTATTTGTCGGAAGCGGAAGGGAGATAGGGAAAAAGGAATATGTGTTCTTAAACCGGGGGCTGGTTGGAATTCCCGATATCCAAAGATTGTACGGGGAACTGGCAAAGCGTAAGAAAGAAGCCGCTTTTGAAGATTATCTGCTGGAAAACAGGAGCATGGATCTGACCCTTTGGCTGAAAAAGCAAAAGATAGGGATGGACGAAGTGTGCCCGTTTCTTAAGTATACGCTGGACTGCGGGGATGCGGTGATGGAAAAAGGAGCCGGCAGGCTGCAGGTTTTGGAGTGTATAAAGGATGCCTATGGGAAGCCGTACCTTCCGGGAAGTTCTTTAAAAGGCATGTTCCGTACCGTGCTGCTTGGAGCGGATATCGGGAAGCATCCGGAGAAATACCAAAGGGAAAGGCAGGGGTTAAAAAGAAATGCGGATACCGGTACGAGCCGGGTGAACTATTTAAAGAGGGATATTTGCGGTGTGGAAAACACTGCATACCGGCTCTTAAACAGGGAGGGGACGAAGCCTGGCGATGCAGTGAATGATCTTCTTCAGGGATTGGCGGTTAGTGACAGCGAGCCGTTGTCCGTGGATGATTTGGTTTTGTGCCAAAAGGTCGATTTGCATACCAACGGGACGGAACGGCGGCTTCCCATTTTGAGGGAATGCATCAAACCGGGAACGGAAATCCGCTTTACGCTTACCGTGGATACCGGCATCTGTAAATTATCGGGGACGCTGTTAATGGAAGCGGTGAGGGCATTTATGGAAAGTTATTACCGCAATTTTGCCGCTGCTTTTGCTTCGGCGGAAAAGCCAAAGGCCAATTATGTGTTATGCGGAGGAGGATGCGGATTTGTATCTAAGACCGTGATTTACCCGTTATACGGCAGGCAGGAAGGGATAAGGCTGACACAGAAGATTTTCGAAAAGACAAGGGTTCCCAAAGTACATAAGCATGACCGGGACAGGGAGTACGGGGCATCCCCCCATACCATGAAATGTACCAAATATCAGGGAAAGACGCTTCAGATGGGAATGTGCAGGATTGAGAGTATCAAAGCGTATTGAAACTTTTGCGGATATCTGGCGATTGCCGCAGTGTCAATGTTTTGCTGCCTGCAGCACTGCAAGTTTGATGCCCCGTTACTTAAAACATGAGTGTTGATTGTTGCGGTAAGAAATATGTTTTTTGGTTTGGTCTATGGTATGTGAAAAAAGGAAGCGGTTAGAACTATGAAAAACGGAGATTTTCCCGCGCACCTTGAAAATACGGGTGTTGGGACGGTTTTTTGCATGGAATTGAGTAAAAAATGCAAAGAAAAAATGTTTCCCACGCAAAAGCTGTCTGGAAAGGGCTTGGCTGGCGGGGTGTGGGAGATAGGATTAGGGATATGAATGCCCCGGTAGGGGACGGAAACTATCACCTCCTTATTCAATTGTTTGGGTAGGTTTAAATTAGGGATATGAATGCCCCGGTAGGGGACGGAAACTTTGGTTATTGGTTATGTGCTGTTATTCAGTTGTATTAGGGATATGAATGCCCCGGTAGGGGACGGAAACTAACTCACGTTATCACCTCCTTATTTAATTGTTTGGATTAGGGATATGAATGCCCTGGTAGGGGACGGAAACAGTTGTAGGATTTAGTTGCCATCTTCTAACATTGAATTAGGGATATGAATGCCCCGGTAGGGGACGGAAACTTTCCGTTGCAAAGTTCACAAGCTAGTACTTCTTTTTATTAGGGATATGAATGCCCCGGTAGGGGACGGAAACATTATCTTACTTTTTATGCTTCCTGTTGCAGAACACAATTAGGGACTGGAATACCTGGATATGAGGCAACCTTCCTTTTGGATTGGATAGAGCGTGTTTGAAAATTCATTCCTGACATCTGCACTGCGACGTGTCGTTTCACCACTTTGCGTGATATTTGCGCCAAATTCAGGTTACATAGCCCGCTATGCGTCCTTCATTTGGCAAATCTATCTGTAAGATGATTTTATCTTCCATAGATTGTGACGCACATCTGCCAGAAAGCAATTTTCAAATACGCTCTGGAGTTCTGAAGGAGATAGAAATTCCGCCTTCCTAAAATGTGTTTCATCTGTTATAATTAACCAAGTATTGAAATACTTCGGTAGGGGATGGAAGTAGTTGATTTGTAAGAAATGCAATTGCTGCCGGTACGGAAAGAAGGTTGTTCATGAGTCTTTTGTTCATAAACGAAAATAAAGCCACAATCGGAGTGGAGGCAAACAGGTGTTTTGTGAAATATTCCGATGGCATGAAAAAGATGGTGCCGATAGAGACTTTGGAAGGTATTACTATTTTGGGACATGCACAGATGACGACGCAATGCGTGCAGGAATGCTTAAGGCGTGGAATTCCGGTTTCTTATTTTTCAAAAGGAGGAAGTTATTTTGGAAGGCTGCAGTCCACGGGGCATATTAATGCGGAAAGGCAGAGAATGCAGTGTGCGCTGTATGAGTCTGAATTTGCATTGCAGCTTGCCCAAAATATTATAAGTGCAAAATTAAAAAATCAGGCGGTAGTGTTGAGAAGATATGAAAAAAGCAGAAACATTCCGGTAGGCGAATCTCTGAAAATGCTTCATATATGCAGAGAGAAAATACCGCATTGCCAAAACATCCCAGAATTGATGGGATATGAAGGGCAGGGAGCAAAGGCATATTTTGACGGATTATCCATGCTGGTGGAACCTGATTTTCGTTTTCATGGGCGGAATAAGCGCCCGCCGTGTGATGAATTTAATTCTATGATTAGTTTGGGATATTCCGTGCTGATGAATGAGGTATATGGAAAGATAGAAGCGAAGGGATTAAATCCGTACTTTGGTTTTCTGCACAGGGACAGGGAACGGCATCCGACATTGGCGAGCGATATGATGGAGGAGTGGAGGGCGGTCATTGTGGATGCTACCGTGATGGGAATGATAAACGGGCACGAGATGAAAAAAGGGGATTTTATTTTGGATGCGGAAGAACCCGGATGTTTCCTGACAAGAGATGGAATCAGGACTTATCTGTCAAAACTAGAGAAAAAGTTTCAAACGGAAGTAAGGTATTTGGGATATGTGGATTATGCAGTGAGCTTTCGGCGTGGAATCGCACTGCAGGCAGATTTACTGGTGAAAGCAATAGAAGCCGGGGATGCATCTTTATACAAACCGGTTGAAATCAGGTGAGCGGAATGGAAGAAGAAAATTATTTTTTTCAGATAGAAGAAACTTCTGAAAATGACAAGGTATTTGTTTTGGTCATTTATGATATTATGGATAATAAAAAAAGACTGCGGCTCTCGAAACTATTATTGGGATATGGATTCCGGATACAGAAATCAGCTTTTGAGGCATTGATTACGAAGAAGAAATATAAAGAGCTTTTGGAGCGGCTGCCGGCATATGTTTCACAGGAGGACAGCATAAGAGTCTATAAGATTATAGGCAAGGGTCAGGTAGTATCGTTTGGAAAGAAAGCCGAAAAGGAAGACGAAGATATTATCGTTATTTGAGCAAGGGAAGACAAAGGAGAAAAGGATGGGAAGAAAACTATTATTCAGTCCTGTGGGTGGAACCGATCCGGTGAAATACTTCAGGGACGGTTCCATGCTCCATATCTGCAGACATTACCGTCCGGATATGGTATATCTGTATTTATCCCATGAAATGATGGAATACCATAGGAAAGATAACCGATATCTGGATGCCATCGGACGGCTGGGCAGGCATCTGAACCATACATTCAAAGTGGAACTGATTGTACGTGACGACCTGACGGAAGTGCAGCAATACGATGTGTTTTACCGGGATTTCCGGGAGGAAATACGTAAGATGGAAAAGGAGATGAAGGCAGGGGACGAGCTGCTTTTAAACATGGCATCGGGGACGCCTGCCATGAAAAGCGCTTTGTTAGTGATGGCGACACTGGCGGAGTACCGTTTTAAGCCCATTCAGGTATCCACGCCGCAGCGGAAAATGAACGCGGAACATGAAGACAGGGAATCCTATGACGGGGAATTATATTGGGAATTAAACCAGGATAATGAGGAGGATGCGCCGAACCGTTGTTCCGAAGTGGAATGTTTGAACCTGATGAAAATGTTTCAGGTGGATACGGTTAAGAAACATGTAATGGCATATGATTATACGGCGGCTTTATCCATGGCATCCGAAGTCAGGGAGGAAATTCCGGAGGATGCTTACCGGCTGCTCCGGATTGCGGACGCCAGGGTGAAATTGCAGGGGAACGAAATCAGTAAGCTCATGGCAGGGAGGTCATATGATATCTTTCCTGTAAAAGAAGGTAATAAAAGGAAGATTTTTGAATATGCGCTTGTACTTCACATGAAGATTGAAAAGCAGGAATATGCGGATTTTATCAGGGGGATTACCCCGCTGGTGGTGGATCTATTGGAAAACATTCTGAAAAGTGAATGTGGGATTGCTTTGGAAGAATGCTGTACAGAACGGAAAAAAGACGGTGTCATGTACTGGAACAGAGGGAAATTGAAACGTGCGGGGCTGCTGGAGCTTTTGGATGCGGAATATGCAGGAGGGTTTAAGGAAGGACCGGTTTATTCGCATCATATCGCCAAGATTATCCAGGGCAGAAGCAATGACCGGATTTTGGTGCAGAAAGTCAAAGAGATTAATGCCGTGGAAAGCGCCGTGCGTAATGTGGCGGCACATGAAATTGTATCGGTGACGGATTGCTGGTTCCGGCAGGAAACGGGAAAGACGGCGCAGGAGATATTTGCACTTCTGCAGTACCTGACCGGAAAAGCAGGGATTCAGGTGAAAAAAGAGGATTGGGAATCTTACCGCAAGATGAACGAAAAAATTGTATGGTATTTGCGTTAGGGCGTGTTTGAATACGGAAAGGATTACTGCTGTCTGCATCCGGTGGAGATGCGGAAGAAACTGGCAACGAGCCTGTTTTATCCCGCGGGCAACGAGCCAAGTAGCCGCACTCGTGCGGATATTTGGCGACTGCCGCGAATGCGGCGGGAAAGGAAATCCAAAGTGAAACGGGATACTTTGGGGATTATTTTGAAAAGTAGGTATGAAAATGAGACATTTTAAAAGAACCGATGGCAAAGACAAGGATTTTATGGAAAATTGCAGACTTCTTGATATGGATTTGGATAGACGTGTTGGGAAGAAGATAAAAAGAGAGAAATACCAAAAATATAACCAGCTGGATGGAATAAAAGAAGCAATTGTCGTTTATGAAGATAACCAGGCGATTGGCGGCGGCGCAATCAGAAGATATGACGATGAAAATGTGGAATTAAAGAGAGTGTTTGTACATACGCAATACCAGGGGAGAGGTATCGGAAGTGAACTTGTTACCCTGTTAATGGAATGGGCCGTGGAACTTGGATATCAAAGAATGCTTCTTGAAACCGGCGAGTTATTGGCGGAATCCTGTGCCGTATATAAAAAATTGGGTTTTCAGGTAATTCCCAATTACGCTCCATATACGGATATGCCGGAATCATTGTGTATGGCAAAGGACTTGGAACGCAGATACGGGAAAACGGATGGGATAGAAAAATGTGACAGTTCAGCCTGAAAAGTTATGTTGATGGGCGGACGCACGGGAGGGAGTTTTTTGGGGGACTGCGGCAGCGGGATTGCCTGTTCCGGTTTTTCGTGCGCTTTTTCCGGCTGGGGGTTTCTAAGCAGAATGGGGAAGGTTATCACTGGCTGCGGTCGCCCTCTATCGGCATCCATGCCGAATCGGGCTAAACCGTGCATC